>Ga0105094_10000737_pt1 | contig 16576 bp, 13 predicted proteins | sample PPLLak1March2015_2_FD_87023 | JGI IMG/M metagenome (GOLD analysis project Ga0105094, IMG submission 87023) | Freshwater sediment microbial communities from Prairie Pothole Lake near Jamestown, North Dakota, USA - PPLs Lake P8 Core (3) Depth... | ecosystem: Environmental > Aquatic > Freshwater >...
GAGGGTGGCATAACAAAAACATACTGGGCCATTGTCAAGGAAAAACCTCCTGAGCCATCCGGATCCCTGGTTCATTATCTGGTCAGAGATGCTTCAAAAAACAAGTCATTTTGTTATGAAGGTCCTAAGCCAACCGCTAAAAAGGCCATATTGCATTATTCCCTGATCGTACAATCAGACCATTATTATTTGCTGGAAGTGAATCTTGAAACAGGACGTCACCATCAGATCCGGTGCCAGCTGGCTCACATCGGCTGCCCCATTAAGGGCGATCTTAAATATGGATTTCCACGGTCGAATGAAAACGGGGGTATCAGCCTGCATGCCAGGAAGGTTAGTTTCATCCACCCGGTTAAAAATGAGCCTGTTTCCATCACCGCAGATCCTAACCTGAATGATCCGCTGTGGAGCTATTTCTGTAAATCGGTAAATCAACGTGTCAGGAAATTATAAAATACACGCCAAGCCCTGCAACATAATATTTTGTTATTCGAGGTTCGGTGGGATAGCTGTCATCTCTGTACCTCCAATAATCTCCAAAATTATGGAATAAAATATTATATGAAAAGGCTAAAAAAAATGCTGCTTTTGGCGTAAATCTGTATCCTGAGGATATGGTTGGTCTAATGAAAAAAGTCGTAAAGTCATAATTGCGTCTCTCGTCATTTACATTGAAATACCTTAACGTACAACCGGTATTGAAATGCGGAAAAACTTCAAACCTGATGATTGAGAACTTATATCCGAGCAGGGTAAAAAAGGAATATAAATTGTTGTTTAGATTTAAGGTAATGTCAGAACTGGGATGTTCTTTATATTGATCATGAAATGCGGTATAGTCAAAACCTAATCCGATGCATTTCCGGTTAAATTCCTTGAATCCCTTTATGTCAAATGAAATTTTCCCGTTGAAATTTCTGAATTTAACGCCTGAGCGTGGAACTGGATAGTGACTCCCGGCCATAATAACAACTGGGTTTTGTGGATTTGCCTCGGTCAGCATCATTATAGCAAAACAAACCAAAAGGAGGGCTCTTATATTCTTTGTATTGTTCAATCCGGCAATAACTAATGATATTAAAACGGGCATTCCCTCTAAATTATTGCCTCTAACCGAAACTGATAACCGACAACCGACAACTGATAACCATCACAACCATCACAACCAATCTCCTACAACTCCACCTCCCCGATACCCTGCCTTACCAGCACCGGTTCATCTCCGCTGCAGTCTATTACGGTTGACGGGTGTATATTTCCATAACCGCCGTCGATCAAGACATCAACAAGTTTCTCGTATTTCTCATGTATGAGCTCCGGATCGGTCATATAATCGAGAACCTCATCTTCATTGTGAATTGAAGTTGTTAAAACGGGATGTCCCAGTTCCTTTACCACAGCTCTTATGATATGGTTGTCCGGGATCCTGATACCGATCGTTTTTTTCTTATTCCTGAAAACCCTGGGTACATTATGGTTGGCCTCAAGGATGAAAGTAAAGGGTCCCGGCAGGCATTGTTTCATAAGTTTAAAGGTCGGATTGCTGACATGCCTTGCAAAATCGGAAAGATGACTAAGATCGTAACAAATGAATGAGAAATTAGCCTTTTCAATGGATATCCCTTTAATACGGGCGACTTTCTCAACCGCCCTGGCGTTGAATATATCGCACCCCAGGCCATATACGGTATCCGTGGGAAATATAATAACCCCTCCGTCCCGCAGGATCTCAGCTGCCTTTTGCACCTGTCTTTCTCCCGGATTTTCAGGATGAATACGAAGGATCATGACCGGAAGAGATTGACCAGCTTACCTGCCCGGGGGTACTTCACCAGGCCATATGGAAATAACTGAAGGAGGTTGAATGACGGGATAAAAAGACCTGAAGCTAAGCCTGAAAGCGTAAAAGCGGCAACCGGGGTTGGCGGATCAATAAAATTCATAGTTGTATTTGGTCAAGGCCCGGTAACTGGTGGAAGGGTAATAGGTCACGCTTTGCGTGCATATTCCCTTAGCATCATACTGGTAGGTTATGCTGTTAAAATCTTCATTTGATCTTCTGCGCCATCTGATTTCCGTGATGAGTCCCCTGGTACCATAAGTAAAACTCTTCTTAATGAATTTTCCGCCTTCGGGACTTTCCTCGGTTATCTCTGTCAGATCCCCGTCAGGAGTGTAATTGTATGTCGTGCGCAGCGTCATCTTGTTCAGTTTGTACTTTGATTCCGACCTCAGGTTTTTCTTCTCGTCGTAGTTAAAGGTTTTTCTTTCGATAATATCCTGATTCATTCCGTATACGGTCTCTTCCATAAGGTTGTTTTTGCTGTCGTAGGTCAACAAAAGTTTTGAGATCATTTTTCCTGCAGGATTGTATATAGAAACCTGGGTATTCAGCCCGTCCTTTTTGAATACTCTTCTTTCTTTCACAATGCCATTCTTCTGATAAAGGATTTCCGACAGGTTACCCTGGGCATCATAGGTATATCCGTTACTGAATTTTTCAACGCCGTCAAATCCATATTCTTCAACAACATTATTATTTAAATCATACCTGGAAATCTTCTGGTAGGCAATCTGCTTTTCGTTGCCCCCTGAAAAGCGCGAATATTCAAGTTTATTTCCGGCCGTGTCATAGCGGTACTTCTCGACGTTCATTATCAGGCCCCTGGGGTTGTAAGTGGTTACTTCGGTAACATCGCCTGAAGAATTAAAAAGGGTTATCGATGTTTTTGTGCCAGAGGACTCAGGGCTGTCTCCAACATATTTATGTTCCCAGCTGGTCTGACTCTTTAATTTGTTGGCTGCATTATTATCCCTGATCTTTTTGTCAATGGATGGCTGAGTCCATGCAATCACGCAAATGCAAGCAAGCATTATACTGAAAAACTCTTTCCTCATGTTCCTTAAGCAATTAATCATTACACCATTTTAAGCAAAAACTATGCCCAAACAAAGCTAGCAATTTATTCAATATATAGCATGTTGCAGCCCTTGTCATTCGATTACCGGCATGAATCCGATTGATCTATTTCCATTATTGCGATTCTTTATATTACTTTGCTATCGGAATAAAATTCGATAATGAGCATTGCCGGAATATTGAAAAAAATGCCATTTAGGCGTTCCATAGGCAGTATCTTGCTGCTTGCGATCATTTCAATGGGTATACTGTTTTTAATCCTTTTTGTTTCATACAAAAACATTCTTTTCGAAAGAGCATTGAACGGTATCTCCGCCAAATTTGCTTCGCTGGGTTATCAATTTGATTGGAATGACAGCAGGGTGATCCATTTCAACCGGATTGCTGTCGGCAACATCATGCTGACCTCCGTAAATGACAGTTCACAAATTGAGGTGGATTCCCTCGCGCTGCAGTTCGGCTTTCTCTCAGCATTACGCGGACACGTTAACATAAAGAATTTATCCTGTCGGGAAATAGAAATTGGGTACACCTCCCATAAAATCACGGCTGAGATAGATACGCTTGCGGTCAAAGGGTGGCCTCGTTCATCCGCTTCTTCGGGTTATGCTGCCACGCTGAACCGTATCATAAGGCGATTATTGCTGGCGGTTCCCCGCGACCTGGATATTGATACCATCCGCGTTGTAGTCAGCGGAGCCGAAAGCAATATGATGTTTTCATTGCTGAATTCGCAGATCCGGGAGGGATTTTTTACCGCTTCGTTTTTTACAGGCCAGGTGGCTGATTCTATGGAAGTCCTGCTGGAAGGAAGGATCAGCAGAAAAAAGCCATTTGCCCAGTTGCTGGCCCACAATCCCCGCAACGGATACTGTAACCTTTATTTTCCCGGGAAAAATCCGGTTAAGGCAGGTTTTGACACCTTAATGCTGTCCTTCTCTTTCCCTCATTATACAAGCAAACTAGTAACCCTCCAAGGGACATCCTTTTATAAAGGATTCAGGCTGGAAGGAGAAAGGCTATCTACAAATCCCATTGCCATCCACCGCCTGGCCTCTTCTTTCATGGTGCATGTGGAGCCGGGGTCAATAGAACTGGACAGTTTATCAACGGTAACCATCAATGAAATTTCATTTCATCCCTTTATCCTTGTCCGGAAAGACCCGTCTCTGACCACTAACCTTAAAATCCTTCCGGTTGTCTGGGATGCAGGTGATTTCTTCCTGTCGCTGCCCAAAGGGATGTTCACCAGTCTTTCCGGTTTTAAAGCAGCCGGTGAATTGAGATTTTTTCTTGATTTTTCACTCAATATGGCATGGGTTGATTCCTTGAAATTTTCATCAGGACTGACCGCTGATGATTTCAGGATACTCCATTATGGGAATGATGATTACCGCAAATTAAATTCAGCATTTACACACCAGTTCTATAACCATGGTATTCTGGCCGCCTCATTTCCCGTGGGAATGAGCAATCCTGATTTTACACCGCTGGCATCGGTTTCGCCCTGGCTGAAAACCTCCGTACTGACCTCGGAGGACGGAGGCTTTTATTACCACAGGGGCTTCAATCCCGGCGCGATCAGGGAATCTATCATCACCAACATAAAAGAGCAAAGGTTCGTTCGAGGTGGCAGCACGATCTCAATGCAACTGGTGAAGAATGTTTTTCTGACACGAAACAAAACCATCGGTAGAAAACTGGAAGAACTGCTGATCGTATGGATCATAGAAAATAACCGGCTGGTAAGCAAGGACAGGATGTTTGAAATATATCTGAATGTTATTGAATGGGGGCCAGGCATTTATGGAATTACACAGGCTTCGCGGTATTATTTCAATAAGGTTCCGGCTGAACTAAATCTTCAGGAAAGTCTTTTTCTGGCGGGAATTGTACCTTTCCCCAGGCGGTTTAAAGGCGTGTTTGAATACAATGGTTATCCGAAAGCATGGTTTGCAGGTTATATGCAGCGCATGAAAGAGCTTATGGTTGACCGGAATTATATACAATCCATTGATACAACAGGAGTTAATCAAAATGTTATCCTGACCGGACCGGCATCACTGGTTTTTGCCATGCCTGATACGGCAGCAGCCGATACCCTGTCGTCAGAAGATATGCTTGTGTTACCGCTGGATGTCCGTTCTCCGGAACAGGCCGTCGATTAATGGTTACTGATTGCTGATTACCTCCTCACCCCTGCCTGACGGCAGGCAGGCCCTGTCCCCTCTCCACCCTGGAAAGGGGCGATACCTAGTGCTTTGGTTCTCATTCATCTCTAAAGAATTAATAATAAATGCACCATCATCACCTGAGAAACAACTTGCCCCCTCTCCAGGGTGGAGAGGGGGTGGCTCGAAGAGCCGGGGGTGAGGAAATTGCCAGTTACCGATTACTGAATACCGGTTACTGCCTGCTATTAACCATTCCCACTCCCCTTAAAACTAATTCCTTTCCTCATTGTTACTCAGGAATGATCTGAATTTATTAATTTTGCCAATTATTTAAATGAAACGTTATGATCTTCGATATTGAACTGATCCGTTCTTTTTATGCTAATTTTGCTACCAAGGTCGGGGCAGCCAGAAAATTAGTAAAACGACCGCTTACGGTTTCGGAAAAGATACTTTATGCCCATCTTGATCCTGCCCAGTCCAGAGCCAACTATACACGCGGAAAGGATTACGTTAATTTCATGCCCGACCGGGTTGCCATGCAGGATGCAACGGCTCAGATGGCACTGCTGCAGTTCATGCAGGCCGGAAAAAAGAAGGTTGCCGTCCCTGCCACTGTGCATTGCGACCATCTGATCGTTGCAAAATCGGGCGCCAAAGCTGATCTGGCTGAAGCAGAGGTTACCAACAGGGAAGTTTATGATTTTCTTGCTTCGGTATCAGACAAATATGGTATTGGTTTCTGGAAGCCGGGTGCCGGCATCATACACCAGATAATACTGGAAAATTATGCTTTCCCGGGGGGTATGATGATCGGAACCGATTCACACACCGTTAATGCAGGAGGACTCGGTATGATTGCCATAGGCGTGGGAGGCGCTGATGTCTGTGATGTCATGGCTTCAATGCCATGGGAGTTGCGGTTCCCTAAATTGATTGGTGTCAGTCTTACCGGAAAACTGAGCGGCTGGGCTTCAGCAAAGGATGTTATTCTGAAAGTCTCCGGAATTCTCACGGTTAAAGGAGGCACAGGCTACATATTGGAGTATTTCGGAGAAGGAGCTGACACCATCTCCTGCACCGGCAAAGGAACCATCTGTAATATGGGCGCTGAAATCGGTGCAACCACCTCGGTATTTGGATATGATGCCAAAATGGAGGCCTATCTTAAGGGAACGGGCAGGACTGAGATAGCCACCCTGGCGGGAAAAAACAAAGAGCATCTTACCGGTGATCCGGAAGTTTATGCCAAGCCTGAAAAATTCTTCGACCAGGTTATTGAAATTGATCTGTCAACCCTTGAACCGCATATCAATGGCCCGTTCACCCCTGATCTTGCCACACCGGTTTCGAAGTTCGCAGCCAGGGCTAAAGAAAATGACTGGCCTGCAAAGCTTGAAGTCGGACTGATCGGCTCCTGTACCAACTCCTCATACGAGGACCTCACCAGGGCAGCCTCAATAGCAGCACAGGCAAAATTGAAAAAGCTGAGGGCAAAGTCGGGGTTCACGATTACCCCAGGTTCAGAGCAGGTTCGTCATACAGCCGAAAAAGAAGGGATCCTTAAGACATTCACGGATATCGGCGGCATTGTGCTTGCCAACGCCTGCGGACCATGCATCGGCCAGTGGGCACGCCTGGGATCGGAAAAACAGGAATCCAACTCCATCATGACTTCGTTTAACCGTAACTTTGCCAAACGCAACGACGGGAATCCTAATACCTATAGCTTTGTGGCTTCACCGGAAATTGTGACCGCTTTTGCCATTGCCGGGACATTGCATTTCAATCCGCTTACTGATTCCCTGGAGAATGGGGAAGGGCAGATGGTTAAATTGGATATGCCGCGTGGCCTTGAGATGCCTGCCCGTGGATTTACCGGAAAGGAGAATGGTTATCAGGCCCCTGCCTCCAACGGCGATAAGATTAAGATAAAGATCGACCCGGCATCAGAAAGGCTGCAGTTGCTAAAACCCTTTGAACCATGGAATGGCAAGGACTTAAAAGGCCTCAGGCTGCTCATCAAGGCAAAGGGGAAATGCACCACCGACCACATATCGATGGCCGGCTACTGGCTGAAATACCGCGGTCACCTAGATAATATATCCGACAACCTGCTGATCGGAGCGGTAAATGCCTTCAACGGAAGAACAAACTTCATTAAAAATCAGCTTTCAGGCGATTATGAAGAGGTGCCAAAGACCGCACGTGATTACAAAGCCAAAGGCATCGGAGCCGTCATCGTGGGTGACGAGAATTATGGAGAAGGATCATCCCGTGAACACGCTGCCATGGAACCCCGTCACCTGGGGGTAAAAGTAGTGCTGGTGAAGTCATTTGCACGTATCCATGAAGCAAACCTCAAAAAACAGGGAATCCTGGCACTCACATTCAAAGATAAGGATGATTATAACAGGATCAGGGAGGATGATACCTTAGATGTAATCCATCTGGCTTCATTCAGTCCCGGTAAACCCCTTACAATTCGCATTCATCATGCTGACGGATCGAAGAAAGAGATCAAGGCCAATCATACCTATAATAAGAATCAGATTGAATGGTTCAGGGCAGGTTCCGCTCTGAATCTTATCAGAACACAGCAAAACAAAAGAAAACGATAGTTTCCGATAAGATCCTGACAGGATTTCATTCCGGTTGAACTTTTCAGGAAACTGAAACCTTGTCAGTATTTCTATCATGGAATTCCGGATTAAACATGAAGCAGCACTATCTTGTAACCATTGTCGGACCTACGGCTGTTGGCAAAACAGCGGTAGCCATTGCAATGGCAAAGTATTTCAATACCGAGATCATCAGTGCCGATTCACGGCAGTTCTATCGTGAAATGAAGATTGGTACTGCCATTCCGTCTGCCGAACAACTGGCTGCCGTCCGGCATCACTTTATCGGAAACCGATCTGTTCAGGAGTATTATAATGCCAGCATGTATGAATGTGAGGTGCTTGCGTTGCTGGATGGATTATTTGACCGGTATGATGTCATCATCATGGCCGGTGGAAGTGGCATGTACATTGACGCTGTATGCAACGGCATAGATGATTTCCCTGCGGTTAATGCCCTGGTCCGTGAGAATCTTAAATCGGCTTTTCAGCAAAAAGGCATTGACTGGCTGAGGTCACAGCTGAAAGAATCTGACCCTGCCTATTATTCACAGGTTGATCTGAGTAATCCGAAGCGTTTGCTCAAAGCATTGGAGATCATCACCATGACAGGCCGTCCTTATTCTTCCTTCCTGACCCGTCAGAAAAAGGAACGGGATTTCGGCATAATCCAGACAGGCCTTAACATTGAACGCAAACAACTGTACGAAAATATCAATCTCAGGGTTGAAAATATGATCCGTAAAGGATTGGTGGAAGAGGCAAAAGCATTGCATCCGTTCCGGAAACTGAATGCTCTTGAAACAGTCGGCTATAAAGAAATTTTTGATCACCTCGAAGGCAAGACCTCGCTGAAAGAAGCCATTGACCTGATTAAGCGCCATTCCCGTCAATACGCCCGCAGACAGCTTACCTGGTTCAGAAAGAACAAACATGTACGCTGGTTTTCACCGGATGAGCCGGATGCGATGATCGGGTATATATTAAGCCGTATGGGCTGATGGTCATGCAGCCTGCCTGCCGGCAGGCAGGTCGGGAGGTCATAGTTAGCTGTTTAAAAGTTTAGCAGTTTAGGTGTTTAGGTTTTTAGCGGTTTAGGAAGTTAGGCTGCAGAAAACTAAAAACTAAAAACTAATAACTAAAAACCAATAATTATTCACTTTTCACTACCTGCCTGCCGGCCAGGCAGGTTCACTGGTTACCGGTTCCCCTCTTATGCCTTATCCCTTTTCCCTTTTGCCTTTTCCCTCCGTCTCACATTTAGGGGTCAATAAAATACCGATTGTTCTATAGAAAAAATGAGAACATAGTATTAAATTTATTTCTAAATTAAGTTTAAAACCGAACCATGAAAAAAATCTTATATCCTGTTTATTTGTCGCTGTTGACCCTTGCTGTAATCCCGCAACCAATCTTTTCGCAGCCCATTGAGATAACAGCCAGCGAATATAATTTTAACCTGGGAAGCACAACCCTTCACAAGATTATCGGCCACGACACGGATAGTTATTTTGTGCTGAAACATTATGCCGGACAATATCACCTTGAGAAACTTGACCAGAATCTCAATCTGCTGAAGGACGAAGCGGTGAAATTATTTGAAGGTCTGAAAACCTATGATCTGGAATCCCTGGTTCATTTTCATGGAGAACTGTATCTATTCGTTTCCCGGAGAAAACTGACGGAAACAGACCTGTATTACCAGAAGATCGATAAGGAAACGCTATTACCGTCAACCGGATTCATTGGTCTTACTACCGTTAAATTTATCAGGGGAAACTGGCCCGATTTTTATTTTTCACTATCCAGGCATGAAACCCGACTCATGATTGCCTGCCGGATAAAACTTCAATGGGAAAAAGTCCAGCATAATGAGTTTTATGTCTTTGATAAGGGATTGGATTTATTGTGGAACAAGAAAGATTACTTCGAATTCACAGGTCAGGGACCAAGGGAAAACATTTATCTGGTGGATGAGCAGGGTAACATCTCCATCCTTAGCCTGATAAAAAGGGAATCCATTATTTCTCTGTTCCAGGATATCAAAAACAGTTACACTATACATAGATATACCAATGATGGCGTGACTTTCAGGGAATATCCCATTGCCCTTGAGGACCGTTACATAAGGGGCCTCAGGATCCTCGCCGGTGAGCAGGGTGAGCTTGTTTGTGCAGGTCTTTATTCTGAATTAGCCCGTGCCGGGGTCGGAGGAACATTCTATTTCAAAATTGACCCGGTAGATGGTATTATATATCAAAATCAATCACACGCATTCAGCGAGGAGTTTTTATCAAGCCTGGTTGAGCTTAAAGAACCTGTTATGGCCGATGAGGAATTGTTGAAATATGGTTTGACCGATCTGATTCTGAGGAAAAATGGTGCTGTGATCCTTATCGCCGAACAGCTCTTTGAACAGAGTTTCGATACTTACAATAACCTGATCATTACTTGCTTTGATTCAACGGGACAGGTAAACTGGAACCAGGTTGTCCCAAAACATCAGGATTTTGATGTGCGTTATCTGTTGCAGCAAGAGGTTGAAATTGATGAATACCGGAAAATGGTTATGGAGACCGGGTCCTTGAATGATTACATCGAAAATTATTGTTCCTATGCACTGATTGCTCCCTTAAACGGGAATGACATAACCCTTGTTTATAATGATAATATCCGGAACCTTGAACCCGGAGAAAAACAAAGAAATTTCAACAATCCCCGGAAATCATATATTGCCGCTGTTCATATAGACGAGTCGGGAAACCTTACCCAATATGATTTATTGCATTGGAAAAGGAAGTCTTTATATCCCGAACCGATCCGATATTATGATACCCTCGGTGAAACGGTGATTATCCCTGCTTTTAAAGGAAGAAAATTCAATTACTATAAGATAACCGCTAAATATTGACACCCTGACACCCTACGGGGGTATCGGGATTTTAAAGCATATTATACAAATGGAAGCAGGAGCAATAAAACATTTCAATATTCGGGTTTATGGCCTGGTTATCAATGAAAAGAGACAGATATTGCTGACGGATGAATACATGCTTGACCGGCAAATGACAAAATTCCCGGGCGGCGGGCTTCAGTTCGGGGAGGGTACGGTCGAATGTCTTAAGCGGGAAGCCCTCGAGGAATTTGGTCAGGCTGTGGAGGTTATCGATCATTTTTATACCACGCACTTTTTTCAGCTGGCACTTTTTTATCCCGATCACCAGTTGATCAGTATTTATTACCGGATGAAATTCAAGAGCCCTATTGGTTTTAAGGTTTCAGAAATTCCTTTTGACTTTCCCGAAATGATCAATGGCCAACAGTCATTCCGCTGGGCCGACATTGCTGCGCTGAAGGAGGAAGAATTGAGTTTTCCGGTTGACCGGTACGTGTTGGGATTATTAAAAAATCAAATCTCCTTGTTTACATAGGCCATTGGATACCTTTCATATAGCTGTAATGGACCTTGCCCGTATAATGCCCGTTGCCAACTTTATAAGCTTTATGGATTGCGGTTTTAAAATAAATCGTATATTTAATATTCTTAATCAAAACCCCAAAAGTTATGAAACTATCTGCACCAACACAATTAGTATGGATACTTAGTGTTATCCTGGTTATTTTAGGTGTATTAGGTCACTTTGTTTCAGCCGGATTGCTTACTACTATTAATATCTGGCTAATACTGGCCGGCTACATATTGCTTGCCCTGGGAACACTGTTCAAAGGAGTTTAATTACCAATCAGGGTAAAACCTTGATTTGAGATCCCCTGTCTTCAAGTGCAGGGGATTTTTTTTGCCGGCTCTACACCCTGTCAGGGTGGGGGTACCCTGACAGGGTGTAAGGTATTAGGTAATGCTGAAAAAAATTCGTTCATTTGTGGCATTGATTGACTGAACCATGCAAGCCGTAATTCTGGCCGGAGGGAAAGGCAGTCGCCTGGCCGATTATACAAAGGTAACGCCGAAGCCGATGCTGAAAATTGGGGAAAAACCCTTGCTGCAGCATCAGATAAAACTTTTGGTAAAGTACGGGATAACGGAGATCACCATGCTGGTAAACTATCTCAAAGATCCCATTATTGACTATTTTGATAATGGCAGTAAATGGGGTGCGGCGATTTCATACTTCGAGGAGAAGGAACCCCTGGGAACCGTTGGTGGTATTAAGGAGATTGAAAACCGTATTCATGGCGACTTCCTCGTATTGTATGGCGATGTAATGGTAAATATGGACCTGTCCCTGCTCATGGCCTATCATCGGAAAAATGACAGTGAATGTACCCTGGTGCTTCATCCCAATGACCATCCCTATGACAGTGACCTGGTTGAAATAAATGCTGACGGCAGGATTATGGCTTTTCATCCCAAACCGCACCCGCCAGCACTGACTTACCACAACCTGGTGAATGCCGGCGTATATTTGTTCAGCCCGGTTGTCATGAAATTCATCGAGAAAGGCAAAAAAGCTGATTTCGGAAGGCAGGTTTTTCCTTCCATCCTTAAGCATATCAGGATGTATGGTTACCGCACGGCTGAATACCTGAAAGATATGGGTACTCCTGACCGGCTTGATCAGGTGAAAGCCGACTGGCAATCGGGCAAAATCGAAGGTGCCGGTTATGAACACAAAAAAAGAGCCATTTTTCTGGACCGGGATGGCGTATTGAACGTGGAAAAAAACTTCATCAGCCGGCCGGAAGATATTGAATTGTATGATTATACCCCGGAGGCAATTGGCCGCATCAACCAATCGGGTTACCTGGTGGTTGTCGTCACCAATCAGTCAGCCATTGCGCGCAACCTTTGCACCCTTGAAGAGCTTGATTCCATTCATAAGAAACTGGAAACCGATCTTGGCAATAAAGGCTCATGGCTGGATGCCATATATTATTGTCCCCATCATCCGGATAAAGGATATCCGGAAGAAAATCCCGAATATAAAATGGATTGTGATTGCCGTAAACCAAAAACCGGGATGTTTAAAAAAGCGGCCAGGGTATTCCATATAGATCTTTCACGGTCGTTGATGATTGGGGATTCTGAACGTGACCTGCAGGCTGGCATAAACGCCGGTTGTATTACCATTGGCGTGCGCACCGGTTACGGAATCAGGAAGTCAGCAGTAATGCCCGACTATTTCTTTGAAAACCTGAAAGAAGCAGTGGATTTTATACTGGATGATCCGTTTGAGGGTCTTTTCAAAATGCTATTCGAAAAGTATAGCAGTAAACAGCAGAAACCTTTTATCATCTCCATTGCCGGCAATGCCCGCTCCGGGAAAAGCACGCTGTCATCAGCCCTGATGCTTAAATTCAGGGATAAGCAGGTGAAGGCTCTGAAAGTCGAGCTGGATCACTGGATACTTCCTGAAAACAGGCGAGAGGACTGCCGGGACGTATACGACAGGTTCCGGCTTAACCATATGGCAGCTGATATCAGCCGGATGATATCCGGAGAAACCATCGGGATTTCCACCTATGCAAATCATCCTGAGAGATCATCGCTGCCGCTGGAATATTCATCCAGGGATTGTGATGTTGTGATCCTTGACGGAATCGTGGCCCTTAGTCATGATGCGCTGCGCAGCATTTCAGATTACAGGATTTTTATGGAGGTTCCCGAGGAAATATTCATGGGTCGTATTATTCAGTATTACCGGTGGCGGGAGAAGAATGATGAAGAGATCATGCACCTGATCGAAAAAAGAAAATACGACGAATATCAATTGATAGAAAAAGAGCGTAAATTTGCTGACACTGTGATTAATCCATTCCATTCATGATCATCACCCGTACACCATTCCGGATCAGCTTTGTTGGCGGAGGTTCCGACATGGAGACTTTCTATTCCCGCCACCAGGGAGCTGTTCTTTCAACATCGATCAACAAATACATGTATATTTCTACCCATAAGTTTTTTTTTCGTGATCAGATACGGGTGAAGTATTCGCAGACCGAGACCGTAAGCGATCTCAAAGACCTTAAGCATCCGCTCTTGCGCGAGGTTATGCTCAAAACGGATGTCCGTGGCGGAATTGAAATAAGTTCCATTGCCGATATACCAGCCGGCACAGGAATGGGATCTTCATCCTCTTTCACCGTCGGTACCTTGCATAATTTGTATGCCGTTAAAAGGCAATATGTCACACATGAGACACTGGCACGCGAGGCATGTGAGATCGAAATTGAAAAACTGGGCGAGCCAATTGGTAAACAGGACCAGTATGCCGCAGCATTCGGAGGACTTAATATAATCTATTTCAATCCCGACGGCAGTGTCCGGATCGAGCCGCTTTATATAAAAAACGATGTGGTCCATCAATTGCAGCGCAATCTTATCATGTTATATGTCGGCAACCAGCGGAAAGCTTCTGATATTCTTACGGAACAAAAGCAGAATGCCTTGCAGGCTGACAAATTCAATACCTTGAAATCGATGGTTTATTTGGTATCTGATCTCAGGGAAAGCCTTTATACCGAAAAGCTTGAGGATTTCGGAAAAATACTGCATGAAAACTGGATATTAAAACAAAAGCTGGCATCACAGATCAGCAACAGTGAAATTGAAAAAATTTACCAGGCCGGATTAGCACATGGTGCAACTGGAGGCAAATTACTCGGTGCAGGCGGGGGGGGATTCATGCTGTTCTATTGTGAAGAAAAAAAGCAACAAAAATTGCTGGATCATTTACAACCCTTGCAGAAATTTGATTTTTCTTTCGATCGTGAAGGATCCAAACTAATCTATTATGCCGATGAAGAGTTCTGAATTTAAGGCTTATTTTTCCCGTCTGTCAGAAACCCTGGATAAACTCGACATACAGGTTATTGAACAAATGGTTGAGCTTATACTCCGGGCCCGTGACCGTGAAAATACTATTTTTATCATGGGAAATGGAGGAAGTGCTGCCACTGCTTCGCATGTTACCGGGGACTTTCTGAAAGGTATTTCCTATGAGCTCGATAAGCGTTTCAGGGTAATGTGCCTGAGTGATAATGTTTCAGGCCTTACGGCGATATCCAATGACCTGGGGTACGAAGACATATTTGTTGAACAACTCAAAGTCTTTCTGAAAAAGGATGACCTGGTTATCGGCATCTCCGGCAGCGGTAATTCCGTGAACGTTGTTAAAGCCATGGAATATGCAACGAGAAAGGGAGCCGGAACGATAGCCATGTGCGGATACAAAGGAGGCAAAATAAAGGAACTGGCCGATCTGGTCATCCATGTACCCATTCATGATATGGAAATCACAGAGGATATCCATGTCATAATTTTCCACGCGGTAAAGCAGGTGCTCATAAAAAAACTGAAAGGCGAAAACTATGCCATGGGTGAGATTTATGATGCACCGGTGAATGAATGAGGGGTTGATAGAGAAAGGGAAAAACAAGGAATAATTATTAATGGTTAATTTTTAATTGTCAATTGTCACTCCCTTGTCCCTTCTTCTTCCCCATATTCATTAAGAGATTTGCCACCAGCAGCAGCACCACCAGCAAGGCAAAGAACCTTGCCGTGCGTCCGATATAGTCACCATACCTTACATAGAAAGTAAGGTAATCGTTAGCGTTCAGGGTCTCCCTTATAGCTCCTCTTTTCCACCAGGTAATCTTTTTTAGAACTTCACCCCGCTGGTTTATGAAGCATGATATGCCCGTATTGGCCGACCGTGCGACACTTCTCCTGGTTTCTATGGCCCTGACAGACGAAAAGGCATTGTGCTGGTGATAGCCGGGTGTATCTCCCCACCAGCCGTCATTGGTAACCACAAAGATAAGGTTGGCGCCATTTTTAATGTATCCGTTGACAAATTCACCAAAAACAGATTCATAACAAATGACCGGTGCGACCCTAGTTGAATCAACAGATGAAACAAATGTGCCCCGGTCTTCCTGCGTACCCCAACCCCGGAAAGTCCCGCCAAGGCGGAGGGTCAGTTTCTCCAGAAACTTCAGGTACTTTGCATACGGCATTTTCTCAACCCCAACTACCAGTTTTGATTTGAAATAGAATGGCACATTGGAAGTTGAATCAAGCTGTATGGCTGCATTGTAACTGTCGTAATAGAACTCACCGCTCGGAATAGGCCGGGCGTTTGCCGTGAGCTGTTCCCCGGGGTAAAATCTCCTGTAACACTGTATGCCAACCACGTATTTGGCCCCCGGATACTGCTGTAAGAACTGCCTGATCAATTTTATATCCGGCACATAATCAATCTCGTCCATCCAGATGTTATTATTAATGGAAGTCTCGGGAGCAACAAAATAATCGACCGTACTGTCGGATACCCTGGCCGCCTCACTCAGCTGAATAGCTGTTTGTTCCATGCTGGGGATGGCTACAAACTTCCTGTAAGGATCTATGTTAGGTTGTATAACAACGATATCCACGGGATCGGATTTTTCCGCATAGTGGTTGAATCTTGTCAGCGAGATGATCATGGGACATATGATGAGCAATAGGATAAGCGCAACAGATGAGTACATGGTTCTGCCCCTGGTCCCTGAAAGGTACATTTTCAGGCTGTTGAAAATAAGGATATTGATGATCAGGATCCATAAAGTTCCTCCCAAAACGCCGGTATACTCATACCATTGAATCAGCCTGATGTTGTAATTAAATCCATGGCCAAGTGTAAGCCATGGCCAGGATATTTCTCCGTTGAAATAAAAATGCTCCCAGGTGATCCAGTAAACAATCAGGGCAAAATATCCCAAAGGGCTGCCCAGTTTTCTTTTTGTAAAATGAAAGGCCCAGAAAACAAGGGATGATGTGAGACTATTGACCAGGATAGCCATGATAACCCCCACCGCAGTTGCATTGAATATCCACCATGTAGTGAGTGCATTGAATA
>Ga0105094_10000744_pt1 | contig 16522 bp, 14 predicted proteins | sample PPLLak1March2015_2_FD_87023 | JGI IMG/M metagenome (GOLD analysis project Ga0105094, IMG submission 87023) | Freshwater sediment microbial communities from Prairie Pothole Lake near Jamestown, North Dakota, USA - PPLs Lake P8 Core (3) Depth... | ecosystem: Environmental > Aquatic > Freshwater >...
ACAGGCTGATGGGGGCTGCGGGCTTCGCCAGGATCACCCCCCAGGCGGTCAGGTTGTTGAAGCCCAGGCTGATCAGGATGACGGCAATCGCCGCCAGAACGGCCCCGACCCAGTCGATCCGTATGCCCTTCTGCCGGGCGACCGGCTGCAGGCGAAAGCTCAGGGCCAGCACAACGAGCGAGACAAAGAACAGCAGGCCGAAGGAGAAACGCCAGCTGAGGGCAGTCCCCAGGTACCCGGCCAGCAGGAACGCCAGCACCCCCGACACGGCCGGGGCACCTGCCAGCAGGCCGAGCGCCTGCGCCTGCTGCCCGCCGCGGTAGTTGGCGGCGATCAGCACCACCAGCGTCGGCACCAGCGCGGCTGCCGCCAGCCCGGCCAGCGCCTGGGCATTGGTCATGGCCCTCTCATCCACGCTGAGCGCCATCATCGCCATCGCGCCGCCGTGCAACACGGCGGTCAGCTGGAACATCAGGCGTGCCCCGAGCAATGCGCCGAGCTTGGCGCCCAGCATGACGAAAGCCGCCACAAACAGCGAGTACACCACGAGCGCCGTGCCCACGCTGGTCGCCGGCAGGCCGAGCTCCTCGACGATCGGACCCACCGAAATCGGGATGGCGTTGACGTTGAAGCCCATCTGGATCTGCGCCAGCAGGATCACCAGCATGGGGAGCCAGGAGGCTTTGAGCGGGGTGGAGGGAGTCGCAGGCGAGCTGGCAGGTTCTGTCATGCTGGCATGCCCTCAGCGATCGTGCGCCTGACGGCGCCAGTCCCCCGAAGGTGCCCGCCTACGCCCACCTGCCCGCTCGAGCGTCTGCGGGCGAAGCCATCGATTGGGGTGGGACCTGGTCGACGAGGGAACCGGCGCCGGCTGGTCGTCGGATGCACGAGTTTACCATATCCAGGTACTCAAGTCACCTCGTACGGACAACTACCTGTGCGGATCGGGTTTCGACGCGAAGAGATTCAGGCCCAGGCGCTCCGAGAGGAAGCGGGTGGCAAGCTGGCCGCGCACGCTGTTGCCCGCCGAGTCGAGCGGCGGCGCGAAGGTAGCCAGACCTCCCTTCCCCGGCGCGATGGTGACGATCCCTCCGCTCACCCCGCTCTTTCCCGGCAGGCCGATGTCGTACAGCCACTCGCCGGAGTGCTCGTACAGCCCGGCGGTCGCCATCACCGCCAGCACCCGTGCGCAGGTGCCGGCATCGATGACCCGATCGCCGGTCACCGGATTCACCCCGCCGTCCGCCAGGGTGGCGCCCATCACCGCCAGATCCTGCACGCTCACTTTGAGGGCGCACTGCCGCGTGTAGATGTCGGTCGCCTGGATCGGATCGAAGTAGATCCGCTTGTAGCTCTCCAGCAAGCAGGCAATCCCCCGATTGCGGGTGTTCGACGACGCCTCGGACGAGTAGACCTCGGGATCGAGTTCGAGCAGGTGTCCGGAGAAGCGCGAAAGCCCCTGCTGGATGAATCCCCACTTTGCCTCGGCGGTGTCTCCGGGCACCAGGCTGGTGGCGGCGATCGCGCCGGCATTCACCATCGGATTGCCCGTGCGCGTCGGACTGGACTCGATCGCCGCCACAGAGTTGAACGGCTGCCCGGTGCTGTCAACACCCAGCAGTTCGCGCACCCGATCGGGGCCAAGTTCTTGGCATACCAGAGCGAAGACAAAGGGCTTGGAGATGCTTTGGATCGAGAATTCCCAATGCTGATCTCCGGCGCCAAACACCGCGCCGTTCACGGCGACGATGCACACTCCGAAGAGCTCACGTGGGCTCCGCGCCAGCGCCGGGATGTAGTCGGCCACGTCGCCTTCATCGTTGCCACGGTACCTGGAGTGAGCTTCGGTCACCAAAGCCCGGACACGCTCGGCCGGGGGCAGGTGCCCCGTCGAGATGATCTGCTCATCGCTTTCAGCGCGTTGGTGCATATCCATCCCCCATTGCCGTTCGCCGCTCTCGCCTTGACCGCCGCGGTGGCCTTCTGACATCCGGTGCGTCACAGCCTAGGTGCGACCAGGAGTGCTCGGACGCCGCACCCATCGCGGCTCGCGCGTTCTCCGGGCGGGAGCATGCCACCTCCCGCCCTTGCGGCGTGTCAACGCATGCCAGTCATCCGCTGGCAGCGCCTGGCTGGCGAGGGCCTTCGCCTTTCCAGGGAAACGCAAATTGCAGCGGCCGACGCCTAGAGGGTGCGCCCTATCAGCCTGCCGCCCGGTCGGCGGGCCACTGCATCCCCTCAGCCGCCCTCGCGGCGGGTCCGCGTTGCAGGTCAACCGATCAAGCCCGTCAGGCCTTTGTAGAAGAACGCCAGTCCGAATACCAGCGAGACTGCGATGGCGATCGTGCGGCTGTTGCGGTCCAGCCAACCCTGCGCTGCCCGCAGCGGCGTGGCGGCCCGCTGCGGCGCGAGGGCGTACGCCAGGATCGGCGGCAAGACCAGCGCCTGTGTGACCAGGGTGTAGAACAGGTACAACCCGGCGAAGCCGGCGACGCTCGGCATCCCACCCTGGATCACGTCGATGGCCGTCAAGGTGAAGACCCACTGTTTGACGGCGATGGTGATGAGGAGCGCGCCTGCGCCAAACGCCTTGAGCGGGGACAGGCTGCCCAGGGTGGCCATCCACTGCGGGGGCGGATCGTCCGGATCGGTCTGCTTGCGCCACTTCCGAAACGCCGCGAGCAGCAGCAGCACGCCCAACACCATCAGGAGTGTGGAGGCGATGATCTCAGGTCCCTCTTCAGGGTGTGCTTCGGCCGCCGCTCCGAACACGGGACCGAACAGTAGCCCCTGCGCCAGGCGAACGGCCAGCGTGCCCGCCACCAGCGCCAGGGCGGCGCGCACCCCTCCCTGGCCCAGCAGGACCAGCAGGATCAGGATGGGGTAGATTGGCACCAGCGTCGCGCCCAGGATCAGGGGAAGAAGATCGAGCAACACGTCGTTCATGGGACGCCCGTCCGACTGGAAGCCGGCTGCCTCCGAGCCGCCCCGATACTACCACGGCAGACAGCCGGATGACGCCCTTCGCGTTCCCTCACCAGGAAGCTACCGACGGTGGAGGGTTCCCTCCAATGAGAATGCTACCGAGAGGGAACCGTGGGCGAGCCCGAACCGATCAGCCTCGCTGAGCGCCACAAGTACCTCCGCCTGCCCCAGCCGATCTTTCTGGGAGTCAGCCGCCGAGATCGAAGCCGGCTGCTGGACCAGGCCGCCCTTCCCCGGCGCGAGGTTGACGATCCCCCCGCTCACCCCGCTCTTGCCCGGCAGGCCGATGTCGTACAGCCACCCGCCGGAGTGCTCATACAGCCCGGCCATCGCCATCACCGCCAGCGCCCGGGCGCAGGGGACGGCATCCATGACCCGATCGCCGGTGACCGGATTCAATCCGCCTTCCGCCAGGGTGGCGCCTATCATCGCCAGATCCTGCGCGCTCACCCTGAGGGCGCACTGCCGCGTGTGGGTGTCGGTCGCCAGGATCGGGTCGAAGAAGCTCCGGCCGTGGCTCTCCAGCAGGCCAGCGATCTCCCGCTTGCGCGTGTTGGAGGCCGCCTCGGATGAGTGGCCCTCGGGATCCAGTTCGAGCAGGCGGCCGGCAAAGCGGGAAAGCCCCTGCTGGAAGAAGTCCCATTTCTCGTCTGCGGTATCTCCCGGCGCCAGGCTGGAGGCGGCTAGTGCGCCGGCGTTCACCAACGGATTGCCGGTGTGCGTCGGAGTGGACACGATGGCCATTACAGAGTTGAATGGATGGCCGGTGGCGTCGATGCCGAGCAGTTCCCGCGCCCGATCGGGGCCGAGCTCCTGGCAGATCAGGGCGAAGACGCAAGGCGCGGAGATGCTCTGAGTCGAGCAGAGCGTGTTCAGATCTCCCGCCCGCAGGACGCGCAGCTGACACTGACGATCCACAGCCTGAAGAGCTAACGCTAGCTCTGCGCCAGCGCCGGGATGTAGTCGGCCACCTCGCCACCATCCATCAACTGGAAACGGGTGTAGGCCTCCGTAACCAACCCCCGAACCGTCTCGGCAGGCGGCAGATGCCCGGTGGAGACGGCGTCCCCCCGATCGGCCTCTCGATGATGCACCTTCGCGCTTTCCGTGATCTTGGCGACCCCTGGCGCGCCGGCGACGCGCGGGCAGCCGCTCGCCGGGCGGCGCGGGCTTCGGGGTGAGCCTGGGCGAGGCGGCACCTCTCCTAGGGCGCGGCTTCCAGCCAGCTGCGGGCGGCTTCCACTGCCTGGTTGGCCGCGATCCCCCACTGTATCTGGGCGGGGAAGATGCTCTCGCGACCGACCAGCGCCACGATGCCGGTGCGCTCGAACTGGGCCAGCACATCGGGCCCAATCCCGGCGAGGAGGATCCGGCCCCCGTTTTTCTGCACCGTGCTCGTGTAGCGCTCGAGCACGCTGATCATCGTGCTGCCGAACTCGTCGTAGCCGCGGAACACGAAGACCACCGCCGCCCGATGGGCCTGATCAGCCACTGGCAGGTTCTCCTCGAAGGTCCGGGCGGCGGCATAGAACAGGCTCCCGTACGGGTAGAGGATGGTGACCTGGCCGCCGGGAAGCTGGCGGGGTGCCGGCCGCTCGATCGGGAAGCCGCCTTCCCCAGGGACCAGCTCGACCAGCCGGATGCGATTTGCCTGCTGGAAGACAAAGAGCAGCACCGACAGCACCACGCCGAGGTAGACGGCGAACTGAAGCGGCATGATCAGCGTACCGAGGAAGGTCGTGACCATCACCACCCGCGGGATCGTCCCGGTCTGCCAGACCGTCCGAATGGCTTCCGGGTTGATGGTGCGATAGCCAATCACGATCAGCAGTCCGGCCAGCGCCGGCATGGCGATCCGCTCGACCAGCCCGCCGAACAGCAGGACGATGACTGCGATGAGGATTCCCACCAGTACGTTCGCCCAGCGCGACCGCGCCCCTGCACTGACCACCATCGCCGTACCGGAGAGCGATCCACCACACGGCATACCCTTGAAGAAGCTGGCCACCAGATTGGCCGCTCCCTGGCCGAGAAAGTCGCCAGAAGGATCTGGGAACTTGCCATCTGGATTGGGATACCCCTGGCTGATCCCTGCCCCCTGCACCATGCCGATGATGCTCAACGCGAAGGCCGGGACGATCAGGCCGAGCGCGAGGGAGAAATCAGGCAGGGAAAAGCGCGGCAGCGCGTTGGGGACCTCGGTCACATCTCCAACCAGCGGTACCACATCGAACACCGGCAGCGCCGCCGTCAGCGAGGCGATCAGCATGGCCAAGACAAAGGCGTACGCACGCAGCCTCCGGGTGCGTCCCAGGAGGATGATCAGCGCCACCATAAGCAACCCGACGAGCAGTACTGGTAACACTACCTCCCGCAGGTTGAGCAATGTGTCAAGCGCCTGGGCTACCCGGTTCGACAGGGGACTGTCGTAACCGGTGAAGTCGGTCAGCTGTCCCAGGATGATCAGCAGCGCCACTCCGTTGAGGAATCCGGTCATCACCGAGTGGGGCACAAAGCGCACCAGGAAGCCCATCTTCAGCAAGCCCATGCCGATCTGGATCACCCCGACCATGAAAGCCAGCAGAAAGACAGACTGTAAGCGCGATGCGGGCGGCACGCCGAGCAGCGAGCTTCCAACGGCCAGGGATAGCGCGCTGGTGGTCGAGACGTGCATCATTTCCGAACTGGTGAATAGGGCGCCGATCGGCGTGGCGACGATCATCGTGTACAGGCCGGTCAGCGGGCTGATGCCGGCCAGCAGTGCCGAGGCCATGCTGTCGGGGATGCTGGCAACGCCGGTGGTGAAGGCGGCGGTGAAGTCAGCTCCAAGATCTGCCCGATGGATCGTCCAGCGGGTCTTCAGTTGGCTGAGCATCGTGAGACTCCTCGGTTGACTCTATGGGCAGTGTGGGCGCAGAGGCCAGTTTCGCGGATCGCCGCTCAGGGTCTTAAGGGCCCCCTGCCCCCTCCGAAGACCGGGCTCCTAGCGCAAGGAGCGCGATGGAGTGCGATCCGCGGGCACGCTGCCTCGCCATCAGCCGGTGCGCTCGTCCGGTCCGGCGCGCGGCACCGGGGAACGACGAATCAGAAAGAGCAGGCTGATCGACAACACCCAGCCGGGATAGACGAGTGTGATCCACAGATTGAGCGTGCTCACCAGCAGCAGCGCACCCGCCAGGCCGTAGGTAACCCAGCCCGCCGCCGGGGGCATCGAGCCCGTGCGCAGCCAGATCGTCGCCAGCGAAATCATCGACACCCCCGCCATGCGCAGGGCGTAGATGTTGCTGATCTGAAGCATCAGGGCACGGCCAAAGTTGGCGATGGCCGGGTCGAGGCCTGACGCGGATCCTGGACGGTTCAACGCGAGCAGAGCCCCGGCAATCGCCGATGCAATGAAGACCATCGCCAGAAGCAGCAGGCTGCTTCCGAGGAAGACGGTGGCGACAAACCGATCCTCAAAGCTGCCCAGCCGATCGCGCACCACCCCGACAAACCACAGGAAGGAAATCCCGGCAAAGGGCATCAGGCCCAACGCCAACCTCAAGCGAGGCGCGCCCTTGTCCATCCAGTCAACACCTGCGGATAGCCCATCCGGCAGGGAAGTGCGGAACAGCGTCAGGCTGATGCCAAACAGCAGCCCAAACAGAATCCCGGCTACGGCGGCGGCCCGGGGGGACGTGAGGCGCTTCGTATCCGGAGCCACGTTCAGATGGATCATCGATCCCCCTCTCTCCACGCCCTCAGCCGGGCACATTGATCTCGGTCTTAGTCCCCAGACACCCCAGCGTTTCGGCCCAGCGACCCCGCGATCGCGAACCGCTGCTTTCGGGTGCCGAATGACCGGAACCTCTCGCGCGGCGGGGGAAATCCGTGAATTTCGGCGCCGGGCAGCGGAGGGCGCTTGTCGGGCGCACGCAACAAGCCTGTCAGCACCCCCAGGACATTGGGGCACAGAACTCCACCATGCGCCGCCTCCAGCCGCCTTCCGGCCGGCCTTCCCTCCTCGGCAGGCTGCACGACCGTCAGAACCGGTTCCGACTCGCCGATCCGAGAGGCTCTGGCAACCGACCCCGGCTGGCCGACACGCCTTCGCCAGGCGGCCATTCCCGGGCAGCTCCGGGCTCAGCTTCTCGCAAAGACCTGGCGCCAGTCGCGCTTCATTCTGGCGGCTGTCTAGCCGCAAGCCGAGCAGGCCTCCAGCCCCCGTTCGGCTCCTGCACGCATTCGAACTCGCGGGCGCCATCGTCATGCACCAACAGCAGGCGCAGCGCCTGCCCGGCGGGCCCTTGGGTGAACTCCAGCATGGCCAGGTCGTGGTCAGGATTGCCGGCCGCCAGGATGGGGCGGAGGCCGGTCGCGTTCCAGATCTGCACGGCCTTGTCCGGACCCTCGTTGATCACGTCCAGATCCGCGCGCTGCACCATGTCATCCTTCAACGAGGTGCCTTTGCTCGGGCTGGAAGACGGCATTCCAGTCCTGCTGCATGTCCACAACGAGCCAGCCGCGCTGGGGCGCCTCCTTGAGCGCCTCGACGAGCTTTCCAGTGCTCTTCGTCTTGGCGTCATAGGCATATTCGCGTTCGCTGTCGGTATGGTGGATGATGAGGCCGAAACTGGGACGCGGGTTGTTGATCGTGGTGTACTGCAGCATCGCATGGTCGCCGTCACTGTTTCCACAACACATCGTAGGTCGCCGGCCGATGAACTGATGAATGCCGACTGGCTTGCCCTCCTTGTCGTTCACGAACAGATACTCGAGTGTCTTGGTCAGCACCGGTCCGCTGTCACGTAGCTCGAATGTCGTCCGCGCCGTCGAGCCGACAACCTGCTCCGGTGGTATGCCGTAGACACGCTCCACCCAAACGCGCATGAAATCCGCGCCGCCGCCGGAAACGATGAAGTTCTTGAAGCCATTTGCATGCAGAAGGCGCAGAAGTTCCTGCATAGGTTGGTAGGTGAGTTCGTCATAGGGCCTGCCAAATCGCGGATGCTTGGCCGATGCGAGCCATGTCTCCACGGCGTCACGAAACTCGTCGATCGTCATCCCTGCATGGGTGAGCGCCAAGACCTGCATCATGCCATCGAAGTGCTCGCCTTCCAGGAGTTTGGCAAATTCGCCGGCCAAGGCAGCTTGCACCATTGGATCCGAAGCGAGCTTGGGCTCAGTGACGATGCGTCGGTTCAGTTCGTCGATGGCAAAGGCCGCCTGAAACGGCATCGGATTCTCCGGCCAGAGACAGCCGTCATTATCGAACACGGCGATGCGTTCAGCCTGTGGCAGGAAGTCGGGTGATCCATCCTTTGTCACCCTGGCAATGTAGGCCAGAATCTCCTGTTTGGCAGTGCCATCGTTCCAGGAGGGCAGCGGATCAGCAGCGTTCCAGAGGTCATAGAGCTTCCTCTGTGCGACACCGTAATCCCCCACCTGGTAGAGGCTCACGGATACTGCCCGGACGGTGAAGGTCTCGAATGGCTCCGCTTTCAGAGCGTCCACAAAGTCACGGGTACCTATCCCAACGGTCAGATGAGGGTGGTAGTTCGTGCCGGTGCGGGGTCCGACGAAGTTGTTCACGTAGTCCACGGTCGGCTGGCTGATCGCCCCGCGGTCGGCGCGGGGCGCAAAGGCCTCGCCTGTCCCCTTCTCCACAGCGAACGGGGCGACGGCGTCGATGATCCTCTGCTGAAGTCGGCGCAGATCCTCGGTCGGCTCGATGATGATGCCCACCAATCGGAGGTCCTTGTCGGCCAGGGCATAGTAGCCAGTCGCATGGCTTTCCCATCTCATCGACTGCACTGTACGCAGCGCTTCGGCCACAACCTTGGCAACCTCGTCGAGGTCCGCCGTTCGCACAAACCGCTGGAGCAGGGTGATGTGCGGCGCGTGGTTGGTATCGAGGGCGAAACCGCCAGGATAGTCCTCTCGCAGCCTAGCGTTTGTCGCCTGCGCCTTCTCAACCGTGGCCGCATCTGGATCCAGCAGTACGTTGATCGCGATCAAGGTCACGTGGACCGTCCTTTGCCGGTCGTTCAGGGTGAGTCTGTGTCCTGCCAATTTGGGCTATCTCAATCAATTGGCTATCTTGATTGCGGCGGGTGCAGGGCAATGCGAGAATGCCCTGCACCCGCTCGCCGGTTATTGCCGCGCTTAGTAATCGAAGCTCTGTTCCATCTTCTCCATTACCTGGTCGATGCCGAAACTGGCCGGCTTCATGCGCGGTGGGAATGCCTGGAAGGTTTCCAGGAACTGCCGGACCAGGAACTGGGCGGCATAGGTCAGGTAAACCCGATCGATCATCCAGTCCCAGTAGGTGTTGGAGGTGATGTCCGCCCGCTCAAAGGGATCGGTGCGCAGGTTGAAGACCTTTGGAACGCGCAGGAAGACGAACGGCTCGGCCCAGATCTGGACCGTGCCCTGGACGCGCTGCTCGGCGAAGACGAACTTCCAGTTATCGTAGCGCAGCCCTACCAGGTCGCCATCGTCGGAGAAGTAGATGATCCCCTGGCGCGGCCCCTTGTCCGCCTGCCCCGTGAAGTAGGGCAGGAAGTTGTAGCCGTCGATGTGCACCTTGAATTTCTTGTCGCCGGCCTGGTGGCCTTGCTTCAGCTTGGCATTGATCTCCGGCTCGCCAGCCGCGGCCAGCAGGGTGGGCAGCCAATCAGTGTGGCTGATGATCTCGTTGGAGACCACGCCCGCCGGAATCTTGCCGGGCCAGCGCACCATCTCCGGGACGCGGAAGGCGCCTTCCCAGTTGGAGTTCTTCTCGTTGCGGAAGGGGGTCATGGCGCCATCCGGCCAGGTGTTCATGTGCGGGCCGTTGTCGGTCGAGTACATGACAATGGTGTCCTCGGCGATGCCCAGCTCGTCGAGCAGGTCCAGCATCTGGCCGACCTGCTTGTCGTGTTCGATCATCACATCGTGGTAGAACGACTGCCAGCGCCCGGCCTGGCCCAGCACGTGCTCCGGCGGGTGGACGCGGAAGTGCATCCAGGTGGTGTTGAACCAGACGAAGAAAGGCTTGTCGTCGTTGTGAGCACGCTTGATGAAGTCCTGGGCGGCGGCTACAAACTCGGTGTCGCACGTTTCCATGCGTTTTCTGGTCAGCGGCCCGGTGTCCTCGATACGCTGCTTGCCGACGCGGCCCCAGCGCGGGTGTTCGGTGGGGTCGTCCTTTTCGGTGGCCCAGGTGTGCAGCACGCCGCGCGGCCCGAAGATGTCCTTGAATCTAGGGAAGTCGGCCTCGGGCGGATAGTCGACATGTTCTGGTTCTTCCTCGGCGTTGAGGTGATAGAGGTTGCCGAAGAATTCGTCGAAGCCGTGGGCGGTGGGCAGGTACTTGTTCCGGTCGCCGAAGTGGTTCTTGCCGAACTGGCCGGTGGCGTAGCCCAGCGGCTTGAGCAGCTCAGCAATGGTGGCGTCCTCGGCCTGCAGGCCGATGTCCGAGCCGGGCATGCCCACCTTGGTCAGGCCGGTGCGGTAGGGGTTCTGCCCGGTGAGGAAGGCGGAGCGGCCGGCGGTGCAGCTCTGCTGGCCGTAGGAGTCGGTGAAGCGCATCCCTTCATTGGCGATGCGGTCGATGTTGGGCGTCCGGTAACCCATCAGCCCTTCGCTGTAGCAGCTCAGGTTGGTGATGCCGATGTCATCCCCCCAGATGACCAGGATGTTCGGCTTTCCCTTGGGCATGGTGACCTCTCCTTTGAGTGTTCATTTGAGTGTTGATTCTCCGGAACGTGCGACGGGCGGACCGGTCCGTGCAGCCTTCGGTCACGCCGCATCGACAGGAGGCGCGCGTTGTACATCCCCCAGCCCGACCGCCGAGCGGCCCTGCGCAGCCGGCAGAGGCAGACTCGCTACATCGACCCGCGCCTGTCCGTGGCAGCGGCGGAACTTCAGCCCACTGCCACAGGGGCACGGATCGTTGCGGTGGACAGCCGCAAATGCTCGTACCAAGACCTCCATCACCTCACGCGCCTCTCGGCCCTGCCGCAACAGGCCCGCCATGAGCTTCATCCCGAAGGCGGCGTGCCGAAAGAAGGCCAGATACCCCTCGCACAGGTAGTTGAGACCCGGCTCGCCATCGGGCGTCGCAACGAAGCGGTTCTTGGGACACTCGCCATGGCAGGCGAAGCGCACGTCGCACTCCCGGCAGAAGCGCGGCAGCGTGTCGCGCTTGTCCAGCCCAAACTGGATCTGCTGCGGCGAGGCCACCAGCTCGATCATATGCGTGTCCTGGATATTGCCCAGCAGATAGTTGGGCTCCACGAAGTGATCGCACGAATACAGATCCCCGTTGTGCTCGATGGCCAGCCCCGTGCCGCAGGTGGCATTGAAGACGCACATGCCGGAGTTGCCCAGGCCCAGCCAGTTGCTCAGCGCCGCCTCGAAGGTCTGCACATAGATCGTTCCCACGTCTCGGCGCACCCACTCGTCGAAGATCGTGCTCAGGAAGCGGCCAAACTGCTCCGGCTGCACTGAACGATCGGAGACGGTCGTCCCCTCCTGGTAGAGGGTCAGGCCATCGGCGTTGATGCGCTCCACGACCGGGATGAACTGCATCCAGGTCGTACCCACCTCGTCGCGCAAGAAGCGATAGACATCCAGCGGGTAGTCGCCGTTGACCCGGTTGACCGTGGTCAACACGTTGTAGTCCACGCCATGCTTCTGCAACAGCCGCAGCCCGCGCATGACCTTGTCAAAGGTCGGCTTGCCCCCCTTGTCCACGCGGTAGATGTCGTGCAGCGGCTGCGGGCCATCGATGCTGATGCCCAGCAAGAAGCCGTGTTCGGCAAAGAAGGCGGCCCATTCGTCGTCCAGCAGCGTGCCGTTGGTCTGCATCGTGTGCAGAAAGGTCATGCCCGGTCGCCGGTACTTCTCCACCAGCTCCATGCTGCGCCGGAAGAAATCCAGCCCCATCAGCGTTGGCTCGCCTCCTTGCCAGGCGATGTTGACGCTGTCCGTCCGGTGCGACTCGATGAGCTGGCGGATGTACTGCTCCAGCACCGGCTCGCTCATGCGGAACTGGCTGCCGGGGTAGAAGGCCTCCTTGTCAAGGAAAAAGCAGTAGGCGCAGTCCAGGTTGCAGACTGCGCCGGTGGGCTTGGCCAACAAGTGAAACGCCGGGGGGGCGCTTGCCGGCCGGGAAGGTAGAGGGTGGTCTGGCATCATTCCGGAAGGAGTCATGCCGCGATGGGCCTCCACCAACATGAAACCGACCGAGCAACGTCGCGGTTCATTGCTGGGCGCAGCCCCTGCCCCTTCCGTGTTGGTGGCCGCGGACGTTTCTGGCTCGCCCGCAGGAACGGACCCTGCGGGCGAGCATACGTAGACAGGTTCCTCCGGCTGCCAGCCGGTCAACCCAAGCCTATTTCCGCACGAACTCGATCTGTGCCGCACCCTCCGCATCCCGCAGGGTCAGGTTGGTGCCGCGAAGCTCATAGACAGTCGCGTTCTCCAACGCCGCCAGGTAGGCGGCTTCCTGTTCGGCCACGCCTTCCGGCTCAATGCACGCCATCATGGTCGAGGCCAGTGGGCCGATCTGGATCTGCTTCGCCTCGGTTTCGAACGGGCCATTGTAGCGGTTGCAGCCGCCCGAGCCGCTGATGGTGCCGTCCTCTCCGAAGTCCGCAGTGATCTCCGTGCCCATGATCAGTCCGACCATCGCCTCCCGGCCGTTGTTGACGAACGTCGCCTGCCAGCTCGTGCCGGCCAGCTCCTGTGAGGCGGCGGTGAACACCAGCAGCGCCTGGCCACTGTCGTTCTTCAGCGTCAGCGTCTCACCGCTGATGCTGAAGGAGGCCGTGGCCTGCAGGGCCTGCATGAAGCTCGAAGCCTGCTCCATCACGGGTTCCTCGCAGGCCATCATCGTCGAGCCCATCCCTTGCCCGAAGGTGAGCTTGTCGCCCTCCAGCACGTACTCGCCGAAGTAGTTGTTGCAGCCATCACTGCCCGACACCTTGCCGCCCTCGAACTGGGCGCTCAGCTGGGTGCGCGGCAGGACCGACGTCTGCTCGCCATCGGCGTTGTAGTAGCTGTCAAGAACCCAGAAGCTGCCTTCCAACGGAACCCCCCCCGCCGCGGGCGCCGGAGCGCAGGCGGCAAGTAACCCCGTCATCAGCGCGGCGGCCAACACCATCACAATCCACTTGCCGTTCATACTCTCTTCTCCTTTGTGAGGATGCGTGCTCGCATCCATATACCCTGTGAAGACGCACGCCCGGGCGGCTAGGTTCCCGCGCAAGCCTGCCCAGCGGGAGCCTACGCCCCCCTCATCAGGGGCAGGCCGGACCGGGGATAACCGGGAGCGGTGCCATATTGCGGGTCACCACGAAACCGGCCGAGACCCAGGCCAGGCCTGAGCTGGCGACCTGCGCCGGGACGCGCACCTGGAACCACTCGCCACCCTGGCTAAGGCCGGTGATTTCGGCCGAAGAGCCTGGCGGAGCCACGGCCAGCACGGCGTGACACGTCCCCGGGCCGGTGCGCACGTTGATGAAATCGGTAGCCGTCGCCGCCGGGGCGCCGGCCGGCGGTGGCGGGGGCGTGGCCAGCACTGGCTTCGTGCCCGCGGCAACCACCGGGACGTCCTGGGTGTTGATCGCGTTCACGGTCGAGGCCAGAACCCAGCCATAGCCCACGCCGACGTTGCTCGGCTCAAGGCGCACGGCCCACCAGGCGCTGTCGTCGCTGCGCCCGATCACTCGCCCCGAAACTCCGGCCGGGGCAACACCGAACGCCGGCCAGTCCTCGGCCGGACCCGAGCGCACGAAAGTGTTCACCAGCGCGGTCGCCTGCGGGTCGCCGGGGCCGGGCGCCGGAATCGTGGTCGTGGGCGGGACGGGCGGGGTCGGCAGCGTCGGGACGTCCGCCACTCCGCTCACCGTGACCGCGCTTCCCACCACCCAGCCGTTCCCCGCAGGGGACACCGGCACACTGATCGCCCACCACAGGCCGTCCTCGCTCCTGCCGGTCACCTGCGCCGACCGCCCTCCAACCAGCCCGGCGTACACCACGTAGTTGGTGCCCGGCCCGGAGTAGACGAAGGTGTTGACATTGGCAACGGCGGTCGGACCGCCGGCGACTGCCGTCGGCATCACCGGTTGTACAGCCAACTCGGCCGGGGCCGCTGTCGGCACCGCCGCCGGGGGCGCCTGGGTAGGGACGGCGGCCGGAGGTTCCGGCGCTGGGGACGTCGGCGTGGCGGCTCCACCGCAGGCCGAGAGCAGCAGTCCCGCCATGAGGAGTCCGGCGGCGAGCGATATTGCTCGCCGGCGCGTGCCGGCCGCTTTGCGTTTGCTGATCATCTATCTGTCCTCCACTCTTGAGCTGTGCGTCGGGCCTGGCTCAGTCGGCCCTGGATTTCGTGATCCGAAGCGGGCAGTATACACCCTGGTGAAGAGCGCCCCGATGAGAAACACCTGAGCGGCGTAGTACATGCTGGCCAGCACCACAGCGTACGCGCCGGCGGCGCCGAAAGGCGTGGCGGTCACACCCGACCGCAGAAACCAGGAAAGCGTCTCCGCCCCGAGGGTCAGCACCACCGCCGCCAGCCCTGCGCCGATCCAGACGTCGCCCCAGGCGATCCGGGTGCGCGGGAGCAGCTTGTAGACCAGGGCGAGCGATACCGCGGTCACGACGGCGAACGCCAGCGGACCCAGCAGGCCGACCGAGAGCGGAACCGGAAACCATCGGCCGATCGAAGTGGCGACGACGCTGAAGAACCCTGTCAGGCTCAGGGCTAGCCCAATCAGCATGACCATCAGGAAGGCCAGCAGCCGCTGCCGGAGGACCGTCAGCGTAGTCCGCGTGGCTGGCAGGGGCACGTCCCAGATCGTATCCAAGGCGTTTTGCAGGTGAACGAACAGCCCCGTCGCAGCCCACAGGATGGCGCCGGCGCTGACCAGGAAGGCGATCCACGATCCGGTCTGGGAGGGCTTGTTGATGGCGGCGACCATGCTCTCCACCCAACGGGCTGCGTCCCCTCCGAGGATCAGTTCGATCCCGCTGTAGAGCTGTCCATCGAAGGTCAGCCTGCCAAAGAGAGTCTCCGCCACGCTGAAGGCGATGAAGATCACCGGTGCCAGGGCGAAGAAGGCGAAGTAGGCCAGAGCCGCAGCCAGCAGCGTGCGCCGCTCCAGCACCCAGGCCGAGTAAACAGCTCGCAGCAGGTCAAGAATTGGTCTGGCGCGCCTCATCCATCCCGCCCATCCATCGCACCCACCGCGTGCACAGCCCGCTGATGGTCGACGACTGGGTATGTCTTTGATCAGCCTGCCTCGCCGCCACCTGCCGAGTGTACTCCACTCCATTGCAGCCATCCTCCAACGCGGTCGGGCTTACGCTCAAGGCCACACGCACCGGGAGGTCCCTTTGCTGAGCCAGGGCATTGGCCGGCCAGGAACGGGTTTGGCTGGCGCGGGCCCAGGCCCACTCCGGGGAAGCGGAAGCGTCGACCGAGCGGCCAACAGGAGCAAGTCTGGGCAGAGCGGGCCCGGTCTGTCTGCTTGTGGCGGAGCACGGCAGCCCCGCGTTCGACGCAGATCAAGGCCGCAGCCCTCTGCGAGAGAGCTGCGGCCTCGGGTCAGACGCGTGCGAAGCGGCTCGGCAGCCGGGCGACCTACATACGATCGGCCGGCGGTTCGAAGGTGAAGCTGCGAGTGCTGCGGAACTGGACGACGATCCCCGCGACAGCGGCGACAAGTGCCAACAGCATCATGAACGGGTAGGCACGCAGGGCCTGGGCGACCACATCCAGGTCCACCACGGCGGTCGACATGGCCGGCATGCCGAACAGCACGACCCCCGCCATAGCCAGCGCCCCGAAGACGGAAGTGGCGATGATGATCACCCACTTCTGCAGGTTGAAGCGCAGGACGACAAACGCCACGCCAACCCCGAGGGCCAGGCCGACCAGAAAGTTGATCAGCCCGAACTGGCTGCCGATCAACGCCATGAAGCCGACGCCCGCGGCGTAGCCTGCTGAGAACGAGAACAGCGCGATGGCGATGAAATAGAACAAGTAGGACAGAACTGCGAAGATAACAGCCACGACCAAGCCGACCACCCAGCTGGTCACGTCGCCGAGGAAGCTGCCGTTGGTGATGGCCTGGATCGCCTGTGCCCCGAGGCCAAACCCAAAGACAAAGCCCCAGATGGGCAGGAGAAACAGGAACAGACGGTAGCCGGCGAAGCACACTGCTGCCGCAAATGCCAGGGCGATTACCGCCCCGCAGAGAAGTGAAAAAGCCATTGCATCCTCCTGAAAGATAAGGCCATCCCGTGCAGGGAGGCCGACTGCCAGCCGTTCGCTTTCAGATTATACAACCCCTGCCATCGTCAGGCGTTACGGGCGGCCTCGCCCCACCGCTGTGAGGCTCGCCTCCCCTCGATCGCCGAGTCGAGCGGAGAGCCATAGGCCGGTCAGCTGCCTGGCTCGGCGAGCAGCCGGCACGTAGGCCCGCCGGGTGAATACGTCGAAGTCATTGCGCTCGATCTCGTCCAGAATCCCGCGGTACAACCCGGCGGCGGCCCGGATGGCGAAGCG
>Ga0105094_10000745_pt1 | contig 16516 bp, 15 predicted proteins | sample PPLLak1March2015_2_FD_87023 | JGI IMG/M metagenome (GOLD analysis project Ga0105094, IMG submission 87023) | Freshwater sediment microbial communities from Prairie Pothole Lake near Jamestown, North Dakota, USA - PPLs Lake P8 Core (3) Depth... | ecosystem: Environmental > Aquatic > Freshwater >...
ACTCCAGCCCGTCCATGTCCGGTCTTGCCCCGGGACGGAGCAGCACCGCGATGCGCCAGCACCTCTCAAGGAAGCGCTGCGGCTCATGCCAGTCGGGCAGCTTGCTCAGACTGTCCGACCCCATGATGTAGGCGAACTCCGCCGAGGGATCCCGAGCCTGCAGCCATTCCAGCGTGCCGACAGCGAAGTGCGGCGCCGGGCGCTCGACATCCGCCAACGACAGCTCGAAGCCCTGTTCTCCGCGAAGTGCGGCGCCAACCATCTCGAGACGTAGCTCGATGGAGGCGACGGGCGGGTTCGGCTTGAGCGGTGGAAAGGTGGTGACCACCCATAGCACCTTCTCAAGCAGCAGCGTCCGCCGGGCCTCACCGGCAAGTCGCAGGTGGCCGAAGTGCGGGGGATCGAACGTCCCGCCGAAGACGCCAATCAGTCTTGCCACTCGAACTCATACTCCGCGATGCGCACGTTGTCTCCCGGTTGGGCACCCGCCTGGCGCAGTGCCTGCTCGACCCCGATGCGCCGCAGCAGCCGCTGGAAGCGCCGGACCGACTCTTCCAACTCCCAGTAGGTCATGGCGGCGGCGCGCTCCAGGGGTACACCGGCCACGCGCCATGTCCTAGGACCCTCGGATGACACGGTGAAATCGTCCAGCCGCGCCTCTCGGCGGTACACCGGCAAGGTTAGTGCGGGCTGCGGCGGGAGGGTGATGTCCGCCAGCCGGCGAGCCTCGTTGGCCAGCTCGCGTGTCCCCTCGCGCGCCAAAGCCGATATGGCACGCGACGGGATCGCGTTGGCGCTCAGGGCGCGCTGGAGCTCAGGCCAGCGCTGGCGAACCTCGGGCAGGTCGAGCTTGTTGACCACAACAATCTGGGGCTTGTCCGGCAGGTCCTTGTCGAACAAGGCCATTTCAGCGTTGATCTGAGCGTAGTCGACCAGCGGATTGTCGGCCGTGCCATCCAGTAGGTGAATCAGCAGGCGGGTGCGCTGAATATGGCGCAGAAATGCATCCCCCAGACCGGCGCCGGTATGCGCGCCCTCGATCAGGCCGGGGATATCCGCCAGCACCAGCGTCGCCCCGTCGTCGAACTCCAGCACGCCCAGGTTGGGCTCGAGCGTCGTGAAAGGATAGTCGCCGATCTTCGGCGTGGCGCGGGTGAGAACGGAAAGCAGGGTGGACTTCCCGGCATTGGGCAGCCCGATGATCCCCACGTCGGCAATCAGGCGCAGTTCGAGCTTCAACCGGCGAGTGCGCGCCGGTTCACCTTTCTCGCCCAGGCGCGGCGCCTGATTGCTGGAAGTGGCGAAGCGGGCGTTGCCGCGACCTCCCCGCCCGCCGCGACAGACCACGAGCCGATCACCGGCGGAAACCAGGTCGCCCAGCAGGTCCCCGCTGGCCAGATCCCGCACCAGCGTCCCGAGCGGAACTGCCAGCACCAGATCCTCGCCGGAGCGGCCGGTGCGGTCGGCCGAACCGCCGGGGCGACCGTCGGCGGCGCGCTGCGCCGGGCGGTGGCGGAACGCCGAGAGGGTGGACAGGGTCGGGCTGGCCTCCAGGACCACGTCGCCGCCCTTTCCACCATTGCCGCCATCGGGCCCGCCGCGCGGCACATACTTCTCGCGCCGGAAGTGAACCGCGCCGTCACCACCTCGGCCCGAGGTCACCTCGACCTCAACTTCATCCAGAAACACGATTCACCTTGTGGGGAAACAGACTGCGGAATTATACCCAAGCTCAATCCCTCGCCGTCGATTGCACGCCTCCAACGAATGTGCTAGAGTTTTCCCGCGTACCTGTGCGCACGTGGAGAGCCCGGAATGGTCGATGGGAAGGTCCCAGACATCATCGTCGGTCGATTGCCGCTCTACCTGCGAGCCCTGTCGCGCATGCGCCAGGCTGGCGCACAGGTCACCTCCTCGCAGGAGTTGGGATCTCAGATCGGGATTTCGTCGGCGCAGATCCGCAAGGATCTTTCGCAGTTCGGGGAGTTCGGCAAGCAGGGAACCGGCTACAACGTTCCCTTCCTGATCACCCAGCTGCGCCGGATTCTGCAAGTCGAAGAGGTCTGGGATGTCGCCCTGATCGGCATCGGGGACCTGGGCCGGGCGATCGCCAACTACGCCGGCTTCGTCGATCGCGGTTTCCGGATCACGCTCGTTTTCGAGAGCGACCCCGAGAAGATCGGCCAGCGGATCGGCGCACTCACCGTCCAGGACATGGCGGGGCTGGAAGAAGAAATCCACCGGCGCGGCGTTCGCATCGCCATGCTGGCTGTGCCAGCCGCCGCCGCCCAGCCGGTCACGGACCGCCTGGTCGGCTGCGGCGTGCGCGGGATCCTGTGCTACGCGCCGACCTCGATCTCCGTTCCCCCGGAAGTGCAGGTGCAGTACACCGATCCAGTCCTCCATCTGCAGCACATGACCTTCTACCTGGGCGCCAGCCAGGCGCCACGCTAGAGTCGCACCGCCACGCTCGCCAGCGGACCGTCATCCGTGTGTCCGGTGGGGAGCCCGCCACCGGCAGAAGCCGGGGCCAGTGGCCAAGGCGACGGCCGTTGGCCATCCTGGGGGGCGCGGCTGCGGGCCCCCATCTCCCTGTCGCCCTTGCGGAGAGCCTGCCCCGGCGCTGACCGGGGGTCAAGGCCTATACCGATGACCTCTTGCACAAGGAAGCCTCTCTGCCCGGCTCTTTGCGCGGCGAGGGCGGGACGCTCGGCACGCCGGGCAGAGGCTGGCGCTTGCGCTGGATCCCCGCCTGCGCGGGGATGACGGGTGTTACCAAGGGAACCCCTCCCTTGCGGGGGGGCAACCCTCGCCGTCTGACTAGCTGGCGTTCCTGCTGGAATGGAGAGCCGACGGCGGAGTGGCGCAGGGTTGCACGAGAGCACCACCTGGCGCTCAGATTGAGGCAAGGGTCGCTGCTCGTAGAGCAAGGGTCAGGTTGGGGCTAGACCGCAGGAAGATGCCGCTTCAGTCGCTCGAGCATACCCAGGGCGCGGGCTGCGCCCTTGGCAGTGCAGGCCACCGGTTCCTCGGCCAGGTAAGCCGGCACGCCGGTCTCGCGCGTCAGCCACTTGTCGAGCCCGCGCAGCAAAGAGCCGCCCCCGCAGATCACCATCCCCCGGTCAATGATGTCCGAGGCCAGCTCCGGCGGCGTGCGCTCGAGCACGTTGCGGATGGCGGAGATCTGAAGCTGCAGCGTCTCTTGGAGCGCCTCCACGATCTCGGAAGTGGTGAGCGTGATCGGCCGCGGCAGCCCGGTCACCTGATCCTGGCCCTGGATCTCGATCGTGCGCTCTTCGGCTTGTGGAATGGCGGCGCCGATACGGATCTTGGAATCCTCAGCGGTGCGGGCGCCGATGATCAAGCCGTACTTCTTGCGCACGTAGCCGACAATCGCCTCATCCAGCCGGCCGCCTCCGATGCGGATGGCGGAGGCCGCCACGATCCCGCTCATGGCGACCACCACGGCTTGCGTCACGCCGCCGCCCAGGTCGACGACCATGTTGCCGGAGGGCGTGGCGATCGGCAGACCGACGCCGATGGCTGCAGCCAGCGGCTGCTGGATCAGATGCACCTCCCGGCTGCCGGCCTGCAGCGCCGCTTCGTGCACCGCGCGGCTTTCGACGCTGGTCACGCCGTAGGGGACGGTCATCATCACCCGCGGCTTGAACAGGCGCGCCGGACCACAGGCCTTCTCGATGAAGTGACCCAGCATGCGCTGGGTCACTTCGAAATCGGCGATCACCCCATCCCGCAGGGGGCGCATCACCTGGATGCTCTCAGGAACCCGCCCGTCCATTTCGCGTGCCGCCTGGCCGACCTCGACGATCTTGAGTTCATCGACGTCGATGGCGACAACCGTCGGCTCATGCAGCACGATATCGCTGCCTTCGCAGATCAGGGTGTTGGTCGTGCCGAGATCGATGCCCAGGTCGCGCCCGAAGAGGGGCATCGCCTACTCTCCTTCGCCCGAGACGGGGCCGGAGTACCCCGGCTTCCTGCCCTTGCCGTAGCGGCGGGCAGCATCCAGGCGAAGTCTCGAGCGGCGCAGCGCCGCTTCCAGCGCCAGGTATTCGTCAGTTTCGGGCGGCGGGCCTTGCTTGAGCATCGCCTCAGCCCGCGCTCGAGCGGCCTCGGCCCGCGCCAGATCGATTTCCTCGACGTTTTCGCCGACGTCGGCCAGCACGATCACCGTATCCGGCCGGACCTCCAGGACGCCGCCGGCGACGGTGAAGGCCAGCTCCTCGGCGCCGTTGCGCACGCGCACCACGCCGTAGGCCAGCGTGCTCAGCAGCGGGGCATGATCGGGCAGGATCCCCATCTCGCCGACCGTGCCGGGCACCTGCACAGAATCTGCCGGCCCCTCATAAAGCACCCGATCCTGCGAGACGATCTCACATTGGAGTGGCATGGCATCTGCTCCGCGCGGCCGGCCGGTCAGGCCGCCATGCGGGTGGCCTTCTCCCGGGCATCCTCAATCGTCCCGACCATGCTGAAGGCCTGCTCGGTCAGGTCGTCGTGCTTGCCGTCCAGGATCTCGCGGAAGCCGCGCACGGTCTCGCGCAGCGGAACGTAGCGGCCCTCCAGGCCGGTGAACTGCTCGGCGACGAACATGGGCTGGGAGAAGAAACGTTCGATCTTGCGCGCCCGCATCACCAGCAGCTTGTCGTCCTCGCTCAGTTCGTCGATCCCCAGGATGGCGATGATGTCCTGCAGATCCTTGTAACGCTGGAGTACGCGCTGGACCTCGCGGGCGGTGGTGTAGTGGTCCTCGCCCACGATCACGGGATCGAGGATGCGCGAAGTGGAGGCCAGCGGATCGACCGCCGGGTAGATGCCCTTCTCAACAATCGAGCGCTCCAGGGCGATCGTGGCATCCAGGTGAGTGAACGTCGCCACGGGCGCCGGATCGGAGTAGTCATCGGCGGGGACATACACGGCCTGCATCGAGGTGATCGAACCGGTACGGGTTGAGGTGATGCGCTCTTGCAGCACACCCATCTCGGTTGCCAACGTCGGCTGATATCCCACCGCCGAAGGCATGCGCCCCAGCAGCGCCGATACCTCGGAGCCGGACATGCTGAAGCGGAAGATGTTGTCGATGAACAGCAGCACGTCCCGTCCCTGATCCCGGAAGTACTCGGCCATGCTCAGTGCGCTCAGTCCTACCCGCAGGCGGACGCCCGGCGGCTCGTTCATCTGGCCATAGACCAGGACCGTGTCCTTGAGCACACCCGACTCGATCATCTCGCGGTACATCTGGGTACCTTCGCGGGTCCGCTCGCCGATCCCGGCGAACACCGAATTGCCCTTGTGGACCGTAGCGATGGAGCGAATGAGCTCCTGGATGATTACCGTCTTGCCGGTGCCGGCGCCACCGAAGATGCCGGTCTTGCCGCCGCGCGTGAAGGGGGCGATCAGGTCCACCACCTTCAGCCCGGTCTCGAAGACCTCGACCCGCCGGGACTGCTCATCGAACGACGGGGCCGGACGGTGGATCGGATAGTAGGTCTCCGCTTCGACCGGACCCTTGCCGTCGATCGCCTTCCCCAGGACGTTGAAGACCCGCCCCAGGGTAGCCTCGCCGACAGGCACCAGGATCGGACTGCCAGTGGCAACCGCCTTCAAGCCGCGACGCAGTCCATCGGTCGTGTCCATGGCGACCGTCCGCACAGTCTTGTCATCCAGGTGCAGCTGGACTTCGAGCACCAGCGGCGGCGCATCCGGCCGCTCGATCTCAATCGCCTCGTTGATCTGGGGCAGGTCGCCAGTCGCGAACTCACAGTCCACCACCCCGCCGCGCACTTGAGCTACCCGCCCGATGCCTTCGGTCATGTTCGCCTCCGAACCCCCATCCGCCCTACCCGCCCAGGGCTTCCGCGCCCCCGACGATGTCCAGGATGTCACTGGTGATGGCCTGCTGCCGGGCCTTGTTGTATTCCAGGCGCAAGGTATCCCGCAATGCGTTGGCGTTCTCGGTGGCGTTCTGCATGGCCACCATGCGCGCCGCGTGTTCGCTGGCCAGCGACTCCAGAATTGCCTGATAGATCTGCAGCGCCGTGAAGCGCGGCACGATCTCCTCGATCAACTCGGCTTCGCCGGGCTCATAAATGTACGAGGCGGCGGCAGTCCCCCGCCCCGCAGCCTGGACATCGATTCGCTCGCCGCCACCCACCTCGAGCGGCAGCAGCTTCTTCGCAGTGGGAACCTGCCGCAGCAGGTTGACGAAATTGGTGTAGACGACATGCACCTGATCGGTCCGTCCCTGCAGGTACTCGTCGACCAGCAGGCGGCCAATGGCCGATACGTCCGAGAACCTCGGCTCCGCCGGCAGGCTGTTGAATTCGGCCCGGATATCGACCCGCAGCCGGGTGACCAGGTCGCGGCCCTTGCGCCCGACGATCACGTAGCTGACCGGGACGGGAGACTCGCGGAAGTTATCGATGGCATAGCGGACAACATTCATGTTGTAGGCGCCGGCCAGGCCGCGGTCGCCGGTGAGCACCACCACCAACTGGTGGCGCACCTGCTCGCGGTCCATCAGCAGCGGGTGCACCGAGTTGCGCCCGGGCTGGGAGGAAAGGTGGCGCAGCACGGCCCAGGCCTGGGTGGCGTACGGCCGAGTGGCCAGCGCCGCTTGCTGCGCCCGGCGCACGCGGCTGGCGCTCACCGCCTGCAGGGCGCGCGTCACCTGGGCGATGTTGCCGACGCTGCGGATTCGCAGCCTCATCTCGCGTCCCGATGCCACGCTTGCTCCTTAGCCTGGGCTGATCATCGGACTACTGCCAGGACCGGTTGAAAGCCTCGAGCGCGGCTCGCACCCCGGCCTCGGTCTCGGCGCTGATCTGGCGCTGCTCGACGATATCGCGTCCCAGCTCGGGGACGGTGGTGTCGAAGTGCCGCAGCATGGAGGCCTGCCAGGCCTTGATCCGGGCAACCGGGACCGCATCGGTGAACCCATTCGTCGCCGCGAACAGTGAGATCACCTGGTGCTCCAGGGACATCGGCTGATATTGTGGCTGCTTGAGCACTTCCTGCAGGCGCTGGCCGCGCGCCAGCTGCGCCTGGGTCGCCTTGTCCAGGTCGGAGCCGAACTGCGCAAAGGCAGCCACCTCGCGAAAGGCAGCCATGTCGAGCCGCAGGCGCCCGGCCACCTGGCGCATTGCCTTGAGCTGCGCCGAGCCGCCGACGCGCGACACCGAAAGGCCGACGTTCACCGCCGGACGGATACCGGCATAGAACAGGTCGCTCTCCAGGTAGATCTGTCCATCGGTGATCGAGATCACATTGGTCGGGATGTAGGCCGACACGTCGCCCAGCAGCGTCTCGATGATCGGCAGCGCCGTCAGCGAGCCGCCAGATCCTGCCTGCTTGGCGACCTTCAGGCGCGCGGCGTCGGGACGCGCCGCCAGGGCGGTCTTGGCCTCCTGCTCGGCCAGCGGGCCGTCATACACCCGGCCGTCCACACTGGTTGCAGTGGATGCCTCGCCCTGCACGTCCTGCGGCACGATCAGGTAGCGATCGGCGATGCGCACCGCGCGTTCGAGCAGACGGCTGTGCAGGTAGAAGACATCCCCGGGATACGCCTCACGCGCCGGCGGACGCCGCAGCAACAGTGAGACCTGACGGTACGCCCAGGCATGCTTCGACAGATCATCATAGATCACCAGGGCGTCGCGCCCGGCTTCGGCAAATTCCTCTCCAATGGCGCAACCGGCGTACGGGGCGATGTACTGCAGCGCGGCCGACTCATCGGCGGCAGCCGCCACGATCACCGTGTGCTCCATCGCGCCGTAGCGGTCCAGCGCGGCGACGGTGCGTGCAATCCCGGCGCGCTTCTGCCCGACGGCGACGTAGATGCAGATCAGGTTCTTGCCCTTCTGGTTGATGATCGTGTCGATGGCCAGCGCCGTCTTGCCGGTCTGCCGGTCGCCAATGATCAGCTCGCGCTGGCCGCGCCCGATCGGGATCATCGAGTCGATGGCGATGATTCCGGTCTGCACCGGCGTGTCGACGTCGTGCCGTCGCACCACCCCGGGGGCAATGCGCTCAATTGCGCGGAAGCCAGCACTTGCCAGGGCGCCCCTGCCGTCAATCGGCTGGCCAAGGGCGTCGACCACTCGGCCCACCAGGCCATCGCCCACCGGCACGGAGGCGATGCGTCCAGTGCCGGTGACGGTCATCCCGGCTTCGATCCGGCTGAACTCGCCCAGGATGATCACGCCCACCGACTCAACGCCGAGGTTGAAGGCGATCCCCAGGATGCCGTTCTCAAACTCAACCAGTTCGTTGGCGCCGACCCCCGCCAGGCCGGAGACGGTGGCGATCCCGTCGCCCGCCCCCAATACGGTCCCGATGTCCTTCAGCTCGACCTTGGGGGCGAAATCCTCAATCTGTTGGCGGAGTGAGGCGGAGAGATCGCGGGCCAGGTCCGACATGCATCCTCCGGCAGGTAGCAATTTGAACAATGGCCGGCGTGGAGAAACCCGGGCCGGCCAGGCATCGGTGCTTCTGGGTTGGTGAATTCCGCGGTCCGGCCGCTGGCCGGCACCTGAACGGGCGAATGATACCTGAGCGGCTCCGTTCTGTCCAGCCGTTCACAATCTAGGCAGCTTCACGCCTGCCCAGAGCGCACGGGTGGAGGCCGGCGTGGAGCTCAGCCTCAGCCATCGGCAACGCTCCCGCTCTTCTTCCCCTGCCCGAGCTGCGTCGAGCGCTCGTAGGCAGCCCAGATGGCCCGCGAGAGCGCCGTACGGAAGCCCGCCTTCTCGAGATAGTACAGCGCGGCGGCGGTCGTGCCACCCGGCGAGGTCACCTGGTTGCGCATCCCGGCGAAGTGCTTGGGCATGGATTCGTAGTAGGCCACCGAACCCTTGACGGTTTGGACGACCAGTTGCTCCGCCAGCCGCCGCGGGAAGCCCAGATGGACTCCCGCATCGACCAGCGCCTCCATGAACAGATAGACATAGGCCGGCCCCGTGCCGGACAAGGCGGTGGCCATGTCGAGGTAGTCCTCCTCTTCGACGAAGACCTCCTGGCCGATGGCGCTGAGCAACTTGCGGGCGATTTCGCGTTGGGCCTGGGTGACCTCCGGGGTTGCGGTCCAAACCGTGATCGCCTCCCCGACCTGCGCCGGGGTGTTCGGCATCGCCCGCACCAGCCGGTCATGGTCGAGCAGTTCATCCAGCTTCCACAGCGGCACGCCGGCTACGATCGAGATCACCAGGCATTCCTTGGGAACGTTCCCCTTCAGGTCGAGGGCCGCCCTGGGCAGCGACTGCGGCTTGACCGCCAGCACGATCGTGCTGGCCGACTGCACCGCCCGGCGATTGTCGGTGGTCGTCGCCAGGCCATGCCGATCCGCCAACTCCTGCAGGCGGGAAGAGTTGGGGCCACTCATCAGGATCTGGCCCGGAGCCACGCCGGCCTTGCGCACCAACCCACTGGCCATGGCCTCGGCCATCACGCCGGGACCGACAAACACCGTCAATTCGCTCATGACCTCAACCCCTCGATCGACTCAATTCTTGGCAACCCGGAAGCTCAGCGGGCGGATAGATAGCGCAGCGCAAGTTTGACGCGCTCTTCGACGTCCTTGGGCGCATCGGCCGGAAGCGCCTGCACAGCCGACTGGGCCTCGACCAGGCTGTAGCCCAGCGTGGTCAGCACGCCGAGCACATCGCGATCCGCCTCCAGCAACTCAGCTGACGGCATCAGCGCCACGCCCACCTTGTCGCGCAGCTGGAAGATGATCTTCTCGGCCGTCTTGCGTCCCACTCCCGGGATGCCGGACAGCAAGTCGGGCTGATTGCGTGCCACCGCCGTCTGCAGGCGATCCAGCGAAGCGTGCGAGATGACCGAGAGCGCCAGCCGAGGCCCCACGCCGTTCACTTGCAGCAGCAAGTCAAACAGCTCGCGCTCCTCAGCCGTTTCGAAGCCGTACAGGCTTAGGCTTTCCTCGCGCACGATCATCCGTGTGTGCAGGAACATCGGCTCGCCGATCCGGGCCGCGTGTTCGGTCAGCGCCAGCGGGACCGAGACGGCGTAGCCCACGCCGCCGACCTCGAGCAGGACTTCGCCGGGTGCCAGGTGCTGAACGACGCCCTGCAGGGAGGCGATCACGAGAGCCCTCGGGAAGCGCCCAGCACCCGACGGGAGTGGGTGTGGCAGATGGCGATCGCCAGGGCATCCGCAGCGTCATCCGGACGAGGCACCTCAGGCAAGTTGAGCAATGCCCGCACCATTTGCTGGACCTGACGCTTGTCGGCGGCGCCGTCACCGGCGATGGCCAGCTTCACCTGGCGCGGCGAGTACTCGCCGACCGGAAGTCCGGCCTCGGCCAGGGCCATCAACAGCACCCCGCGCGCCTGTCCGACGCTGATGGCGTTGGTGACATTGCGCTGAAAGAACAACTCCTCGACCGCGGCCTCATCTGGCTTCTCGGCATCGAGAATCGCCTGCAGCGCATGGAACAACTCGAGCAGCCTGACAGGCATCGCCTGATGGGAATCGGTGCGGATTACGCCGAAGGCCTGGGAGTGCAGCGAGCCGTCCGCGGCCTCGCGCACCAGGCCGTAGCCGGTGAGCGCCGTTCCGGGATCGATGCCGAGGACCAGCATGCCATCTGCTCGACCGAGACCCACTCAGGCGGTCTCGAGCAGCGCGACCGCCTCGTCCGTCACCTGCAGCGCCGAGTATACGTGCTGCACGTCATCCAGTTCTTCGATGCCTTCGATGACGCACATGACCTGAAGCGTATGCTCCGGCGAGAGCTCGACCGAGGTCGTTGGCCGCAACTGTAGCGTGGCGTCGTCTGGCTTGACCCCAATCGCCTCCAAGGCGTCGTTGATCGCCTTGAATGCCTCCACCGGGCCGATGATCTCGACCACGTCGTCCCCGGTCAGCACATCATCGGCGCCGGCTTCGACCGCGGCCTCGAAGATCTTGTCTCCGTCGTAGCCATGCAAGGGCACACTGTAGTACGCCACCCGCTTGAACTGCCACGAAACCGAGCCCGCTTCGGCCATGTTGCCGCCGGCCCGCGTCAGGTGGTGCCGCAGGTCGGCCACCGTGCGGTTACGGTTATCGGTAACCACCTCAATCATCAATGCCACGCCATGCGGCGCGTAGCCCTCGTACGCGATCTGTTCGAAGGCCGCCGCATCCTTATCGTCGCCGGTGCCGCGTCGGATGGCCCGGTCGATGTTGTCCTTCGGCATGTTGGCTGCCCGCGCCTTGTCAATCGCCAGGCGCAGTCCGAAGTTGGAATCCGGATCCCCGCCCCCCAGGCGAGCCGCCATGGCTATTTCGCGTGCCAGCCGCGTGAACACATTGCCGCGCTTGGCATCGTTGGCGGCCTTCTTGCGCTTGATCGTCGACCATTTGGAATGTCCGGACATTGGCTGAGGTCCCGCCTGGCCCTGGCGCGACAGCCGGAAGTCTCCGGCGCAGCCGCAGGCGGCGAAGCATTCTTCCCGGCGCTTCGCTCCCGGGATTTGTCAGGATTATATCCCATCCCGCCGCCCGGCGGCATGTCGGGCGGAGGTCAGACCCCGCCCTCAGCCAGCAGCAGGCTGAGCTGGCGCAGGGCGTCCACGCTCTGGCCCCGGTAATGGTTGTTGGCGTAAACCAGCACCGGGTCGCTGTGTTCCTGGAGGGCGCGCAGGCGAGGCAGCCACTCCTCCAGCTCCTGGCGGCGGTAGGTGTAGTCATAGCGCTCGAAGGCCTGCTCGTGCTCCCACCAGCGGGCCGCGTTGCGCCCGTGGAAACGGACGTACCCCAGCGGACTGGTCGCGACCGCCAGCGGGGGCATCAGCCCCGGTAAGACTGGCTCGTCCACGCAGCAGTACCCAAGCGCCAGCTGGCGCAGCCGCCCGAACGTCGCCTCGCTCACCCAGGCGCGGTCACGGAACTCGACCACCACCGGCAGCTCGGCCAGCCCGCGCCGCAGTTGTGCCAGATACTCCTGATTGGCCGGCGTGGGGTGGAAGGCATGCGGGAACTGCGCCAGCACACAGGCCAGCTTGCGAGCCTGCGTCAGCGGCTCGATCGCCTGCACGAATCCGGCGAAATCCGGGTCCTGGCGCTCATGCGTCAGGCTGCCGTGCGCCTTCACCGAGAACAGAAAATCGTCTGGCGTGTGGGCGACCCAGCCATCCACGGTCTTGCGGGCAGGCAGCCGGTAGTAGGTGACATTCAACTCAACCGTGTCGAACTGCTGGGCGTAGTACTCGAGCCACGCCCGGCGAGGCAGGTTCGCCGGGTAGACTGGCCCGATCCAATCGTCGTACGAGAAGCCGGAGGTGCCCAGACGGATCATGGGATCAGCACGGCTGCCCCGTCCAGCCGGCTGTGCTTGACGTCAGACAGGGCACGCCCGGCCTCGCTCAGGGGGTAGGCTGACGCCGTCACCTGCAGGCCGAGCCGACCGGCAAGCGCAAGGAAATCCACGCCGTCCTGGTAGGTTGCGTTGGCGACGCTGCGTAGTGTGCGTTCGCCATACAGGATCTGGTACGGGAAGGCCGGGATGGTCGACATTTGGATGGCGTTGATGGCCAGCGTGCCGCCCGGCCGCAGCAGCCGCAGGGCGTGTAGCACCAGGTCGCCTGCCGGGGCGAAGAGCACTACCCGGTCGAGCGGAGCCGTATGCGGATCCTCGATCCCGCCTGCCCAGGCCGCGCCGAGCTCGAGGGCGTGGCGTCGGTGATCCATCGAGCGCGTGAAGACATGCACTTCGCAGCCCCAGGCGCGTGCGACCTGCAGCGCCAGGTGGGCGCTGGCCCCGAAGCCGACCAGCCCGAGGCGCTCGCCGTGCGCCAGGTCCGCCTTGCGCAACGAGCGCAGGCCGATGATGCCAGCGCATAGCAGCGGCGCGCTCTGCAGGTCAGGGAGGTGCGGAGGCAGCCGGTAGGCGAAGGATGCCTGACAGAGCATGCTGTCAGCGAATCCGCCATCGACGTGCAGCCCGGTGAACTTGGCCTGCGGACAGAGATTGGATTCGCCCCGCCGACAGGCGGCGCACTCCCCGCACACGCTGTGCAGCCAGGCCACGCCGGCGCGCTCGCCTATTCTCCAACCCGGAACGCCTTCGCCCAGCGCCTCTACCCTGCCCACGACCTGATGCCCGGGTGTGATCGGGTAGCGCGCCTGCGCCAGCTCCCCCTCTGCCAGGTGCAGGTCGGTGTGGCAGACGGCGCAGGCCAGGATGCGCAGCCGGAGCTGGCCCGGGCCGGGCAGCGCTTCCGGCACGTCCTGCAGAGAGAGATCGAGCGTGTCGATCGGCCCGGGCTGGACAACGCGTACGGCCCGCATGGCAGGCCTCCCCTCTTGAACCACCGCGGCCCGGAGAAGTCCGGGGGGATCCCAGCCTATCTCCAGGCCGCGGCTGAATGCCTGAGTGTCTGCCGTCCGATGCGCGACTAGATCTTGCCGGCGATGTAGTCCTCGACCATCTGCCGCGCGACATCATCCTTGAACTGCTTGGGCGGTGTCTTCATGAAATAGGACGAGGGAGCCGCGATCGGGCCGGAGAGGCCGCGATCGAGGGCAAGCTTGGCGCAGCGCACCGCATCGATCACCACGCCGGCCGAGTTGGGCGAGTCCCACACTTCAAGCTTCAGCTCCAGGTTCAGCGGCACATCGCCGAAGCTGATGCCCTCCATGCGGATGTAGGCCCACTTGCGGTCGGTCAGCCACGGCACATAGTCGCTGGGGCCCACGTGCACGTCCTCGGGAGGGATCGGATAGGGCAACTGGCTGGTGACGGCATTGGTCTTGGAGATCTTCTTCGACTCGAGGCGGGTGCGCTCAAGCATGTTGTAGAAGTCCATGTTGCCGCCGAAGTTCAGTTGATACGTGCGTTGCATGTTGACGCCGCGATCGGCGAACAGGTTGGTGAGCACGCGGTGGGTGATCGTGGCGCCGACCTGGCTCTTGATGTCGTCGCCGATGATCGGCAGCCCCTGGTCGCGGAAGCGGCCGGCCCAGTATTCCGAGCTGGCAATGAACACCGGGATGCAGTTGACGAAGGCGCAACCGGCTTCAAGCGCCTGTTCGACGTACCACTTGGTGGCCATCTCGGATCCGACCGGCAGGTAGGAGACGACGACGTCCGTCTTGGTGTCCTTCAGGATGCCGATGATGTCATCCGTCGGCCCCTCCTCCTTCTCGACCACCCCCGAGACATACTGGCCCAGCCCGTCGTGCGTCATGCCGCGGTGCACCTTCACGTCCAGCTTGGGCACCTCAGAGAATTTGATGGTGTTGTTCGGGTAGGCGAAGACCGCTTCGCTCAGATCCTTACCCACCTTGCCCTTGACCACATCGAAGGCCGCCGTGAACTCGATGTCGCGGATGTGGTAGCCCCCCAGGTCGACGTGCATCAGACCCGGAATCTGATCGGCGGGCTTGGCGTTCCGGTAGTAGTGCACGCCCTGGACAAGCGATGATGCGCAGTTGCCCACACCGATGATCCCCACCCGGACTTTCTTCTTCCCTGCCATACAGTCCTCCTGTTCGCCGCTTGTGCGATGCCTTGCCGAAGTGTTTGTGCTAGAATCCCCGCCCCACGTTCAGGTGGTTGGCGATGCCCGAACCCTCGTCGCGCCAGGCCCGGTTGGATCGAATGCAGCGGCTGCTCGAAATCAGCCGCACCCTGGCGTCGACGCATGACTTGCCGCTTCTGCTCCAGACGATCGTGGACAATGCGGTCGAACTCACCCAGAGCGAAGCGGCTTCGATAATGCTCTATGAACCCTCCAAAGGCGAATTGCGCTTCGAGGCCGTCCACGGGCCGAGGCGCCAGAAGCTGCTGGAGGTCAGTGTTCCCCTCAAGGGCAGCATCGCCGGCTGGATCTTTCACAACGCCCGCCCGATGGTGCTGCACGACGCCTCGAGAGACTCGCGGGTCTACCGCGCCGTCGATCAAACGCTGAGCTTCGAGACCCGCTCGCTGCTGGGCGTTCCCCTGCTCCTCAAGCAGGAGCCGATCGGGGTAGTGGAGGCCATCAACAAGCGAGAGCAGGCCCATTATACCGAAGATGACCTGGCGATCCTAGAGACCCTGGCCGCCCAGGCGGCCGTGGCCATCGACAACACCCGCCTGCTCAGCCAGCTCCAGACAGTGAACACCGAGTTGACCCGCCTCGACCGCATGAAATCCGACTTCATCGCCATCGCCTCGCACGAGTTGCGGACGCCGCTCGGCCTGATCCTCGGCCACGCCACCTTTCTCAAGGAGGCCGTCCCCCCGGAATATGCGGAGCAGATGGACGTGATCATCCGTAGCTCGATGCGGCTGAAGACCATTATCGAGGACCTGTCGACCATCGCCCACAAGGATGAGGGGCAGTCGCGCGTTCGGCGCGAGCCGTTCTCCCTCGCCCACCTGGTCGTGCAGGTTGTCGACCGATCCCACGACACCGCCGAAGAGAAGCAAATCGAGCTCGGCTACGACATCCCCGAGGACGATCCACTGATGGTAGAGGGCGACCGCGAGAAGATCGACGTGGTGCTCACCAACCTGGTGCGCAACGCCCTGACGTTCACGGACCCTGGCGGACAGATCGGAGTTAAGGCGGAAGGCGAGGGCGACAACGCCAAGGTGTTTGTCGTCGACACCGGCATCGGCATTCCCGCCAGCGAGATCGAACGCATCTTCGACCGCTTCTACCAGGTGGAATCCCACCTCACTCGCCGCCACGGCGGGATGGGGCTTGGCCTGTCGATCGCCAAGGCGATGGTCGAACTGCACAACGGCCAGATCTGGTGCGAGAGCAAGGAAGGCACCGGCAGCCTGTTCTGCTTCACGTTGCCACAGCGCGCCCGAGCGGCCTCGGCGGCCTCCAAGGTCTTCATCGACGCCTGACCGCCCGGGCCCTGGACTCGGCTGCTGCGAGTTGACCCCCGACGCAGATCCCCTCCCCTGGATCCGTCCTCCCGAACGCCAGCTCACCGTCCTGCCGTTCGATCTGTCAGACCAGGCGCCGCGCATGCCCCGGTTGGTCGATCCGTCAACCCAAGCCCAGCGCATGCGCCCGCCGAACGATCCGTCAGACCAGGCGCAGCCGCATGCCCCGGGCGGGCGATCCGTCAACCCAAGCCCAGCGTATGCGCCTGCCGGGCGATCTGTCAGCCCGAGCGCCTGCCCCGTGGCGAAGCGGAGGGGCAGCGAGGGATCTGCCTGCCAAGCTCCCAGCCCAGACCATCCCAGCCGGCGGGCACTAGCCGATCCTTCGCCCCCGGCCGGGGGTTCAGGCTGTCTAGCGTGGTTGACGACGTGAGCCCGGGCCACCCACTGGCCGGCGGTGGTTGACGACGTGAGCCCGGGCCACCCACTGGCCGGCGACGGAGGACGCTTCAGCGCGAGTGCCTGAGCTCTCTCCCCCGTTGGCGAACCTTGTCCGACCGGCCAGGCTGCGGTAGAATGCTGGAGTCCTTCCATTCCAGGATCGACACGGGGCGTGGCTCAGCCCGGCTAGAGCGCACGGTTCGGGTCCGTGAGGTCGGCGGTTCAAAT
>Ga0105094_10000748_pt1 | contig 16483 bp, 8 predicted proteins | sample PPLLak1March2015_2_FD_87023 | JGI IMG/M metagenome (GOLD analysis project Ga0105094, IMG submission 87023) | Freshwater sediment microbial communities from Prairie Pothole Lake near Jamestown, North Dakota, USA - PPLs Lake P8 Core (3) Depth... | ecosystem: Environmental > Aquatic > Freshwater >...
ATCGTCGTCTCCGATGGCCTGCGGGTCCAACCCCTGGTCACGGCCATGGACCACAAGGCGGCCTACGACGGGGACAAGGGCCCGAACACGGGCGGCATGGGCGCCATCTCCCCGTCGCCGCTGATGACCGGTAAGCTCTTCGACGAGGTCATGTCCGCGGTGATCACTCCGGCCGTCACCCGCCTGCTCGAGGAGGGACGGAAGTTCAAGGGCATCCTCTACGCGGGCCTGATGATCACGGTGGACGGGCCGAAGGTCCTCGAGTTCAACGGCCGCTTCGGCGACCCGGAGACCCAGCCCCAGATGCTCCGGCTCGAGAGCGACCTGGTCGACCTGCTCGACGCGGCGGTCGACGAGAACGTCCTGGGGACCGAGGTCCGCTGGTCGGCCAAGCCCTCGGGCTGCGTCGTCCTGGCCTCGGGAGGCTATCCCGTCCACTACGAGAAGGGCAAGATCGTCTCCGGCCTGGCCGAGGCGGAGGCCCTTCCAGGCGTCACCGTCTTCCACGCCGGGACCAAATTCGAGAACGGCGTCACGCATACGACCGGCGGCCGCGTCCTCGACGTCTGCGCGACCGACGAGACGCTGGTCGGGGCCATGGGCAGGATCTACGACGCCTGCGGCCGGATCTACTTCGAAGCCATGCATTTCCGCCGGGACATCGGCGCGGTCAAGGAGGACAGGACATGAAGGTCGCCATCTTTCTCGGCAGCGAGTCGGACTTCGGCACGATCGATGAGGCCCTGGCCGTCCTCCGGGAGTTCGGCGTCCCGTTCGGGCTCGAGGTGACCTCGGCCCACCGGTCGCCGGAGCGGACGCTCCGCCTGGTGAAGTCGTCCGAGGCCGCGGGGACCGAGGTCTTCATCGCCGTCGCCGGGAAGGCCGCCCACCTGGCCGGCGTCGTCGCCGCGCACACGCTCAAGCCCGTCATCGGTGTCCCCGTCGAGAGCGATGCGCTGGCCGGCATGGACGCCCTCTTCTCGACCGTCCAGATGCCCAAGGGCATCCCGGTGGCCACGATGGCCCTGGGCAAGCACGGCGGCACCAACGCCGCCATCTTGGCCGTCGAGATTCTGGCCCTCAAGGACGAGGGGCTGCGGGCCAAGCTCGCCGCTCACCGGGCCGGAATGGCGGCCAAGGTCGAGGCCGCCTCCGTCAAGCTCAAAGAGAAGCTCTAGACCGGAGCGATGCCCTCCTTCGCCGTCCGGAACTTCGGCTGCCGCGTCAACCAGGCCGAGGCCTTCGCCTGGGCCGACGCTTTCCGGGTCCGCGGCCTGCGTCTCGACGGCGCGTGGGACCGGAGCGACATCGTCCTGGTCAATTCCTGCACCCTGACCGGCCGGGCCGACCGCGACGTCCGCAAGTTCATCCGGACCGCGGCCCGCGTCAATCCTGCGGTCCGGATCGTCGTCACGGGCTGCCTGGCCGAAAGGGCCCCCGCCGAGATCGCGGCCATGCCCAACGTCGTCGCCGTCCTGCCGCAGAGCGCCAAGGAGGGGATCGCCGCGAGGCTCATCGAGATCGCGGGAGGGGAGAGTGCCCCGGGCGCGAGCGCAGGCACGGACGTTTCGGCCGGACCCGCGACCGACGCCGCGTTCCGCCGCCGGGCCTTCCTGAAGGTCCAGGACGGCTGTGATGACCGCTGCACGTTCTGCGTCATCCCCTCCGTCCGGGGGAAGAGCCGGAGCGTCGCGCCGGACCGCGTCGTCGCTGAAGCGAGAGACCTCTCCGGCCGCGGCTTCCGGGAGATCGTGCTGGCCGGGATCCACCTGTCTTCGTACGGAGAGGACCTCGAGCCCCGCACGACCCTGCTCGACCTGCTCCGGGAATTGGGGACCGCGGCGCCGGCCGCCCGGTTCAGGCTGAGCTCCCTCGATCCCAGAAAGACCGGCGCGGAACTCCTCGCCCACATCGCCGCGAGCCCGACGGTCTGCCCGCACTTCCATCTGTCGCTCCAGCACGCTTCGGCCCGGATCCTGCGGCTGATGGGCCGGGCCGCCGGAGCAGGGGAGTCCACCGGGGTCCTGGCCGAGCTGCGGCGACTCGCGCCGGATGCGGCCATCGGCGCCGACGTTATCGTCGGCTTCCCGGGCGAGACGGAGGCTGATTTCGTTGAGCTGAGAGATCTTCTCGACGCTTCCCCGCTGTCCTATTTCCACGTCTTCCCCTATTCGCCGCGCCGGGGGACGCCGGCCGCGCTCCGTTCCGCGCTTCCGAGCGGGATCGTCACGGAACGGGCCAAAGCGCTGCGCCGGCTTTCGGCCGGAAAGGATCTCCGTTTTCGGCGACGCTTCACGGGCCGGACGCTCGACGGCGTGGTCATCGCCAGGCCCGGGCAGGGGGAAGCCGGGATCATGACGGGCAACGCGGTGCGGGTGGCCGTCCCGACCTGTCCCGCGGAGGAAGGCGAGCGCGTTCGCGTCGCGATCCGAAGGGTTTTGCCGCACAGAACGGAGGGCGAGGTCGTCGCATGAAAAAGATCCACCTGTTGCCCGAGGACGTCGCCCAGAAGATCGCCGCGGGCGAGGTCGTCGAGAGGCCTGTTTCGGTCGTCAAGGAGCTCGTCGAGAACTCCCTCGATGCCGGGGCCTCGGAGATCCGCGTCGACCTCGTCGACGGCGGCAAGGCCCTGATCAGGGTCCGGGACGACGGCGCCGGCATGGACCGGGAGGACGCCGCGCTCTGTTTCCGCCGGCATTCGACGAGCAAGATCGCCCGGGAAGAGGATCTGGAGCACATCGCGACGCTCGGCTTCCGGGGCGAGGCGCTGGCCAGCATCGCCGCCGTGTCCCGCCTGACGCTCCGGACCTCGGACGGCATCGCGGACCGCGGCACGATGATCGAGCGGGAGGGCGAACGCCTCGTCTCGGTCACCGACATCGCCTTCCCGCGCGGCACGAGCGTCGAGGTCCGGGACCTGTTCTTCAATCTGCCGGCGCGGCGGAAGTTCCTCCGCTCGGGCCAGTCCGAACTCGGGCCCGTGACCAAGTACATCACCCAGGCCGCTCTCGCCTCGCCCGGCGTCCGCTTCACGCTCGTGCACGGGACGCGCGAGATCGTCGCCTGCCCGCCGGTCGCGACCCTCCGGGAACGGGTGTTCCAGATCTTCGGCCGGAAGATGGTCGACGGGTTGATGGACGTCGCCGCGGCGGACGGGGAAGCCCGATTGGAGGGTTTGGCCTCGCTGCCGCTGGCCGGGCGGCCCGACAAGACCGTCCAGTACTTCTTCGTCAACGGACGGCCGGTCAAGGACAGGATACTCATGGCCGCCCTGAACCAGGCCTATACCGGGATCCTGGAGAAAGGGCGGTCGCCGGAGGCCTTTCTCTTCCTGACCCTGCCTTTCTCCGAGGTCGATGTCAACGTCCATCCGGCCAAGTCCGAGGTCCGGTTCAGGGACACGCAGATCGTCTTCCGGCTGGTCCTCCGGGCCGTCGGCGAGGGGGCGGCCCGGGGGCACACGATCAAGGAAGTCGTGCCAGTGGACGGCCGGCGGATCCCATCGGTGGGGATCGCTGAAGAGCGAGGGGAATATCACGCGCCGGGACTCGGATTCGAGCCGGCCGGGGCGGACATACTCGGGACTGGGCCGATAGGGGACAAGCCCCTGGAAGCTCGGGACGGTTCAGGAGGCCTCTATCGCGGGTACGGGTCGTCGGTCGCGACGCCGGCGGCCGCCGGATCGAGCGGTCCCGCCGTCCTCGGGCAATACGCGAACATGTACATCATCGTGGCCGTGGAGGACGGACTGCTCGTCGTCGACCAGCACAACGCCCACGAACGGGTCCTCTTCGACAAGTACAGGGAGATCGACCGGATGAAGGCCTGGCCGCGGAAAACGCTCCTCATCCCGCCCCTGCTCGAGCTGGCCCCGTCGGCGGCGGTCGCCCTGGAGGACAACACGGATCTGTTCGAGGATTTCGGCTTCCGGGTCGAGGCCATGGGCGGGCGTTCCTACGCCCTCCGCGAATACCCCGACCTCTTTAAAACGGAGGAGGCCGGCGACATCTTTCTGGGCCTGCTCGAGGAGGCGGCCGGGACAGCGGCCGAGGACCGGCGGGAGCGGATGCTGGCGACCATGGCCTGCAAGTCGGCCATCAAAGCCGGGGAGCCCCTGACGCGGGAGAAAATGGGCTACCTCGTCGCGGAGTTGTTCAAGACCTCCCAGCCGGCGCTCTGCCCGCACGGCCGGCCCATCGTCGTCCGGGTTGAGCGTTCGCTCATCGACAAGACCATCGGCCGCCACTAAAGGAAGGGACCTGGTCTTCGCTCTGGGGGACCTGGTCTTCGCGTTCCCAGGCTAAACCCGGCGCCTGCGAAGACCTGGTCCCATCTTGTGGCCTGGTCCCTTTTGTGTCTTCTCCTCCGGCCCCCTTAAATTGACAGTCCAGGGGGCGGGTGTTAAGATTCCGTGGCTGAACGGAACGGGGAGTGGCGCAGCCCGGCTAGCGCGCCTGCCTTGGGAGCAGGAGGTCGGCGGTTCAAATCCGCTCTCCCCGATTCTCTTCCCGCGGCCTCGACGCGCCTGTAGCTCAGGTGGATAGAGCAGCTGCCTTCTAAGCAGCGGGTCGGGGGTTCGAGTCCCTCCAGGCGCGCTCCCTATTGCTCCATCCGCTTGAATGTGGGCTGGAGCGCCCGCCGGGCTAGGGTTGGATGCGAACCGTGGCCACGGCGAATGGACCAGAGCCTGTGGAAACGGTCGCCCCCAGGGCCCCCGAAAGGGCGCCGCTCGAGGCGTCGATCGAGAAGATGGAGAGGCTCGAGGAGTCGGAGTTGGCGACGAAGATGTATTTGCCCTCGGGCTCGATGGCCATTGCCCGCGGCAGCGACCCCACCTGATAGGGCGAGCCGTTGATCGGGGCCAGGAATCCCGTCGCCCGGTCGACCGTATACGCGTAGACAAATCCGCGGAGCCAGTCCGCGACGTAGGCGAACTTGCCCTCCGGTTCGAGAACGATGCCGAGGATCTGGGAGTCGACCGCGATGGGCGAGTCGAGCGTTTCGGCGAGGGCCCCCGTCGTCGCGTTGACGAAATAGAGCGAGACGTCATAGGTGCCGATGTTCGTCGTATAGACAAACTTGCCGCCGGGGTCCACGGCAAGCCAGACGGGGTAATTGCCGGTCGTATACGGTGAATCGGCGATATGGGTTAGCGCTCCGGTGGCGGCGTCGACGGCATAGGCCGAGATCGTGTCGTTGCCACCGTTTGAGACATAGGCGAACTTCCCCGACGGATGCAGGGCGACGCACGAGGGAAAGATCCCCGTAGCGAAGGGAGACCCCTCGATCTCGGTCAGGAGACCCGTGGCCCGGTCGATGGCATAGACGGCCACGCACCCCGCAGAATCTTCGGAGACATAAGCGAACTTGCCGCCGGGATCGACCGTGATGCCGCTCGGATAGCTGGCCAACGGGACCGGAGAGCCCGCTACTTGGGTCAGCGATCCGGCCGTCGAGCTGATCCTGTAGACGTTAACGGTGCAGCTCAGCGTGGCGGCATAGACGTACTGGCCCAAAGGGTCGACGGCGATCGAAATGGGCTGAAGGTCCGTCGTGTAGGGAGCTCCCGGCAATATACTCATCGAATTCAAGGAGGGACTAAGAAAGAACCCTGAAATAGAGGCCGAGTCCCTGTTGGCGGCATAGACGCAGGTTTTGGCGGGCGGGGTCTCGTCGCCAGGCGTTCCGGAACTGCAGCCCCCGCCCAAGAGCGCAGCCAAGGCGATGACGAGGACCGCGCGTCTCGCTTTCATTGGACCACCAGTTTCAGGGTCGTGGAGACGGTCATCGTGCCCGACTTCGCATCGACGCGGACGTTATAGGTTCCTTTGGGCGTGCCCGTTCCCGTCTCGCCGTCCGGGCCGCCGCCTGCCCCGCACCCCGAGATCATCAAGAACAGGCAGACGACCGAGCCGGCCATGATCCAGCGTCTCCGGGGGAGGGGGGCCGTCAAGCCGCGAGCGAAGAACCGGGGCCACAGTGCCGGCAAAAGGAACAGGAGGCCTGCGGCCAGGGGGCCGAGAGGGGCCGTCGGATCCAGAAGGCCGGCGGCGCTTCCGGAATTGGATTTCGTGGTCAGCGTGAGCGTGGTCGTCCCGGGGGACGCGCCCGGCGTGAGCCAGACCGGATAAAAGGACTTCGTGCAGCCGCGCGGCAAGTCGCCGCAGAAAAACTCGATCCGGTTATCGAAAGGACCGAGCTGCGGCGAAGCCTGAATGGTGTAGACGGCCTGCTGGCCGGCCTGGATCGTCACGGAGTCGGGCGAGGCGCCGAGCGTATAGCCCGTGACGGGAATGGTCCAGGCGTTCGAGGTCCCTCCTTCCGGCGCGGGATTGAAGACCGTCACCGAAGCGTTGCCGGATTGCGCGAGCAGGCTCTCGGGCACGATGGCCCACCCCTCTCCGGTCCAGCTCATTCCCGCTTCGAGGTTCTGGCCGTTGAAGCGGGCAACGGAACTCAAGACGAAACCGGTGCCCTGAAGGGTGATCGAAGAATCGGGGCTGCCCCCCGTGAGATAGGCGGGCGCGACGGTGTCTATCACGGGAACGGGGTTGTTGACGTAGAACAGGACCTCGTTGGAGACTTCGCCACCCGGACTGCCGACGATGACCGGGACGATTCCCCCGACGAAGAAGTTCCCCAGGATCGGGGCCTGGAGCTCCGTGTCGCTGATATACATCGTCTCGTAAATGGTGTCATTGTTAAAGCCTACGAGGGACCCCTCGCTGAAGTCTGTGCCGCGGACTGTCAAGGTGAAGTTGGGCTCGTAAGGCGAAACGGACGGAGGGCTCAGGGAGGTGATCACGGGGGTGTAGATGACCGGATTGGCCGGGACCTTGGCCACGAGAACGTCGTCGGACAGTCCGTTTGGGGTCAGATCGGGTCCGACGACCGTCACCAGATCGTGCGAACCGGCGTGTCCCGTTACGTATGCGCAGCCGGCGGCGTCAACGGCGATGCCGATGCCGTCATCGGTCGAGCTTCCGCCGATGAAACCCGAATAAGCCAGCCCCGCGCCGGAAGGAAGGACCTTGGTCACGAAGGCGTCCGTAAGTCCATTGGCATTCCGGTCGGGTCCGTTGAGCACGGGAAAGGTCGACTGGTCGGAGTAGGTTTCCCCCGTGACGTAAGCGCTTCCGGCGGCATCGACGGCGATGCCGTATCCGTAATCGTCCCCGGAGCCTCCGATATAGCCGCAATAGACAAGATCTATCCCAAGGGCGTCGACCTTGGCGACGAACGCGTCGTAGGCAGCGGACGAGCCGGTCCTCGGGTGATAGGTCAGGTCGGGACCGACCTTCACCGGGAAGGTGGCCTCAGTCGATGAGGTCTCGCCCGTCACATAGGCGCAGCCCGCGCTGTCGAGGGCGATCCCGTGGCTTTTTTCGCTTGACGAGCCGCCGATATAGCCGCAGTAGAGAAGCGAGGACCCGTTCGAAGCGACCTTGGCCACGAAGCCGTCGCCGCCGCCGTTGGTGGTCAGATCCGGTCCGACCGTGGTTGGGAAAAGGGGAAGACGAGGCTGGCCATAGTCATCCAGAGTGGGAAAGGTGCTACCCGAGACGTAGGCACATCCCGCCGCGTCAATGGCGATGCCGTCCCCGCCATCGCCTCCGTTACAGCCGATGTAGCCGCAGTACCATAGGGCCGCGCCGGACGGATCCACCTTGGCCACAAAAGCGTCGGTGCCAGTATTGAAGCTCAGATCGGGGCCCATCGAAACCGGGAATGTCGATTCGTCGGATTGCGTCCCGCCGGTGATGTAGGCGCTGCCTGCCGCGTCCACAGCGATGGCGCGCCCCAGGTCATCCTTCGAACCGCCGATATAGCCGCAATAATCCAAGAAGGTTCCGGAGGCGTCGACCTTGGCCACGAAGGCGTCGCCGTAAAATTCTCCGTTGTTGTAGGTCAGGTCCGGGCCGATCAGAACCGGGAAGCTGGCCTCAGAAGAGAGGGTGGTGCCTGCGACATAGGCGTTGCCCCAGCCGTCCACGGCGATGCCGTATCCGCCATCGGATTCCGAGCCGCCGATGAAGCCGCAATAGACCAACGCCGTGCCCGCGGCGTTGACCTTGGCCACAAAGGCGTCCAGGTCGGAGAAGCTGCCGTTCGGGGTCAGGTCCGGCCCGACGATCACGGGGAAGGCCGACTGGCTTCCGGTCCAGCCCGTAATATAAGCACAACCCTCGCTGTCCACGGCGATGGCTCTTCCCTGCTCATTACTCCCGCCGCCGATGACGCCGCAATAAACGAACGAGGATGGATCGATGACGAGCGTCTGGCCGCGGTCGTAACGGCCGACCGAGAAGCCGTAGCGCTTGGTGTCGAGGTCGTAGGATATGGGGACCTCCCGGCGTACGCCCCCGATCTCCTGGTAGGCGACGGGGACGTCGTCCTCGAATCCTCCGGCAGGCGTCTGGATCTTAAGCCGGCCATCCGCCGTACGCCCGAAGGTCTTAGCCCCCCGGACGGCCAGCCTGATTTTTGCGGGGTCGGCGCCGGGACGGACGACGAACTCGTACTTGAGGCGGTCGAACGCGCCTTGATAGACGAGGTCGATACCCGGCCAGAGTTCGCGGTAGATGATCCTCGAGCTGGCCGAAAGCCCCGTCTGCCAAGCGTCAGGCTGTCCCTTGAAATAGGAGATGACCGCACCGGATTCTTCGACGCTCGTCGGGACGGCCTCCGGATTCGATCCCACGAAATCCAGCTTCACCACCCAGCGTTCCGGTGTCGCCTCACGCTGCCCGCGCAGAACGAACGTCAACCCCTCGGTGGCGAAATAGATCGTCTTGTCCTTTCCCGGCACATAGAAGACAGCCGGCCCATCCACCTGCCCCTTGTTGGGTATGAACGTCAGCGGCATCTTCCCAAAATCCGTGTGGATGCGCGGCCCCCGAGGGGAGGCAACGGCGGGAGTCTGAGGATCCTTAAAACCCCTCGTCCTGGCGATGGATGCTTGCAGGCATCCGAGAGCGGCCAATAGCCCGGCAATTAGGAGCGCCTTTCTCTTCATCGTTTTTTCTCCCCTATTGCGGTTGAAGAAGATGGCCCACGCGCTTCTCGTAAGCTCCTCCATCGTCCGTATTATCATTCCGCCGACACGCCGAGTTGTCAATATCTTGTCAAGAAAAATGCATTTGTCGGTCAAATTGGGGTCTCGCCGGGAACTCCAGGCGAAAGACTCGGAAAGGAAGCCCGGCGACACCTAGTCGTTGTTCGAACTGCGATACGAAAGCAGCAGAGAGCTATGCTGCCGCGGGGCGATGAGCACAGTTTTGAGCACGCTGTCTTGCAGCATGCTCAAAACCTATTAATTCCGCATTAGTTAGAACAGTATCCCAACTGTCTCTAAGCAGCGGGTCGGGGGTTCGAGTCCCTCCAGGCGCGCTTTAATATTCCACGATAAAGTGCCCTGATCGTCCTATCGAATCACCGAACGGCTCGGCCATGTCCCTATGGGACCTGAATAGCCCAGTCCGCCGAAGAGCCAGAGGTGGCCTTCCGTATCTGTCCGGGCACCAGCATAACGCCTGGCCCCCGGACTATTCAATGGGTCGCCGATGCCCATAGTCCCGTACTTGCCCGGCTGATTGACGGAGCTGCTGCCTCCGATCCAGGTCCACTCGTGAGCGGATGGGTTAAAGCTCCATAAATCATTGAGGTCATCAAGCGTGGCCGCTGCATCATAGCCCCCTCCTCCAAAGAGCCGGAAGTTGGCGCTTGCGTCGAGCCCGCTGACAGATCCGAATCTCGCTCCAGGAACGTTTAGAGAACCGCCGACATCCAAGGTTCCGTAAATGCCCGGTTGATTCGTCAAAACGCTGCCAGAAACCCAGGTCCAATCGAGGGATGACGGATCGAACATCCAGAGATCATTGAGCCAACAAACGAGATAAGTTGTGGAGGTTGCTCCCCCGAAGAGCCAGAAACGACCCAGTGGATCGATCCAAGAGACCGCTGATTCTCTAGCCCTTGGGGCGTTGGTGGAGCTCGGGACGCCTTTGGTCCCGTACACGCCCAGTTGGTTTGTCGTGGAGCCGCCGGAGATCCATGTCCATTGAAGGGAAACAGGGTCGAATCTCCAGAGGTCGTTGAGATAGCCCTGGGTGTCCGTGGCCCAGCCGTATCCGCCGAAAAGCCAGAATTGGCCTAGCGGATCGATCCAGGTCACAGCGGAGTGTCTTCCTCCCGGGGTATTCGCGGGATCTGGGACGCCCTTGGTCCCGTAGGTTGGCCCGCTCGACCCATTACCATCGTTTCCGGATATCCAGGTCCATTCTTCGGTCGTAGGATCGAATTTCCAGAGGTCGCTGAGATGGGCTCCGAAGCTAATGTAATTCCAACCGAATCCGCCGAAAACCCAGAAATTGCCGAGTGTGTCTGTCCAGGATGCTGCGGCGTCCCTGGCTCCGGGGACATTGGCTGGGTCGGGCGTGCCCTTCGTCCCATAAACGCCACGTTGGTTCTTGCTATCGCCTCCGGAAATCCACGTCCATTCCTGAGTCTCTTGGTCGAATTTCCAGAGGTCATTGAGCTCGCCGATCTCGCCAGCGCGGTCGTACCCTAGCCCCCCAAAAAGCCATAGGTTGCCTTGAAGATCCTGCCACAGCGTCGGCCGCATGTATCGGCCTCCCGGGATATTGGCTGGGTCGGGCAGGCCCTTGGTCCCGTAGACACCCCTCTGGTTCGTCGTGTGGTCGCCGGATACCCAAATCCACTTGACCCCATCGTACTTCCAGAGGTCGTTGAGATAACCGTACGGAGCGACGATGGTGATGATGGCGCTGGCCGATTTTGAGCCGTCGGCGGTGGCGGTGGCTTTCACAGTTACGGTCGGGGGGACGGGGATGCCAGCGGGGGCCGTATAGAGGCCGGAGTCGCTGACAGTTCCGCACGTTACGCCGTTGCACCCATCACCGGAAAGGCTCCAGATCACCGTTTGGTCTGGCGAGTTGTGGACAGTGGCAGTGAATTGGAGCGTGTGACCGAAAATAACTGAAGAGGCGCTTGGGTACAAGATCACGATGATCTCTGGGGCGAGTATAGTGACCACGGCGCTGGCTGATTTCGAGGTGTCGGTCGCGGCGGTGGCCTTGACTGTCACCGTGGGAGGAGAGGGGACGCTCGCGGGGGCCGTATAGAGGCCCGAATCGCTTATTGTACCGCACGTTGCGCCACCGCATCCATTTCCGGAGAGGCTCCATGTCACGGCCGCGTTCGTCGAATTCCGCACGGTAGCCGAGAACTGAATCGTCTGGCCGGCGTGCACATCGGCGGACGTGGGACTCAGCGTGATGCCGATCGAAGGCGCAGGACCTGTTGAGCATGCAAAAAGCAGCAAGAAAAATGCTAACAATACTGCCGAGGAACTTGTGATACCGCAGGAACGATTAGGGATAGAAAATCTAGTCGTTTCCATGATGGCATCCCCCCTCCGAATTTTCAATCCCTTGTAAGGATAGTTATTCCTTAGAAGAATATTGTCAAGTCTTAATTTCGCCCTAATGAGCTAGAGAAGCTCAGGCCCCATGGTCCTGCCGGGATGAGGCAAAATCAAGCAGGGAGCCAATCCAGTTGCCCTCTAAGCAGCGGGTTGGGGGTTCGAGTCCCTCCAGGCGCGCTTCCATATTCCCCTGGTTATACTTGGTTTTCCTGAGTTTACTGGTTTACCTGAGCCTATGCCGTAGTGAGCTTTTTGGATTCTTGAATGTCAAAAGAGCGTCAAATGGATTTTAGATATTTCGTGTCTGAAGTCTGTGTGAATGGCATTCAAGAGGTCGCCAGTTCGATCCTGGTCAGCTCCACTGCCACAATAACCCCGCCTCCGCTGGTATTAGAGCCCAAGACCGACTTTCTAGTTTCACTCGCTTAAGCAGCGGGTTGGGGGTTCGAATCCCTCCAGGCGCGCTCTCTGTTTCCCCGAGAAATACGCCATCAAGGCCACAAAGATGTCCACCTTTATGTCGTCTTAGGCATCTGCTGAACACTCGTGAAACAATCAATTGTTGCCATTCGTACTATAGGACATAAGGACCCATCATGCAGATTCTGCGACCGCGCTGCTCCCCGTCGTCCTCATTCAATGGAAGGAGACGTGAACCCATGAATCGAGCCCGCTCTCTTAACGTCATCGGGATCCTTCTGATGCTGGCGGTTTCCTCTGTCGTCAGCGGCCAGGGGACCACAAATCCGCGCGATCCCGTGCTCAATTTCGAATACGCCTGGAACCGCCTCGATCGCAACTACGGGCAGTTCGATGCCAAGCACGTGGACTGGGACGCCCTCTACCGGACCTACCGCCCTCAAGTGACGCCCCAAACGACGGATCAGGAGCTGTGGGACATCCTCCTCGCCATGCTGGGGCACCTTAACGACGCCCATGTGTGCCTGGCTGACGAGACCCGCCGTATGTGTTGCGGGCTCACGGAGGGGCTCAAGCCCGGCGACTTCTCCCTCGGCCTGGTGAAGTCGAAATACTTGCAGGATAAAGCCCTGGACGCGCTGAAAGGCAAGTTCACGTATGGTTGGCTGACACCGGCGATCGGTTACGTGCGGATCGGCGACTTCAAAGCTGGCCTCGACCCGATCACCCAAGCGATCGACGGCGCGATCGGCCAGTTCGCCGGCGCCCGGGCCATGATCGTAGACGTCCGAGACAACCCGGGAGGTGCAGGCCGGGCGGCGGAGCTCGTAGCGGCCAGGTTTGCCGACCGGACCCGACATTATAGGCGCGTCCAAACCCGCTATGGCGCGAAGCACAGCGATATGACCCCCCTGGACTACCGCAACGTCTCTCCGGACGGCAGGGCCCAGTTCTTGGGCCCCACGGTCCTTTTGACCAACCGCGTCACCGCGAGCGCCGCCGACATTTTCGTTCTGGCCATGCGGGTGCTGCCGCATGTCACCGTGGTGGGCGACCTCACCGAGGGAGCCCTATCCGCACAGTTCCCCGACCGTATGCCCAATGGCTGGACGCTTTTTGTCGCCTTCAAGGTGGAGACGGACCACAACGGCGTCAACTGGGACGGCATCGGCATTCCTCCGGACCTGCGTATCGCCAACTCGGCCGCTGATATCGCCGCGGGCAGGGACCGGGTGTTGGAATTCGCGTTGCAGCTGCTGGAGAAAGGGACGCCCGGGCCCCAGGATGAGTCAGCCAGCCTCCTGAACGTGAAAGCCTCTCTGGTCGAAGCATACGTGCGCTGTGCATCGGAAAAGGGGGTCAAGGCGGCGATCACCGAGCTGGACCGCTCGCGGGCCTCCGGGGGAAGCGCTCATTACATCTCCGTCGATGAGGTCATGCAGCAGGCCGCGCAGTATCTGGGCCGCAAGCAGTATTCCGAGGCGATCGGCCTGTTGCAGGCCTGCCAGAAGGATTTGTCCCAATTCGCCAGCACCTACATCTACCTGGCCAGAGCGCACCTGGGCGTCGGCGATCTCGCGGCTGCCGAGGCAGTCATGAAGATAGGGGACGGGATTGAAGCCATGCTTCCCTGGGAAGTGCCGCAGATCGAGCAGGTGAAAACGGCCATTCTCAAGCAAAAACAGGGCTCCGCCGCCGACGTCCTGGGAAAAGCCCTCGCCGACGGCGGTCTCGAGGCCGCGGAAAAGGCCCTCGTGCAGCTGTCGAGCCGGCGGGAGCACGGCGGCCCGGTCTTCGATGAGGCCGACTTCAACGCTCTCGGCTACCGGTTTTTGCAGGAAAAGAACATCGGATTTGCCCTCTATGTCTTCGAAAAGAATGTCCAGCTCTATCCCGGGTCGAGCAACGCGTATGACAGCCTCGGGGAGGCCTTCCTAGAATCCGGCCGCAAAGACCAAGCGATCGACAGCTACCGGAAGTCTCTCGCCCTGGATCCGAGCAATGCGAACGCGCGATCGAAACTCAAGGAGCTGGAGAAGAGGCCATAACCACTGGCAGCAGAGGAATATCGAGTTCATAGCCTCCTCAAGCGGCCGGCCGGGCTGACGGGCGTCTGATACGCGTAATCCGGGGATGAAAGTCCTCTCGAGGCCGTCCGTGAGCACAATTCTAAGCACATCGTCCGCAACCGATCTCGCAAACCGTTCATATTCTATCAATTAAGACGCTAACCCAGCTGCCTTCTAAGCAGCGGGTCGAAAGATCATCATTTGTTCATTGGGCCCCATGAATTTGTCATGAACACTGAAAAAATATATTCTTCAGCGTATGGAAAACAACGCCGCCGTCAATGCCGCGGGTTCCGGAATCTATAGATTTCTGTCCACCCTGTCCGGGACTAATCAATGAAACATACAAAATGAGGAATACTCACATGAACCGACATACATTTTTCATCATCACCGCTTTGCTGCTGGCGTCGCTGGCGGGCCTGCTCAGCGGTTGCCAGACTAAAACGGCAGCCGGAGACCTGGAGAAGAGCTTCGTCAATCCCCCGGACTCCGCGCGGCCCGGGGTGTATTGGTATTTCATGAACGGCAATCTCAATGGCCCAGAGATGACCGCCGACCTGGAATCCATGAAGGCGGCGGGCCTCGGCAACCTGGTGTTTCTTGAGGTGGACATCGACGAGCCGCCGGGAGGCCCGGTCGCGTTCATGAGCCCCGAGTGGCAGGAGCTTTTCGTCCAATCCGTCCGCGACGCGGAACGCCTGGGGATCGACATCACCCTCGGGATCGGGCCGGGCTGGTGTGGCAGTGGCGGCCCCTGGGTCAAGCCCGAGCAAGCCATGCAACACCTCGTCTTCAGTTCGGTCGAACTCAAAGGGCCACGGGGCTATTCGGCGGTCCTTCCCCTGCCGGAGCAGCGTTCGACCCAGTTTCACAAGATGGCCAGCCCGTATTACGAGGATGTGGCGGTCTTGGCCTTCCCCAGCCGCAAGCCGATCATCGCCGACATCGATGAGAAAGCGCTTTATGAAAGAGGGCCGTATTCGATATGGAAGCAGGTTAAGCCCCATTTGCCGGCTTCGGTAAGTTATGAGGAGCCTGGGCCGGCGGGTGTCATTCAGCCGAGCGAGATCGTGGATCTGACAAAACAACTCAAGCCCGACGGCACCCTCAACTGGGAGGTCCCGGCCGGGGAATGGACGATCGTCCGCATGGGCCGCCGCCCCACCGGCGCGAGCAGTCGGCCCGCCCCTTCCACCGCGCTGGGCTTGGAGTGCGATAAGTTCGACGTCAAGGCGCTGGAGTTCCATCTGGACCAATATGTGGGGAAGCTGCTTCAAAAGATCGGCCAGCGCTCGAATGAGCACGGTTTGACAACGCTGCACATGGACAGCTGGGAATCCGGCGCTCAGAACTGGACGCCTTCGTTCCTCGACGAATTCAAGAAGCGGCGCGGCTATGATGCTCGGCCATGGCTGCCGGTCTACACCGGAAGGGCCGTCCAAAGCCTCGAGATGTCGGAGCGTTTCCACTGGGACCTTCGTTTGACGGGGCAGGAACTGGTGCTGGAGAATCATGCCGGAGCCGTGAAGACGTATGGACGAAAACACGGGCTCTCGCTGTCGATCGAACCCTATGACATGAATCCGGCCGGCGACCTCGACTTGGGCGCGGTGGCGGATGTGCCGATGGCGGAGTTCTGGAATAACAGCGTGGACTCCGCTTACAGCTGTTTTGAATCCACTTCCATCGCGCATCTGATGGGACAACCGATCGTCTCCGCCGAAGCGTTCACCTCCGTCGGGGGGCTGGATGCTTATCCATGGTCGTTGAAGAATCAGGCCGACTGGGCGTTTTGCGTGGGCATCAACCGTATTGTATTCCACACGTTCGCGCACCAAGCGCTGGGCGATGCCTACAAGCCCGGCATGGCCTTTGGACCTTATGGCGTGCATTGGCACCGGAATCAGGCCTGGTGGCCCATGGTGTCGGCATACCACCGCTACCTCACCCGCTGCTCCGAACTTCTCCGCCAGGGGGTTACGGTTTCCGACGTGCTGTATCTCACGCCCGAGGGGACGCCCCATATCTTTCTGCCTCCGCCCAGCGCGTTGGAGGGTAGCGGCGTGCTGGCGGACAAGAAGGGTTATGGCTTCGACGGATGCTCCCCGAAGATCCTCATGGCCAGGGCCGAAGTGAAGGATGGGATGATCGCTTTTCCGGGAGGAAGTTCATACCGCCTGATGGTCCTGCCGCAGGTGGAAACGATGACCCCGGGACTGCTCGCCAAAATCCGGGATCTCGTGATAGCCGGGGCTGCCATTGCCGGCGCGCCGCCGGTCAAATCCCCCAGCCTTGCGGGCTATCCCGCCTGCGACGATAAAGTCCAGGAGTTGGCCAAGGAGCTCTGGGGGAGCTTGGACGCGCCGCAGACGGTGACCAAGCGCAGTTATGGCAAAGGCTTTATCCACTGGGGTGGCGTGCTGTCGCCGCCGGCCCCGACCCTCCAACAGAACCAAGCCCTCCCGCCACTCTATCCTTCCTATGACCTGACGGCCTCCCTGGTGGCGGGAATGGGGGTAAAGGAAGATTTCACCGCAACCGGACC
>Ga0105094_10000750_pt1 | contig 16479 bp, 11 predicted proteins | sample PPLLak1March2015_2_FD_87023 | JGI IMG/M metagenome (GOLD analysis project Ga0105094, IMG submission 87023) | Freshwater sediment microbial communities from Prairie Pothole Lake near Jamestown, North Dakota, USA - PPLs Lake P8 Core (3) Depth... | ecosystem: Environmental > Aquatic > Freshwater >...
CCGGCGTGATGCCCGACGTGAGCTTCTCGGCCACGAATCACCACGCGCAGCGCGCGGGTTTCATTTGCGAGATGCGGGACGGCCGGCTCGTGGCGCTGACCGACTGGATTGCGCCCTGACGCCGGGCCGTCAGCCGATGCTCACCAGCGCGTAGCCCCGCTCCTGCGCGCGCGTCACGGCCACGATGCCAGCCGGGACGAACATGGCGGGGCCCACCGGGTTGCTGGTCAGTTCCTTGTACACCGCCTCCGGCGTCGTCCCGGTTTCCTTGCCGATGATCTGGCTGTACGCCCGCGTCGTCAGGTTGCACACGGCCAGCCGCATCCCCTGCTTCGCCAGGTTCGCGAGGCGCGTGGCGTGCACGTTGGTGGAGGGATTCGGGTGCGCCGCCTTGTCGTTCGCGGACATGTTGGCGGCGAAGATCTTCCCGTACTTCGTCCAGATGGCTTCATTGAACGCGAACGGGGCCGAGCCGTGCCGGGCCACGATGATGATGGCCAGGTCCGCGTCGGTGAGGCCGTAGCTCTCCTTGTTGACGCGGGTCCAGTTGCCCGCGAACCCCACCGCCTCGCCGAACGTGTCGGCCATCCACGAGTCGAAGATCACGCGGTGCCCGCGCGGCGCCTCGTCCAGCCAGTCGTCCTGCGCGTGCCGGGCGGGGCCGGTCTGCGTCGTCGACGCGGCCGCCGCGGGTTGAGCAGGAGCGAAGAGCGCGCCAACGCCAGTGAGGGCGGAGAGAAAGGAGCGCCTGAGCATGGCCGGATTATGGCATGTGCCACCAGCGGATCCGCACCCATCGCACCACTCAACCATAATCGTGTCCGTTGCGGCCCGCTGTAGGATCTTGGGAATGCCTCTTCCTTCAATCGCCACGTCTCTCTCGCGCCGGGACCTGCTCGCCGCGACCGCTGGACTGCTCCTCGCACCGGCCCTGCCCCGCGCGCAGTCCGACGTCACCGCCCGCGCGATCCAGGCGCTCGAGTCGCGCGCCGGCGGCCGCCTCGGCGTCTGCATCCTCGACACAGCGACGAAGCGCGTCACGGGCCACCGGATGGACGAGCGCTTCGCCATGTGCTCCACCTTCAAGCTGCCACTCGCGGCCGTCATCCTGCGGGAGGCCGACCAGGGACGCCTGACGCTCACCGACGTCGTCGCCTATTCGGAGAAGGACCTGCTGTCGTACGCGCCGGTGACGAGCGCGCACCTGAAGGCGGGCGGGACGGCCATCGCGATCAGCGCGCTGGCCGAGGCGGCGCAGGTGACCAGCGACAACACCGCGGCCAACCTGCTGCTCTCGCGCGTTGGCGGGCCGTCCGGCTTCACCGCCCGGCTCCGCGAGATGGGCGACCAGTACACGCGCCTCGACAGGACCGAGCCGATGCTGAACCTGGTGGTCGCGGGCGACGAGCGCGACACCACCACCCCGCGCGCCATGGCGCAGACCATGGCGGCGACCCTGACCGGGGACCTGTTGACGCGCGCCTCGCGCGACCTGCTCATCGACTGGATGGTGAAGACGCGCACCGGCGACAAGCGCATCCGCGCGGGCCTGCCAAAGGACTGGCGCGCGGGCGACAAGACCGGGACCGCCACGGCGGACGCGATGACGGACAAGGTCAACGACGTGGCCATCGCCTTCCCTCCCGGCAGGGGCGCGCTGGTCGTCACCGCGTACTACGACAGCGACAAGCGGTCGAAGGACATCCGCGACGCGGACCAGGCGGTGCTGGCGGAGGTGGGGCGGCTCGCAGCCGCCTGGTGATGCCGTCCGCCCGGCGACGGCGCCTCATGTCTCGGGCTCGTACACCTCGCCATCGATATCGCCGAGCCTGGCCTGGATGAACGCGGCCGCGTCACGGACGCCCTGGTTGTAGGCGGGCGGTCCCAGTTCCCTCAGGAAGAACGCCACGAGTCCCTCCGCGCGGAAGTCGCTGAGGGGCTCGTCGAACTCGGCTTCGAAATGTCCCTTGAGTGCCTTCACGAGGAGGGCGCGGCGCTCGTCGGATAACGGGATGCGCATGGGTGCCAATTCTAGGCCCTGGCCGCGCCCACGTGATGATCACGTGCCCTGCACCCATTACGTCCGCCTGGCGCCGTGCCTTCCACCCTTCGGCGGGCGCAGCAGCCTGCGCCCGCCGTGCATGGCTCACGGTATCGTGACAGTCTGCGGCGGCGTTGCGCCGCTCGTGCCGCATGGATTCGCGGCGACGAGACTCAAGGTATACGAGCCCGCGCCGGCCGTGCGGCTTACCTCGCGCGCCGTCGTGGCGAAGCTGCCCACGAACGACCCGCTGACGTTCACGACGTACGCGGTGGCCGCCGGGCCCGTGGCTGGCGGATCCCAGGCGACGTGAATCGTGTTTTCCACCGTGAAGACCACGGCATTCGCCGGTGCGTGCGGCGCTCCCGAGCACAGCCCCGGGAGCGTCACGTCCACGGCGGGCGACGCGACGCTGCTCCCGGCGGCGTTGACGGCTCGAAGCGACAACCTGTAGGTCCCGGGTGGAATACCCGAGAAGCTGGCCGTCTCCGCCATCCCCAGCGGAATCGAGGTGATCACCGCGCCGGCCACGTCCAGCACGAAGCCGGTCGGCTCACCGCCACCTCCCTTCGAGGCCGACGGCACGTACGTGCTCCGCCAGGACAACGCGAGCGAGTCCCCGTTCACCAGCGCCAGGAAACGGTCCGGCGCCGACGGTGACGCGGGCACGTCCACCAGCACCTGGATCTCGTTCGATGCCGCGCTCCAGTGGGCTCCCGACCGCGTGCGGACGCGGACGTGGAACCGTCCGGCTGGCGCGTCGATCGAGAATAGCGCCACGTCACCGACGAGGATGGCCGCGCCCACCTCACCGGGCGCGGCGCCGCCCTCGATGGTGTAGCCGGTCGGCCCCGGACCAAGCCGAGGCGGCGTCCAGCGCAGCGTGACGCGATGACCGCGGATCTCCTGCACGTGCAGGTCCGTAGGCGGCTGCGGCTCGCTCGGCGCTTCCACGTGGATGGTCACGGTGGCCGGCGCGCTGGCGCCCCGGCTGTTCCGCACCCGGTACGTGAACCGGTCCGTGCCGGCAAACGAGGCATCCGGTGTGTAGACGAATCCTCCGTTCGCGCCGAGCGACAGCGTGCCGTTGGCGGCGTGCTCCGCCAGTTCCACGGCCACGTCGAAGCCGCCGGGATCATCGTTGGCGAGCACGCCGGGGGCCTGCACCGACACCGGCGTGTTGAACCGCGTGCCATAGGCATCGGGGGCCGCGGCCGGCATCCGGCTTCCGTCCACCGCGCCCAGGTAGATCCCCGCCCACCCGGCCTCCTCGGTCCCCATCTTCACGCTGACGGCGAGCCACCGGCCCCGGAAGCCCTCGCGCTCGACGGCCATGTCGGTGACCAGGAGTGGCTCCCCCGTCCTGTCGTCCTCGGCGGCTGGATCGAAGAGCCGTCCGTCCATGCCCGCCCTTACGACGATCGCGAGCGACGACTGGTCGTCCCCTTCGCGAAGGTAGATCCCGTCAACCGGCGGCTCCACGTCCGACGCATCGCCCGTCCTGGCCTTGAAGACCGTGTGGAAGAAGGGATCCGCCAGTGAGCCGTCCGCCAGGCCGGAGACCGCCGCGAAACTCGCCGAGCGCCACCGCGCAGGCTCGCCTTCCTCCTCGCCGTGCTGGCCGGGGACCTTGCCCGAGAAGTTCCAGTAGACGAAGTCAGTGAAGTGGGCCGGCGCCTTCGCGACGGCCGACGTGCGCCCCGTGTCGATGTCGTGGACGAAGATGCCCTGATGCACGGGAACCCTCGCCGCATACCCGTCGGGGTGCTGGCTCCGGCAGAACTCCAGGCGGTCCCGGTTGCCCTCGTCCGGACACTGCAGGATCAGCGTCCTGGTGTCGGTTCCCCATGTGGCCCAGAACGCGACGAAGCGCCCGTCGAACGAAAGCCCCTCGCCCAGGTTGCGAAATACGGTCCCCTCGGGCTCGCCAGGCACGGGGTCGCCAATCTCGACCAGCGGGGTGAGCGGCGGGTTCGGGCCGGTCAGCGGCGCCAGGTAGATGCCGCCCCTCGTGGGCCTCCACTCGTTGTCCCACCCCGTGAACACCGCGAGGCGGCGGGCGGCGCTGGGAGGCGCGGCGGAGCCGAAGAACGTGCTGGTGCCGGGAATCATCGTGTCCGAGTCGGCAATCAGGATGACCGGCGAGGAGCCGCCAGCGGGCGCGTTCGTCAGCTCGCGATAGTAGACGCCCGTCCTGCCGATCATCACGGAAGGATCGTCCGGATCGGGCACGCTGTAGTTGCCCTTGAACACGAGGGTGGCGCCATCGGTCACCGCGGGAGCGCCGGGGAAGACGTCGAACATCATCGCCGGACTGACTCCGGGGACCGCGAAGAACGCGAAGCCGGGCACTGCGCCGAGCTTGCTCGCGCCGGTGATCAGCGCCGAGAACGGATTGGTGTAGATGCCGGTGGTTCCGGCGCGGGTCTCCGTCCCGTCGGGAAGGAGGTAGGTCCAGACCGGCGGGTGGTTCGCGCGTGAGGCCACGGTGTCCTTCCACATGTCGATGCGAGGGAAGGACGGCGGTTCGACAATCGTTGTCCCCAGGTTGTTCGGGTACGTCACCAGGGTATCGCGGTCGAAAATCGTGGCGATCGGCGTTCCGAACGCCATCTCGCGAGTGTAGACGCCGTGAGCGGGCTCGCCGCCCGGTCCGCCTTTCGTGCGCGCGCGGAAGACGACCAGCTGATGGGTGTTGAGAGACGGTGGGTTGTAGCTGTTGAATGGCCGGGGATCGCCGGGAGCCTGCACGCCGTTGTTCACCACGACCCGCCACTCGAACTCGGGTCCAGTGAACGCCGGCAGGACGGACGTGCCGGACAGTGTCCGAGTGGCGCCGTCCGACGAGATGAGTGGACGAGACCGGGTGCCGCCGACGTCTTCTTCCTGGGCGCGAACCGAGCCGACCAGGCTCGGGAAGAAGGTCCATGCCATCACAATCGCGATCGGAAATGGGCGCACTCTCATGATGTCCTCCCCGCACCCACGGAGCCGATAAGGCCTTCCGTACCTAACGTGCAAAGCGGATACCAGTCTGCCCGGTAGGCTTTTCGGTGGCCTCTCGCTATGCATCGCCGGTCTCCCGGCAGTGGGCGCCGGATTTGTCTCAGCGCCGTGCCTTCCACCCCTCGGCGGACGCACCAGCGTGCGCCGGTCCTCAGATCTTGTTGATCTCACCTGCACGCTGTAGTGCCGCCTTCAGCAGAATCGGACCGATCAGAATGTGGAGCCCCGTCAAGGCCACGATCAATGTCCGTACCTGCGCACCCCAGCCGGGAAACTCCGTCGCCACGATCGTGGCGAGTCCAAGGGTGACACCCGCTTGCGAGATCAGGCCCATCCACACGAGCCGCACTGGCGTCTCCGCGAGAGCCGCGCCGCGCACGACCCACGCCGTGATGCCCCGGATGAGGGCGAACCGCGCGGCCGCCACCAGGAGCGCCGTGGGCCCGACGACGGCCAGCACATCGAGCTGCAGTGAGACCCCTGCGGCGGCGAAGAAGACGATCAACACGGGCAGCGCGCCGCGCTCGATTGCGATCCGCAGGTTGTCACCCTCGGGTGGAGCGACGTTCTCGACGACCAGCCCGGCCGCCAGGGCCGCAAGGATGATCTCGAAGTGCACCAGCGGCGCGACCACGGCCAGCAGCGCGCAGACGGCCAGCAGCGCCAGCGTGATCTCGCGGCCAACGACGCGCAGATAGGCGGCAAAGGCCGCGCCGACAATGGCGCCGAACGCCAGCGAGCCGAAGATCTCCCAGGAGAGCTGCACCCCCAGTCCCACGTCGGTCGGCACCGAAGACATGGTCGACCGCCCGAACTGCAATGCGAGCGCGAACCCGAGAATCAAAAGCAGATCGGCCATGACGACGACCGCCATGATGAGCTCGCTCAGTGGTCCCCGCGAGCGACTCTCGGCGATCACCGCGATCGTGACGGTCGGGGAGAAGCTCGTGACCAGCGCGGCCGTGATGAGCGCCGCGGCAAGCCGCGGCAGACCGCCGCCGACGTCGCCGAGCGGAAGCCATGGCCAGGCCAGCCACAGCACCACGGTGAGGACGCCCCACGTCCCCACCATGACGGTTCCGACAACGAGCAGCACGTCCCGCAGGTACGTTCGCAACCGACCGACGTTCAGCTCGAGTCCCGCGACGAGCGCGATCAGCGCGAGCGCGAAGCCGTTCACGACCTGAAGGTCACGCGCCATCGACGAGGTGATGAGGTTCAGGAGAAAGGGCCCGCAGAGAAGGCCGAACAGCAGGTACCCGCTCAGGCGCGGAAGACGCACTCGCTCTGCCGCAGCCCCGAGCAGGTAGGCGGCGATCAGTGCGAAACCGAGAGGCAACGTGACCGTGGACGTCGCGACCGGCGAGCCGGCTCGCTGGACTCCCATCACGGTGGCGAGGATCAGCAGCAACGCAGCGGCGCGTGCCATCAGGCCGGCTCCTCGTGGATACGTGGCAGGAACAGGCCGAGGATCTCCGACACCACCGCAGAGGCGGTCACGGCCGAGAGGATCCACAGGTAGTCATCACCGAGCATCTGCGCGACGTTCAGGCCCAGGGCGATGCCCATCACTCCGGGCTGCAGCAGCACCGTGGCGAGCAGCGCCGGCGAGACGCGCGCCAATCGGGCGACGACCACGCTGGCCAGCAGTTTGGCGGCGAGCCGCAGGACCACGACGTATGCCGTGACCCAGAGGACAACGGGATTCCACTCCACGGTGGCGCCGGCGATGATGAGCATGAGCGCCACGAGTGGGTGCTGGAGGGTGCGCAGATCCCGCGCGGTGATGCGATCGGCAGCGCCAGGGGCCCGGACCCAGACGAGTGCCGCGAGGCAGCCGCTCATCAGCGGCGATGTGCCGAGAAACGCCCCGGTGCCGGCGAGCAACAGGACCGCTCCGGTCACGAAGACGCCTCGTTCGGAGTCGTCCGCGCGTTCGAACAGCAGCCACCCTGCAAGGCCGATGGCGCCACCGGCGGCGGCGGTCGCGACCAGGCGCAGCCACACCGACCCGCCCGCGAGTGCGGCAACGATCGCCACACCGAACACCAGCAGCGGCACGTCATCGAGATCGGCGAGGCGGGCGGCATGCCGGACCTCGGCCGTCGACCGGGCGGTCGTCTGGAGAGCCGCCGAGACGGACGCACACAGACCGATCAGCATCGACCCGGCGAGGGTGTTCCCCGGAAGAGGGATGCCGGATTGAGCGGCGAGGAGGTACAGCCCGACGGCGACGGTCGGGATGGTGATCAGGGCGATGGTCGCGCTGCTGGCGATGGTCCGCCGGGTCGAGACTGCCGTCACCGCCGCCAGACCGAGACCGATGAAGACCCCGATCACCGCCAGGGCGACCCAGGTGGCACCCTGCAGGTGACTGAGAGCGGTGCGCGTGAGGATGTTGAACCCCAGTGGCCCCAGCGCCACGCCCAGCAGGACGAACAACAGCGTAGGCGCCGCGGTGGCCCGCGCGCCGAGAGAGGGCCTGCGCCGCCGCAGCCACCCGCCCTGAGCCTCAGGGATCGGCGGGTCCAGGTGGTCGGGGCCTATCTCGGGCCATTCACCGCGCGGCTGCATCGCTCCGCCCGGCAACCGGCACCGCCACGACGCGCTGACGGCCATCCCGGCGAACCATCAAGGTGGCCCAACCCGTGGGTGTCGGCGTCGCCAGGAACCGCCGCACCTCTGCTGGTGTGGGAGCGGCTGTCGCCCCTGCCCGCGTGATGACGTCGCCCGGCCGGAAACCGGAACCGGACGCGCGGGCATCCGGCCCGACGCGTGTTCCCACGCCGCGTTCCGAGGTGAAGGCGTCCGAGTCACCAGGCGATCCCTCGGCTGGCGCAGCCTCCAGCGGCACCGTCACCGTGCGTGGCTCGCCATTTCGGACGATGGCGATGGTTGCGGACGTGCCGGCTTGACGGGATGCAAGGCGTAGGAGGAACTCATGGGGATTGTCCGTGGACCAGCCGTCGACGTCGGTGATCACGTCGGCGGGCTCGAGCGCTGCTGCGGCGGCCCCGCCAGGGGCGACCTCGGATACGACCACGCCCCGCTCGGCCGCCAAAGCCGCCGCCAGCGCAGGTGTCAGTGGCTGAACGGCGACGCCGAGGTCGAGCGGCGCTGGCCGGGTGGACGATGCCAGGCTCCCCACGATGTCCAGGACATCCCGACCGCCGGCGATGGCTGGTGCCCCATCCTCCACCACCACGGTACCGATGAACTCGCCCTCGAGTGAGAACAGCAGTGCGCCTGGCGTGACGGCCATGCCGCCCAGTGGGAGCAGCGGCCGCGTCCACCGGACGGAGTCAAAGCGGTCACCGCGCCCGAGGAAGACGGGCCTGAGGGTCACTCCAGCCTGAGTGCCCTCCACGACGACGACATAGACCGGCGTCTGGAGCGACGCGAGTGGAAGCGGGGCGATCTCTCGCACGGGTGCGTCCGGCACCCGAATACGAGCGATGCGCCGAACCGGATCCACCGCGAGCACAGCGGCGCGGTCGGCGCCACCCGTCCCGCCGACGATGCCGTCGATGCGCGCCCCGGGATCAAGGGAGGCGAGGGCCGTGTCCCTGCTGATGCGCAGCGCGGCGACATGCCTGACACCGGAAGGGGCGTCAGGACGCGCCAGCACGTCCCGAAGATCGAGTGGCGCGGGCGGCAACTCGGGCGCGACGCGCAGCGCGATGAGATTCGGCGCAATCATCGGCTCCACTCGCTGGATGTCCGCGGCGAGGGCATCGTAGGACGCACGCGCCGCCAGGCGCTCGAGGGGCGGCGCCGCCGTGTCGACGGCCAGCGGAGCGTCGGGGAACCGCAGTCGCGCCAGGAGGAGGAGGACAGCGGCGCAAACGGCGACCGTGAGCAGCAGGAGCCGGGATTCGCGCGATACGCGCGCTTGCCGTGAAGGCCCGTTCGTCATCCTCGAATGTTACGCCGGGAGCGCCGTGGGCCGATGCTGCGCGGCCGGGCGACGACAACGGATCCGGCCAGGGCGTCGTCTAACGCGGGCATGGGGACCTTCCTCCGCGATCTGGCCTACGCTCTCCGGAAATTCGGCTCGGCGCGCGCCTTCACGGCCACCGCCGTCCTCACGCTCGCACTGGGGATTGGCGGCACCACGGCCATCTTCACGCTGATCCATGCGGTGATGTTGAAGTCGCTGCCGGTGGCCGACCCCTCCCGGCTGTACCGCATCGGCGACGGCGACAACTGCTGCGTGCAGGGCGGTCCCCAGGACCGCTGGGGCATGTTCTCCTTCCCGCTGTTCGAGCGCATCAGGGCCGAGGTGCCGGAGTTCGAGGCGCTCACCGCCTTCCAGGCCGGCATGGGACGAATGAGTGTGCGGCGGCAGGGCGTGGACGACGCGCCGCGGCCGCTCCGCGCCACCTACGTCACTGGCAACTACTTCACGACGCTCGGCGTGAACGCTTCAGCCGGCCGCGTGTTTACCGCCACCGACGACGTGGCGGCGGCCTCCCCCGTCGTGGTGCTGGCCTATCACGCCTGGCAGGGCGTGTACGGCGGGGACCCCTCCATCGTGGGGGCCACGCTGGTCGTGGAGGGGCAGGCCTTCACCGTGGCCGGGGTGACGCCGCCAGGGTTCTTCGGCGAGACGTTGAAGGCCGATCCACCCGACATGTGGGTGCCGTTGCAGCACGAACCGCTGATCACCGGGGCCCAGACGTCGCTCCTGCGCCAGCCCATCTCGGCGTGGCTGCGGGTGATCGGCCGGCTCCGCCCGGGCGCGTCCATCGACGGCCTGGACGCGCGGCTCACCGGGCTGTTGCGGCAGTGGATGCAGCACGAGGCCGGCTACCCGGCCAACTGGATGCCGGGCATCGAGCGAACGCTGCCCGAGCAGGTGGTCACCGTGGTGCCGGCCGGCGCCGGCGTGGGCGTGATGAAGGAGCAGTACGGGCGCAGCCTGCGGATCCTGCTGGCGGTGTGCGCGCTGGTGCTGCTCATCGCCTGCGCCAACGTGGCGAACCTGCTGCTGGCCCGCGCGGTGGCACGGCGCGGCCAGACCGCGATACGGCTGGCGATGGGCGCTTCCCGCCGGCAGATCGTGACCGAGGCGCTGGTGGAGAGCGTCCTGCTCGCCATCGGCGGTGCCGTGGCTGGATTGATCGTGTCGGTCGGCGCCTCGAGGCTCCTCCTCTCCCTCGCCTTCTCCGGGGCGAGCATGCTGCCGATCGACACCATGCCCTCGCCGCTGGTGCTGGCCTTTGCCACCGGCCTCGCGCTCGTCACGGGCCTGCTCTTCGGCACCGCGCCCGCGTGGCTCGCCACGCGCACCGATCCCATCGAGGCGCTGCGCGGTTCGGGCCGCACTACCGGCGACCGGGCGTCGTTCGCGCGCAAGGCGCTGCTCGTGGTGCAGGCCACGCTCTCCGTGGTGCTCGTGGCCGGCTCGACGATGCTCGGCCGCAGCCTGGGCAACCTCGAGGGACAGGACTTCGGCTTCAACCGGGACGGTCGGGTGCTGGTGTCGGTGGGTCGGCCGTCGGCGTCGATCACGGGTGAGCGGCTCACCGCGTTCTACCGCGACCTGGAGGGACGGCTCTCGCGCATCCCGGGCGTGCAGGGCGCGGGGCTCGCGCTCTACAACCCGCTCACCAACAACTGGGGCGAGAGCGTCCTGATTGCCGGCAAGCCCACGCCGGCCCCGGGCGAGCAGACCGGTGCCTCGTGGGACCGCGTAAGCGCGGACTACCTGCAGCAGTTGGGGGTCAAGCTGGTGCGCGGCCGCCCCTTCACCGCGGCCGACAACGAAACCTCGCAGAACGTGGCCGTGGTGAACGAGGCTTTCGTGCGCCGCTTCTTCAAGCCGGAAGAGGATCCGCTCGACCAGCACTTCGGGCTGAACATGCCCGAGAACGTCAATACCTTCCGCATCGTCGGCGTCGTGGGCGATGCCCGGTTCGCGTCGTTCCAGCTCGATCGCCCGGCGCGGCCGATGTTCTTCGTGCCGCTCGCGCAGACGGTGAACTACGCCAACGAGATGATGAAGCGCGTCGAGACGGCCTCGCACTATGTCGGCGGGCTGCTGCTGGTCACCACTGCCACGCCCGGCGCCCTCGAACCGCAGGTGGCGCGTGCCCTCGCCGAGGCGGATCCGAACCTGGCGGTGATCAGCGTCCGCACCCTGCAGGAGCAGGTGGAGCGGACCTTCGACCAGCAGCGCGCGGTGGCGAGCCTGGCCGGCCTGTTCGGCGTCATCGCGCTGGTGCTGGCCGCGATCGGCCTCTACGGCGTGACGGCGTACTCGGTGGCCCGCCGCACCAGCGAGATCGGCGTCCGCATGGCGCTCGGCGCCGATCGCAAGCGGGTCATTGGGCTGGTGCTGGGCGGTGCGTTCCGCCGCGTCGTGGGCGGGCTCGTGCTGGGCGTTCCCTTTGCCGTTGGCGCCGGCTACCTGCTCTCCTCGCAGTTGTACGGCGTGCCGTTCTGGGATCCGGCGGCCCTGGCCGTCGCGGCCGGGGCGCTCGCGGCCGCGGCGTTCATAGCGTCCATCGTACCGGCGACGCGGGCAGCGGGCATCGCGCCGATGACGGCGCTGCGAACGGAATGACGGCCGGCCTCACTCGACTTCACCGAGCGGCCGTTCCGCGGGCCCTGAGATCACCTGGCCGCCGGGCTTGAAGCGCGACCCGTGACACGGGCAGTCCCACGTGCGCTCCGCCGGATTCCACGCGACCACGCATCCCATGTGTGTGCACGTCGCCGAGCGGAGCGTCACGGCGCCAGACGGATCTCGATACGCGGCGAGCTTCGCGCCGTCGCGCTCGACGATGCTGCCCTGCCCGCGCTTGACCGTCCGGAGCGACCGAGTCTCGGCCCCGGCGAAGCGGTCGCGGATCAGGTAGTACGGGTAGTCGGCGTTTTCCTTGACGTACTCCCATAACCCGCGGCCGAGCGCCTTGCGAGCAGGGTCGAAGAGCTCCGCCCAGGGGTTCGCGCGTCCCTCGATGGCGTCGGCGATGATCATGGCGGCGAGCGTGCCGAAGGTGAGCCCATTGCCCGCGAAGCCCGTGGCGGAGTACTGGTGCTCGGCACTCCGGCCGATGTAGGGCAGGCCGTCGGGCGTTTCGATGACCTGGCCGGACCACCGGTGTGTGAGCTCGACACCAGGCACCAGACTCGAGAGCTGCGTCTCCAGCCGCGCATAACAGCGCTCTGTCTCCGTCTCCTGACCCGTCTTGTGATCTTCTCCACCGAAGATCAGGAGATCGTGCTCGCGGCGCGGCTCGACTCTGAGATAGCGGTACGGGTCGGTCGTGTCCCACCAGAGCGCGTCCTCGACGCTGCCCGGCGGCACCCGCCCGGCGACGACATAGCTCGTGTAGAGCGCCAGCTTCGTCTGGAATAGCGTGGCGCCCGTCGTGCCCGCGAGGCCAGCCAGCGGATTGTGCGTGGCGATGACGATGTCGTCGCAGGTGACCCTGCGACCGTTGGCCGTGACCGAGCGCGGCTCATCGTCGAACGCGGTCGCAGCGCTCTGTTCGTAGATCCGCCCGCCCGAGTCCAGGAGCGCCTTCGCGAGCCCGGCCAGGTACTTCCGCGGATGCACCCGCGCCTGGCCATCGACACGCACAGCCGGCACGCCGACCAGCGGTGCGGCATCGAGCCGTTCGACGTCGAAGCCGAACTCCTTCGCCAGGCTCTCGTCGCCCTTCAGCGCGTCACCCTCATCCACGGTATCGCCATCGATCGGGGCGTGCAGGTAGCCCGGAACCCACTCGAATCCCGCCTCGAGCTCGTGGTCGCGGACGATCTGATCGATTTGGCCGATCGCGGCGAGGCCCGCGTCCCACACGGCCTGCGCGTGCGAGCGGCCGAACCGACTGGCCAGTGCGGTGAGACGGGCATCGGTCACCATCGTGAGGTGGGCGGTAGTGTGCCCGGTGTCGGCGCGCGCACAGCGATCGCGCTCCAAGACGACGACCGTGCGGCCGCCCTTCGCCAGCAGGTAGGCGGTCGTGAGACCCGTCACACCGCCACCGACCACGACGACGTCGGCCCGGATGTCCTCGGACAGCCTGCCGAACGGCGGCAGCCTGTCGGAGGCCTCCCAATAGGGAGTGGTGTCTTTGTGCGTGGTGCGCATGGCAGCCCTTCCGTTGGCGGGCTCGACGTTGAGGGTTTGGTGGGCGGGCGCGTGAAGCTGCCTCAGCCGCGTCACGCGCCTGCACAGACGCGTGTCAACGGCGGGCCGGCTTGACCTTCGCCGCGGTCTTCCTGGCGCCGACGCCAGCCGGCTCTGCGTCCTCCGGGTGCGCGCGATCGGCGGCGCCCTGGTTGATCCCGCCTTCCGCGAGGCTGGACAGCTTCTCGTCCGCCGCCTTCTCCTCGTCCAGGTTCTGCTGCAGCAGGTCCGCGGCCTCGTCGTGCCCCATCGCGCGGGCCCAGGCGACGAGCGTGCCGTAGGCGGCCATCTCGTAATGCTCGGCGCGCTGGCCCGCGGCAATCAGGCAGGCGTCCATGGTGTCGTCGTCGAAGTCCTCTTCCATGATCGTCTTGCCTTCTTCGATGATCCCCGCGATGCCCTCGCAGTGCTTGCCGCGCACCTTTTCGTCGAGGCTCTCGAACACCTGTTCGAGCCGCTCGATCTGTCCTTGCGTTTCCTCGAGGTGAGATTCGAACGCCTCGCGGAGCGGCGGGGCGGTCGCGGCCTTCGCCAGCTTGGACAGCGCCTTCGTCAGCTGGCGCTCAGCGTCGTAGGTGTCGCGCAGTTCGTCGATGAATGCATCGTGGAGCGTGCCTGCTTCAGCCATGTCGAGCCTCCTTCGTAACGGTCGCGGTTGTTGCCAAGGCGAGAGCATTTCGCGTACCAACGCAAGCCACCCGCGCTGGCGGCGCCAGATCGCTGCAGGCGCGGCAACCCAGGGAGCGCATGGAAGCAATTACACGGGCAATTCCAACAGGGAGGCGTTGGCCGACGATCGACGGCACGCACGCGCGCGAGACGCGCGCGAGATTCAGCTGGCGATCCGCATGCCGAGGGTGGGCAGGCGATGACGCACATTGGGTGGAGGAGCGGACAGCACGAGACACTCGACAGTGTGTTGCTGCTCGGCTGGTGCGCTGGGCGCCCGCGCCATGCGGATGCCATCGCCGTCAGCGTCAGCGCCGTGCTGTTCGGGCTGGCCCACGAGCCTCCCCCATCTCCTTCTCGACGGTTAGCCCGCCGAGGTTGGAGAGCGCTCTTTGCGATGCCAGGGCCATGGCCGCAAATGCGCCACCGATGACCGCGAACACGGTGGCGTAACCGAGGGCGCCGGCAAGCCAGGCCACCGCCAGGGGGCCAGCGGCGCGAGCGAGCTGCTGTTGCCGGGCGATTCGCCCGTTCAGGCGCCCTCCGATCTGCACGCTGAACATCGCCTGGATGAGGTGTGGGCGCGCGAGTGTCATCAGGCCGGCCCCGAGGGCGAAGACCATGGTTCCCACCGCGGCCGTGAGCATGGAAGGGGCAAACGCCACCGCACCAAGACCGGCTGCCTGGAGCAGGAGGCTGACCGCCAGCAATCGCGACGGAGAACCAGCGAGCACGCCGTTCATCAGCAGCGCGCGCCCGGGCAACTGCATCACGCCAATCAGTCCGCCCAGCATCGCCGCACGGGTCGGCGAAATGCCCCGCTCGCCCAGCGCGGGGACGAGGTTGGTGGTGAATGCCGCGCCGGCAAGGCTGGCCAGTGCGAACATGGTTGCGAGGAAGAGGAACCGCGGGGGATCGCTTTCACGATCCGTGGCAGCCTGCCTGGGTGCTTCGGAAGCCGACCCGGGCGCGGCGTCACGCCGTTGGCGAAACACGAATGTGCGGGTGACGAGCGTGGAGACCAGCACCAGTGCCGCCAGCACCAGGACCGCTCCACGCCATCCTAACGCGGCAACCAGCAGAGCCGTGACCGGAAGAAAGACGGTGCTGGCAAGCCCGCCAAACAACGTGACCGCGGCGAGGGCGCGCAGGCGCCGCGCCGGATCCTCGAAGGCGCGTCCGACGATCACGAACGCCGGCTCGTACAGGGTGGCCGCCATGCAGAGCCCCACTCCGGCCCAGACAACGTAGAGCGGCAGCACGCCCGGCATGAGGGTCCAGGCGGCCAGAAGCCCCGCCGCCGTCAGACCGCCCGCCTGCATCACCAACGCCCCACGATCGCCATCGCACCACCGTCCGATCGCGGGCGCCAGCGCGGCCGACATCAGCAAGGCGAGCGAGAACGCCCCGGTCACGATCCACGTCGAGACGCCGAGCTCCCGCTCGAGAGGCTGCACGAGGACCGCGAAGGCGTAGTAGAGCACGCCCCAGTTCACGCACTGCCCCATCCCGAGGGCAATGATGGCGCGCGGTGTCATGATCCGGGTCCCGAGAGGCCTACGAACAGCAGCTCGCCTGTGGAGCAGGCCGCACCGGTGTGGTGCCACCGGCACGGGAGCTGGCGAGCGCGCCAATCGTCACGGCGACAGGTTCCGCGGGCACCGGGCCGCAGCACGCGCTCGTCGCCGTGCTCGAGCTGCGATCCACCGAGCACACACCGGTCTCCGGCAGCACCAGCTCGACGCGGCGGGCCGCCTCCCAGTCGCCGGCAATGGCGGCGACCACCGACCGCGCCTGCTCGTAACCGGTCAGCATCAGGAACGTCGGGGCCCGTCCATAGCTCTTCATCCCGATGACGAAGAGGTTGCCGTCCGGCTGCTTCAACTCTTCCGCGCCGTGCGGACGGACGCTGCCGCAGCTGTGAATGTTCGGGTCGATCAGGGGCGCCAGCGGCCGGGGGCTTTGAACGGCGGGATCGAGGTCCAACCGTACCTCCGAGAGGATGGACCAATCCGGCCTGAAGCCGGTGGCGGCGATGATCTCGTCCACCGGTGCCGCCAACCGCGGGCCGCTGCTGGCGACAATCCCGGCGGCCGTCATGGTCAGCCGGTCCAGGCGGAAGTTGGTCATCAGCTCGAGGCGCCCTTCGTCGAGGAGGCGCCGCACGCGCGAGCCGAGTCGCCCCCGCTCCTCGAGTTGATCGTTGCGCGTGCCGCCGAGCAACTGGCCCAGGGCCGGACGGCGAATGGCCCAGACGATCGCCGTGCTGGCGTCCTCGTCGGCGAGCCGCGCGAGATCGAGCAGCGCGTTCAAGGCGGAGTGTCCGCTTCCCACCACCAGCACTCGACGCCCCGCATAGCGGTGCCGCAACGCGCCGAGCACATCGGGGATGCCATAGAAGATGCGATCGGCGGCCGCTCGCTCGCCGAGGGCCGGCAGTCCCGACGCGCCGAGCGGCCCGGGCGTCGCGATCGTGCCCGAGGCATCGATCACCGCCCGCGCGAGCACGTCGCGCTCACCATCGGGCCCGACCACACGCACGAGGAGCGGGGCATCTACGCGCGCACCATCCTTCATCAGGTCATGGTCCTGCCGCGCGACGCTCACGACGCGCGTGTTC
>Ga0105094_10000751_pt1 | contig 16478 bp, 14 predicted proteins | sample PPLLak1March2015_2_FD_87023 | JGI IMG/M metagenome (GOLD analysis project Ga0105094, IMG submission 87023) | Freshwater sediment microbial communities from Prairie Pothole Lake near Jamestown, North Dakota, USA - PPLs Lake P8 Core (3) Depth... | ecosystem: Environmental > Aquatic > Freshwater >...
AGCAAATCGGTTGACGGATTAATCGATGTAGGACGGGTGTACAGTTTCCAAAATATTCTCAGCGAATTTAAGAGAACGCTGCTGATGGAACTTGATTATAAGAAAGAAGCAGCAAATCTGAAAAAGCTTAGAGAAAATCTTGCAGAGTACAAAAGGATTGTAATACCGAATCCCATTGATGATTATACTACCGAATCCCTGCTTACAATGGAGTTTGTTAAAGGAGAAAAGGTCAGCAAGCTGTCTTCATTTTCCAAACTTGAACTAGACGGAACAGAACTTGCGCTGGAGCTGTTCAATGCCTACCTGGATCAGATTTTATCGGACGGATTTTTCCATGCTGATCCCCATCCCGGCAATGTTTTTATAACTGAAGATAAGAATCTGGCACTGATTGATCTCGGAATGGTTGCCCGGATTGATCCGGAGATGAGAGAGAATCTATTAAGATTGCTTCTGTTTATCGTTGAAGGAAAAGGAATGGAGGCGGTAAGATTAAGTCTGAAAATGAGTATGAAGATAGATAGCGAAAATGAAGAGCGGTATATCAATCAGATTTCCGGTTTCTTGGCGGCATACCAGGACGAGATGATTGAAAATATCCAGATTGGAGAAATGATTTTAAAACTGACAAAAATAGCAGCCGAAAACGGCATTCAAGTACAGTCGGATTTATCTCTTCTCGGGAAAACTCTTTTGAGCCTGGATGAGATTACAAAAATACTGTATCCTGATTTTAAGCCTAACCTGGAATTACGTAATCACATAGAAAAAATATTTAGAAAGCAGATGCTTAAAAGTTTCAGGCCGGGGAATATTTTTTCATCTCTCCTGGAAGTCAATGAATTTATCCAGAAGCTGCCTGGAAGAATGAATGCACTGCTTGATTCACTTTCAAAAAATAAATTCGAGCTGAAGATCGATGCGCTTGATGACAACGAGCTGATGCATAACCTCCAAAAAATCGCAAACAGGATTACAATCGGTTTAATACTTGCGGCATTAATTGTCGGCGCTGCTTTGATGATGCAGGTAAAAACAAAATTCATGATATTCGATTATCCGGGTCTCGCAATTATTTTTTTTATAATAGCTGCAATCGGAGGATTTGCGCTGGTGTTTAGTATTCTTAAAGATAAGCTGCCAAAAAAAAGCGGCTGATTCGGGATTCAGTAAATGAAGACTAAGAAGTTAAGCAGGTACAGGGAAAAGTTTCATTTTTATCCCGATAAAGTCTTTACTTCAGAAAACCCTGGGAAAAAATTAACGTTTTATAATAAAATTCTAAAAATTATTAAGAGGCTGAAACTTATTGAAGAAAAAGGGAAAGTAAGCATTAAGCCTTCCTTAATTAAGCTGGAGAAGATTTTTACCGAAGGGAAAAAAGATATTGCCGATGATCTGAATAAATCGGGATAAGTTATAATACTTTATTGATGAATCTTCAGTTTAACACAGAATTCAGTTCCGTTATTAACATTGCAGTCGACACTACCGTCATGCTGCATGGCCAGTGCATTTACTATTTGGAAACCCAACGTTTCGGCATCTTTTAAGCTGATGTTTTCATCCAAACCAACGCCGTTATCCCTAATAACCAGCAGTACTAAATCATCAACTTTCTTAGCTTCTATTACGATAATCCCCTGTTCCCTATTTTTGAATGCATATTTTATTGCATTAGTTATTAATTCATTTGTAATCAGCCCGATAGAGACTGCAAGATCATTTTTTATAATAAATTCATTAATATTTTTAATTAATTTTATATTGTGGGCATCAGTAGAAAAACTGGCTCTGAGGTAGTCCAGAAAATTATTAAGATAGTGTTGAATGTTAACAGAATTCAGTTCGGAAGATTTATATAGATATTCATGCAGATTTGATATTGATCTTATCCGGTTCTGGCTGTCCATAAGAAGGTCTTTTGCGTTATTCTCTTTCAGGTTCAACAATGAAATATTTAATAAACTTGAAACAAGCTGCAGGTTGTTCTTTATTCTATGATGCGATTCCTTTATCAGCAGATCCTTCTCGATTACTAAAGCTTTAAGATCCTCTTCAAGATTCTTTCTCTCGGTAATATCTTCAATAGTAGTGAATAAATATTCGTTGTCTTTCCGGTTAAGCCTGATTCCGGTTCTTGTTAAACTGACCCAGATAACGGAGCCGTTTTTCTTAATATACCGTTTCTCAATTTTATAGCTGTCAATCTTCCCGTTTATTAGAAGCTCCAGGTTTTGCAGATCTTCCTTAAGGTCATCCGGATGGGTTATATCTTCAATTGATTTAATAATAAGCTCTTCTTTAGTATACCCCAGAATATCCGCAAATTTCTTATTGATTTTAATATACTTGCCGTCGAAAGAAAGATTGGAAAAACCAACGGCGGCCTGATTAAAAGTTTCTTCAAATAATTGGAGTGATTTGTTTAATTCCATCAGAAGATGCTTTCTTTCAATAGCATACTTCAGCGATTTTTCCAGGTTGCTGCTTTGCAGCTGGTCTTTTAGAATATAATCTTGCGCCCCCTCTTTGATAAGCTCTAAACCGGTCTCATCATTTTTTTCAGTTGTTAGAACTATAACAGGCAAATCTATGCCGGCCTCCCTTATTGTTTTTAAAGTACTTACGCCGTTGCTGTCGGGAAGCCAAAGATCAAGCAGGATTGCATCAAACTTATGCCTTGATATAAGATTTATGCCTTCCGATAAAGTTGAACAATCAACAATTTCATAAAGTTTTTCAGATAAATTTTTTAAATAACTTCTAATGCTTTGAATATCCGATGAATTGTCTTCTATAATCAGAATAGAGAATGTATTTAGTGCTTCTTTAATTAACATACCCACTTATCTTAAATCATTAGAATTATAATGAAATTAAAATACAGGAGAAAATGATTTACAGTTTTGATAAGATCTTTCTGCGGAACTTTATTGAATTTTGATTTTTTATAAATATAAATTATTTCCTAAAAAAACAATATCCCATGATAAACACCCGGTAGAGCAGGAAGGTTGCTTAATGATACTAAGATATTTATAATTTTGAACGATTTAAAATTTTAAATATTGATTTTACCCTAACTCACATTGCCAATAATAATCACTTGACTTATGGCCGAACATGTATATTTTTGGCCGTTGGATGGAGGTTATTAGATCTTTTAATGACACGTATAATTAAGATGTGTTAAACATAAATAAAAAGGTGATGTTATGAGTAAGGTAAAATCGCTGATATGTGTTTTAGCGTTAACTTTCTTTTTAGCCGGCTCACTTGCAGCCCAAGATACAGAGACGCAAGGAAGCCAGGGGCAAATCCAGGAAATGGAAGGACAAGCTCAAAGTGAAAGTCCTCAGAAAGAGCTAGCTTCGGATCTGCAGGCAAGAATAAATCTTACCGAAGAGCAGACTCAGCAAGTTCAGGATATTTTAACTGAATATCAGAGTTCTTCGGTTGTAGCTGAAGAAGGAACTTCCGCTGATGCTGAAACAAATGCAAATGATAAAATAGCCAGCCTTCTTGATGATACACAGAAAGCTAGCTTTGAATCTGTTAAGTCTGATTGGTGGAGTGAAGTAAAAGAGAAGCTCAGCCAGTCCGAAGTACCCCCTCAGGGTGATGATCAGATGAATGATGGTTCATTAGATGAAGGAACTAGTGATGATCAGGGAACCAGTGGTGAAGAAAACCAAGGAACAGAATCGGATACTACCTCTTATTGATAGTATCCTGAAATATTAAAATCTAATCCCCTCCAATTCAAAAGCATCCCGGTATTTTCCGGGATGTTTTTTTTGTTTCTTTACTACTGTTCAAAATCAAGGTTTTGCGGACGAATTTTTTCCTGGGATTCTCCGAATTCCTTTTTCAACTGATCAGTAACCGGAATGCTTTGATTGACTCTTTCCAGTACAACATTATCTACCCAAACCTGTCCTTTTCCCTTAAGAAGCACGCCGAATGAAATCTTCTCACTGTGAACAGGTACATCAAGTATTACACTATATTTAATCCAATCGGAGCTTCCTTTTACCGGTCTGTTTTCCATATTATCCATACTTAAATCATCGCCATCCCTGTCTTCCACGCGCATCCACAATCCCGCCCAGCCGGTAACCATTTCCACTCTCAAATAACCCGATAACCTTATCCGGTCACCCCTATAATTATCAGCTTTTAATTCCTGTGTTAGTTCCGCAAATCCGCTCACTAAACCGGGCTTCGATTTAATAAACGCCGATGCTTTTCCTACCAGGCATTCGATATAATCAACGCCTACTATATAATCCTGCGGATTGTTTCCATTCTTTGACCATCCGGCCGGTAAAACATCTTCGGTTACTGCAGGAATATTTATGGAAGGATATTCTTCCTGCTGGGCAGTTAAAAGTATTGAACTAACAAAGATTAAAAGAGTTATAATAAGATTATTTTTCATTTTTACCTCAAAAATTGTATTCCCCCATTAGCAGAGGGATAAAATATCAATTAGATTCCTCTAATTTAAGGCTTTTGCCGGTAATTTAATACAATTTTTCTGCCAGGAAGGAATGCATTATTTCAATAGATTGGATAGATCCAGCTCTATTTTCTCTTCGCAGTAGAAAGGTTCACCGAATTTTTTTCCGATCTGGAATCCGTAAACTTTCGCGCGTGCTTCAATAAAAGACAAAAATTCAGGTTGGCTTATAAATGTTTCCGGTTCTTTGCTTTTCGGATTGTAGAATTGGGTTTCGAATGCCCTTACGGCTTTCATCTTTATATCAAAATAATCGCTTACATCGATAATAAACGATGGTTCGAAACTGTATGTCTGCATATAATAAAAAAGCTTATTCGGACGGAAAGCTTCCTGAGCAACTTCTTTATCGAAGGTCTTAACTTTAGTAAGACCCGATACAAACATTGCTTCTTTTACTAATTTGCTAGCATCTATATGATCAGGATGGCGATCGTTAAAATAAGGTGCAAAGATTATTTTCGGTCTAAATCTTCTTATGGCCATTACAACTTTCATAAGGTTTTCTTTATTGCGCTGAATATTCCCGTCGGGAATAAGAAGATTTTCTCTTATAGAAAGCTTAAGAATTATTGCCGCCTGGAATGCCTCTCTTTCACGAGTTTCTGCGGTTCCCCTCGTCCCTAATTCTCCCCTGGTTAAATCAACTATGCCTACTTTATAATTGCTGCACGATAGTCTGGCAATGGTACCGGCCATCGTCAGCTCGGCATCATCGGGATGGGCCGCAAATATTAATACATCAAGATACATAAATGATTAATTAAGTTTTTATTGAAATAAAACTTAAATATTTTTTGCCTGCAATTCCATGAGGCCTTTGCCTTTGCTCACTTTGATTTTTTCTGTTATGAAACAATATTTAACAGGACGATTGAAAAAAATTTTTGCTTAATAATTTTAAATTGATCTTTCATATATGTTTAAAATAATTTTCTTAATTCTATTCACATCAATACTTCTTACTATGGGTTTACCGCAGACAAACAGTAAAGCATTCATCAATGGAAAGATATATACAGTAAATGAGAAACTGCGTTATGCAGAATCGGTCATTGTAGAAGAAAATAAAATTCTGTTTGCTGGTTCAAATAAAGAAGCCGGGAAATTTATTACGAATTCGACTAAAGTAATAGATTTGAACGGAAATCTTATGCTTCCCGGATTCATAGATGCTCATGTTCATTTAATAAATGCCGGATTTTATCTGCTGGGAATAAATCTGCATGCGGCTAAAAGCCGGGAAGAATTTAAGGAGAAATTGAAGGAATATGTTTCTAAAAACCGGGGGAAATGGATTACGGGAGGATATTGGGATCATGAACAGTGGGATGAAAAAATATTGCCCTATAAAGAATTGATTGATGAATTCACTCCCAACTCACCTGTTTTTGTGGAACGGATTGACGGGCACATGGGACTCGCAAATTCGTATGCATTGAAATTAGCCGGAATAAATAAAAACACACCCGATCCCGAAGGAGGATTAATAGTTAAAGATTCTAAAACAGGGGAACCTACCGGTATATTAAAAGATAATGCAATGACTTTGGTTTATAAAGTTATTCCACCTTATTCTTTTAATGATATTTACGACGTCGCATTAAAAGCATTGGAAAGCGCAAAACAGTTCGGAGTTACCGGCGTTCATGATATTTCATTTAAGGATCATATCAAAATATTTAATGAAATTGAGAAGGATGGGAAACTAACCTGCCGAATCTATTCAATTCTCCCCATTTCAGAATATAAATACGTTATTGATTCTCTGGAAAGCAATAGCAAAAAAATTAAGCTGGGTGGATTAAAAGCTTATGCCGACGGTTCCCTCGGTTCTAGTACAGCCTGGTTTTTTGAACCTTACACGCAGGATACAACTTTAACCGGTCTGCCGTCCGATGTTATATTAAACGGCAAACTTGAGGAATGGGCATTTGAAGCAGATAAAAATAAACTTCAGGTATGCACTCATGCAATCGGCGATAAAGCAAATGCCTGGGTTTTAAATCTTTATGAGAAAATTAAAAAAAATGATCCGCAGCGTAAGAGACGATTTAGAATTGAGCATGCACAGCATGTAAGATTTAATAACATTTATCAATTCGCAGAAAACGAAGTGATTGCATCATGCCAGCCATATCATGCAATTGATGACGGAGTCTGGGCGGAAAAAAGAATCGGTCCAGCGAGAATTAAATATTCTTATCCATTCAGATCTTTTCTTGATGCCGGACTCAAACTTTCATTCGGAAGCGACTGGCCTGTTGCTCCGATAAATCCATTACTGGGAATATATGCAGCAGTAACCAGAAGAACTCTTGATGAAAAAAATCCCGGCGGTTGGATTCCCGAACAAAAGATTACGGTTGAAGAAGCAATAAAATGCTACACAATAAATAATGCTTATGCTTCTTTTGAAGAGAATAAATTAGGCAGCATCGAAGCCGGCAAACTCGCCGACTTTGTAGTATTGGATCAGGACATTCTTACAATTGATCCTGTAAAAATAAAAGATACTAAAGTAATACTGACTGTTCTTGACGGAGAAATAATATATGACAGCAGATAGCCTTCTGCGTTACCCGGTCTCTACTCTTCCAATGTAACAAGGTTTCCCGGATCAATGCCCAGTGCTCTTGCTTTAAGAACCCTCCTCATTATTTTACCGCTTCTGGTTTTAGGGAGCGATTCCACAATCTCAATATGTTCAGGTTTGGCAATAGGCCCTACTTCATGGCCAACGTGTAGTCTCAGTTCTTCAATAAGTTTATCACTTTTTGAAATTCCGTTCTTAAGTATGACAAATGCATGGATCGCATTTCCTTTTATTTCATGCGGCAGCCCGATTGCAGCAGCTTCGGCAACAGACGGATGACTGACTAATGCACTTTCAATCTCCGCAGTGCCAAGTCTGTAGCCTGAAACTTTTATTACATCATCAACACGGCCGATAATCCAAAAATAGCCGTCCTCATCTTTTTTAGCAGAATCGCCGGTTAAATACATTCCCGGAAATTTATTCCAATATTGATATACATATCTGTCCGGATCATTCCAGATAGTCCTCAGCATTGAGGGCCAGGGTGACTTAATTACAAGGTAGCCTTCTTCATTTGGAGGAGCAGACTGGCCGGCCTCATTAACAACATCTGCTTTAATACCGGGGAACGGCATAGTTCCGGAACCCGGCTTTAACGGAGTACAGGGCATCGGTGTAATCATAAACATTCCCGTTTCCGTCTGCCACCAGGTATCCATAATAGGGCATTGTTCTTTTCCAATCACTTTATGATACCATCTCCATGCTTCAGGATTTATCGGTTCCCCAACACTTCCCAATAATCTTAATGAAGATAGGTCGTGTCTGTTCGGCCAGGCATCTCCGTATCTCATAAGGCCTCTGATAGCAGTGGGAGCAGTATAGAGGATATTGATTCCGTATTTCTCAATCATCTGCCACCAGCGGTTAGGATAAGGATGCGTCGGCGCCCCTTCATACATAAAGGAGGTAGCGCCGTTTAAAAGGGGACCGTAAACAATATAACTATGTCCGGTTACCCAGCCCGGGTCGGCTGCACACCAGTATCTGTCATCTTCATGAATATCGAAAACATATTTCAATGTAGCATAAATGCCGACCATATAGCCTCCGTGAGTATGAAGAATAGCTTTAGGTTTTCCGGTTGTGCCGGATGTATAAAGCAGGTATAACGGATCCTCAGCATCTATTACTTCAACATCTGAAGAAAAATTGGCTATGGGCATATTCATTAATTCATGGTACCACATATCTCTTCCCGGTTCCATGTAGATGTCTTCACCTGTTCTTTTAACCACCAGAACACTTTCTACGGTTGCAGCTCTCTGAAGCGCTTCATCTGCAATTTTTTTCAATTGCACTACTTTCCCTCTCTGGTACGATCCGTCAGCCACCATTAAAACTTTCGATTGACTGTCCTCAATTCTTTCCGAGAGAGCCTCAACGGAAAAACCGCCGTAAACGACCGAATGAACGGCACCAATCCGTGCGCAGGCCAGCATTCCGATAACCAGCTCAGGAATTCTTCCCATGTACAACGTTACTCTGTCCCCTTTCTTCACTCCAAGGCTTTTTAATACATTTCCGCATTTTACAACTTCACGCCTTAGTGCAAAGTATGAATAAGATTGAAAATCTCCTTTTTCTCCTTCCCAAATGAGCGCTAATTTGTTGCGCCTATATGTGTGTATATGAACATCAAGGCAGTTATACGCTATATTTGTCTTCCCTCCGACAAACCATTTATAGAAAGGTTTCTTCGAATCATCTACCACTTTTTCCCATTTTTTAAACCATTTAAGATTTTTTGCCTCATTGGCCCAAAACTCTTCAGGATTATTCGCTGCAAAATGATAAAGTTCTTCACATTTTGCATGAGCTTTCTTTAAGATATGCTTTGAGGGATAATAAACTTCCCCCGATAAATGATTTTCGGACATTATTATTTCTCCTTTTGGATTATATACTAAAGGTTAATGAAGGCGGATGAAATTATAAGATCGTTCAATTAAAATCAACAAATTTGAACAAATGCAGAGCAATTCGTCTTGTAAAACACATTGCACTCTATGTTGAGCGACCCGAAGGAAGGAAATATTTACATCTTTACATATGCTTTTTTACTTAAGACCGCTCCCGCTCATTTTCTTCTTATAAATCCATTCACAAAAGATTTTAAAGAAATGCCGATTAGGTCAGCTTAATAGAATATATCCGGTTGTCTTACTGATTCTTAATTTAATACATAAATTATTGCTCTTGGCATAGAAAATGCAATTTACAGCAGAAAAGTTTATTAAATATATCTTAAAAAAAGTTATGGCAAAATCAATTTATATCGTTTTAGCATTTTTATTTATAACCGTGCAGATCCAGCCTCAAACTTCCGGTAAATTTCATACTTATTCAGGGGCGCACATAGTTTCCGGGGAAGTAAGGCTTACCCGCTCATACACCGATTTTAAAAAAGAAGCCTTCGGTTTTGCCGGTATGGGAATGTATGAATATTACTTCTCTTCTAAAACAAGAAATGCATTTGGATTAAGATTCTTTACAGGTGCCGGTACAATTGCCGGAGAAGGAGGTACAAACAGTCTGAGACCTTCGGTTATACAAGAATTTAATTCAATTATATTTCTTTTCGGAGGCGGAGGAGTTTATTCCGTTTCTATTAATGATTATGTACTCCCTTATGTTTTTGCCGGAGCCTCAATGCTATTTTTTGATCCAAAAGATGGAGACGGCAACGCTATGAGTCCATCTGTAGATTATAAGAAAAATGAGATCAATATTAATGGAGAATTAGGGATCAGATTTTTAGTATCAAAAAATTTAACTCTCAATTTAAGCGGCTCATTACATTCAAATCCGAGCGATAATTTAGACGGCTGGTCCAGAGGTAAGGCGTATGATATGTTTTATACAATCGGAGCAGGAGTCTCCTATATTATTTCTGCTGAAAGAGATAGCGATGGTGACGGTATTGAAGATGCGGTTGATAAATGTATTAATACTCCTGACGGGATAAGAGTTGATAATTCGGGCTGCCCGTTAGATTCCGATAAAGATAAAGTTCCGGATTTCCTTGACAAATGCGGAAATACCCCGAAAGGTATTAAAGTCGATTCAAAAGGCTGTCCGCTAGATTCAGATAAAGACGGGGTGGCTGATTACCTTGATAATTGCAAGGAAACACCGGCAAATGTGAAAGTGGATGCTGCCGGTTGCCCGTTCGATACCGACAATGACGGCGTACCAGATTACAAAGATCAGTGCCAGAATACTACGCCGGGCGCTAAGACCGATGAATTCGGATGTGAAACTAAAAGCGGCAGAACTCAGGCTCCTATTAAGAAAATCAAAAAACTTGTTTTAAATGGTTCCTCCAGCTTTGAAGGAGACAATACAGTTTTGAATCAAAAAGCTATTGAAATGCTTTCAAGATTAATTCCTGTTATGAATGAATATCCTAAAACCAGATGGGAAATAATCGGACATACCGATAACACAGGTTCCATTGCAAATAATAAAATGATTTCACTTGAAAAAGCCAAATCTGTACTAGAATATTTTGTAAGCCATGGAATAAGCCGTGTAAGATTTGATCTCACCGGGAAAGGATCCGCAGAACCTATTGGTGATAATTTAACGGAAGCAGGGAGAGAATTAAACAGAAGAGTTGAGATAATTAATTTGACCATGCCCGATTCCGACGATACGGATAAAGGCATTCTATCTCAAATCGTTTATAATTACTCGAATGACAGGAATATCTCGGAAAAAATTTATTCCGACGGGAATTTATTTATGATCGAGGTTTCAACATTCAAATCTCAAATTGAAGCCCAGCGGAATGCAGACAAGACAAAAGCTTTGGGACATAATACAATTGTCGTAAACCAGAGAGGTTCTTATAGTGTCAGAGTCGGCTACTTCAACACAGAATCAGAGGCTAAGGAATATGCAGAAAAGAATTTCGGATTAGCCGGACATTAATCAATTTAAGACTTTAAGCGAAAAGGTTGGATGCCAGTCAATTGGGGAATGACTGGCATCTGTATTTTAAATCTAATCCGATAAATCCCGATTCATGCTATATTAATTTTGGTTCCATTACTGTGCGTATATTTTAACAATATTTTCAGAACTGCTTTTTCATAAGAATCTAAACCGTATTTTGACTGCTTTGCGGATGAATTATTATTCATAACTTTGAACAAATAGCCATCCATGTACGCATCTATAATTGCAGGATGGATATAATATTTTCTGCAGACAGCAGGTGTATTATTTAATTCATGTGAAGTTGCTTTTACTGCTTTTAAAATATTCCTATTATTTTCCTTTTGATTTTCAGATAAAGGAAGTTTAATTAGCTCTTTTGCAGTTTTTATTGTTGCACCCCATGTCCTGAAATCTTTCGCCGTAAAGTTTTGCCCTACCATCCGGTTTAAATAATTATTTACGTCTATTGATTCTATTATACCCCGGTTTCCTCTTTCATCGATATACTGAAAAAGCCGCTGCCCGGGCAAATCCTGGCATTTTTTAACTATTCTTGACAGCTTTTTGTCAGCAAAAGTTACCTTGAACGGCTTGCCGCTTTTTCCTACAAACTCAAAATTTAACGAGTACCCGTTTACTTCCAGGTGTTTATCTTTTAATGTTGTTAAGCCGTAGGAATTGTTTTGTTCCGCATAAATGCTGTTGCCGATCCGGATTAATGTTGTTTCCAGCAGTTTAATGATTGCAGCAAGGACTTTGTCCCTAGTTAACGATTTTTTTTTAAGATCTCGTTCAACATGCTTCCTAATGGAAGGCAGCGAATTTGCAAATTCAATAAGCCTGCTGAATTTATTGCTGTTACTGAGCTGACTCCAGGACGGATGATAAATGTACTGTTTCCTTCCTCTTGCATCTCTCCCTGCAGCCTGAATATGACCGTATTCATTTGAACAGATTAACACATTTTCCCACGCCGGAGGAATTACTAAGGACTCAAACCGCTGAATAAGTTTTTTATTTATAATCTCTCTTCCATCTCCGTTAATATAAATAAACCTCCTCCCCGCGCGTTTCCTCATTATACTGAGTTCATCGCTGTTTGTATAATTTAAATTAATTTCAGTATCTGTATTCATTTCATCGTTTCTCAATAATTCATTTTTTTTGTTAAAATATAATTATCATTTCTTCTTTATTCTTGAAATTTGTCACAATAAACTTTTATCAACTTTTTTCTTAAAGATAATTCATCTTTATCAATCTTCAGTATTTTTCTCTTTCTAATAAAAGATTATAATACTTATAATCACATTATCTCACATTTTATAACTATAATAAAACATATCTCGGAACACTTGCCTAAATTGAAGAAAAGAATAAAAAATTATTTGTCCCAGGTAAAAGATGCAGGAGATAAATGAAACTTCTCGCAGTTTATTAATGGGAGAAAACATAAAATGAAAAGAAGCAAAGTTATCTAGGAGAATTCTTGAATTATCTTATTCTTGCCTGCGACTATGACGGAACTCTGGCAAAGGACGGCCGTGTTTCTGAAAAAACTTGCCAATCTTTAAAAAGACTTCATGATTCGGGGATTAAACTTCTTCTTGTTACGGGAAGAGAAATTGAGGACTTAAAAAAAGTTTTTAATCATTTTAAAATCTTTGAAAAAATTGTTGCCGAAAACGGTGCATTAATCTACGATCCTCATTCTAAAGAAACCAAGCATCTTGGGCCGCCTCCCCTCAAGGAGTTTATAGAACTGGCAAAGAAGAAAGGAATAACTAAATACTCTGCAGGCGAAGTAATTTTTGCCACATGGAAACCTTTTGAAAATATGGTTATTGAGACAATCAGGGACTTAGGGCTTGAGCTTCAGGTAATCTTCAATAAAGATGCGGTTATGGTTCTTCCTTCAGGTATAAATAAAGCAACCGGATTAAAAGAAGCATTAAACATGATGGGATATTCCCCTCATAATTTAATAGGAATCGGAGATGCCGAAAATGATCATGCATTTTTGGAGCTCTGCGAATTTTCTGCTGCTGTAAAAAATGCCATCCCGGCGCTGAAAGAATCCGTTGATTATGTCGCCGAAGAAGATCACGGTGACGGCGTATCTGAATTAATCGAAATCATTCTGAAGAACGATTATTCAAAAATTAAAAACAAAAATAAAAAAAGCAGTATTCTTTTTGGATGGGATGAAAATAAAAATGAAATAATAATCCCAATTGCAGAAAACAGCATATTAATAACAGGTTCCTCCGGCGGAGGTAAAACAACAATGGCGGCCGCAATTTTGGAGCAACTAGTAGAAAAGGAATATCAGTTCTGCTTAATTGATCCTGAAGGAGATTACACTGAATTTAAAAATGCCGTTTTAGAGGGATCGAACGGCATTCCAAGTGTCGGCATCATTCAAAATGTACTCCAGAATCCGAAACAGAATTGCATAGTAAATATGACAAATATTTCATTACACGACAGACCTTCTTTTTTTCAAAACTTGTTCCCGGCATTAGTCAGCCTGCGGTCCACCTACGGCAGGCCTCATTTTATTATTATAGATGAAACTCATCATCTGATGCCGGAATCCACGTTCCCGGTGAACTTAAAAGCTAAGGAGCTGAACCAGTTTCTTTTTAATACTGTCAGGCCTTCTCATGTTGCAAATCTTATTTTATCTTCTGCAACCATTGTTCTTGCACTAGGTGATGAAGCTGAAAAAGATTTAAAGGAGTTCTTTAAAGCTATTGACAAAAAGATGCCTGAGATTCCGAAGGGTAAGTTTAAATCTTTTCTATGGAACCGTGATAAGCGTAAAATTTATGCTATTGCCGAAAATGCATCCCCGAAGGTGAAATTAAAGCGGCATATAAAAAAGTATGCAGAAGGTGATCTTGGGAAAGATAAAAGTTTTATATTCACTGGACCCGAGAAAAAATTAAAACTTAAAGCACAGAATGTAATGTTTTTCATCCGGATAGCAGAAGGGATTGACGAAAAGACATGGACATTTCATTTAAAAAAAAATGATTACTCCGGCTGGTTTAGAAAAATAATTAAGGATGAAGATCTGGCAGAAGAAATAAAAAAGATAGAGGAGAATAAAAACCTCTCCTCTAAAAAGAGCAAGGAACTGATAATTAAAAAAATAAAGAATATTTACACAGCGGCCGGATGAATCAATTCTTCATACAGCTATTATTTTTCGATTCTGCTTTCAACGCTTCCGTCGGCTCTCACTAGATAAATTTCGTTATTTTCTTTAGAAGCATATGTCCTAGCGGCTTCTATAGCCTGCTCGGCTGTCTCGCATAGAGATAACATATCCATTTCCCCTTCATAACGGATGCTCCAAACTCCTTTATAAGGAGATATAAAGATTTTTTTCATAAGATAATCCGAAAATTTTTCAGAATATAAATCGATGGTAAAAAATAAAAAATGTTTTTGCTCGTTATGTAAGTAAAATCACCCTGTGACAATATTCATCCGCAGCAATCTCTCGGCAGTTGAATTCAGTGAATTAAGAATATTTATTACGAAACCTATCATTAACAAACTCAATAAATTTTATTATTTATGATATTATATTCCAGGGATTCTCCAATTCGATTTCCCCGACAATTGATCCCTCGAAGAGAGCACCCCATTGGACCGACAGATCAATTCTCGTGGCGGAAAAAAATGGAACCGGCACCTTTCCACCGGTTTTCAAAAGTGCAGCATCTTCTATTACATAAGCGCCCCTGATTAAGTTAATGTCTACATCCCCTACTCTGCCTGAATATTCGGGTATTTCGCTTAATGTTTTATTCACATAGTCTTTTACTATGTACGGTAGTGCAATTCTTACCGCTGCAAGAATCAATACTACGGCTATTATTATCTGGCCCGTTCTCGATGCAATAAAATTTTTTAGTTTGGCCTTCATCATTTACAATTCAATTTTAAGATTAGAAACAGATGCCGAATTTTTATAACTCAGTGCACCTTAGTTAATAAAAAAGATTGGACAGCTTTTGAATTGTTTCTAATTGCCATCCAATCTAATTCTATCTTTGCGAATTACATACAATCCGCTGGAGTTAGTTAGCTAATAGTCCTTTTCTGAAAATTGTTTTCAGCTTTTTAATAGGACGGTCACTCTTAAATATATTTATTCCATCGAAAAACTTATTAAACATCGTTAATAAACTTCCAACCTTATTTTCGAAATCTGTTTTACTAGAATTTAAAATATGCATGTTGGCAAGATTTTCAAGATCATGACCTTTTCCAATCTGCTTTATAGGATTGGCAGAATAAATATTTGAAGCAAAAGCCATTTTATCCTTAAACGAATTAAAAGAGAGACTGATAGAATCTCTAGTTTGTTTGTGAATTATTTTTATAATATGATCTTCCCTGATATCTTCGATGAACCAGTTGTTTGACATTACTGCATAGTTGATTACCGACGGATTTTGTTCATCTCCATACTGCGGATCTACGTATAATTTATAGTTGTATTCTATTATACTTATATCACTTTTATAAGCATTTGGTTGTTTACTCACATTGCCCTCATTTTATTATAAAAAAAAATTGACCAGGCTGAACCCTACGTTAGATATTTTTGCATATTCATTTATTACTCCTTTTTCACCGACTCTATTTTTTACAAATTCTTTTCATGGGCATTCGAATAAGCCTCAGCCTTAATTTCAGATAAAACTTTCATTTTAACTGAATTAGATAAAACTTCCTTAATTTTTTTATCGAGTTCATCAGTACTTATTGGTTTTCTTACATACGAAAAATTCATAGGACTTTTTTTATTCTTGGTAAATGAATCCGGAGAAAATGCAGAAATGAATACAACCGGAGTACCAATACGGGAATGAATAAAATATGCTGCCTCCACACCATTAATTGAATCATCAAATTTAATGTCCATCAAAATCAAATCCGGCCTTATTTCCAATGCATAATTCACAGCATCGGCCGCAGAATGAACCGTCTGCACCACTTTATAACCTAATTCTGACAGTGTTTTCTTTAAATCCAGAGTAATAATCCGTTCATCTTCTGCAATTAAAATATTTATATCCATTATTAAAAAATTTCTTTAATTAATTGGGAAAAAAGATTTGACAATTAAATTCTTTTTCAATTTGATGATGACAAGTTAATACCGGTTCCATATAAAAAATGTTTGGAATATCAATATTTGCAGTTCCAGCGGAGGCTTTGTGATAAAACAACTAATTATCTATTAAAGTGACTAATAATACATTTCAAATTATAGAGTAAGGAAAAATTTATAAAGACTCTAAAAGGAAATAAAAAGGAGAGCTGGTATTAGTTTTTGAATTGATTTCTTGATTTATGTTATTTATAAATAAAACCGTATCTTTG
>Ga0105094_10000753_pt1 | contig 16465 bp, 16 predicted proteins | sample PPLLak1March2015_2_FD_87023 | JGI IMG/M metagenome (GOLD analysis project Ga0105094, IMG submission 87023) | Freshwater sediment microbial communities from Prairie Pothole Lake near Jamestown, North Dakota, USA - PPLs Lake P8 Core (3) Depth... | ecosystem: Environmental > Aquatic > Freshwater >...
AAATCCTGCCGGGCGCGCCAATCTATCAACGGCTTGCAGAAATGCAGGCCGTTTTGTTGTGCGGTCGTGCTATGCGGGTGCTATTTCAGGAGGAGGGTTCGAAGCCCGTGAGGGAGCGCCGGAGCATACGGGGCGGCGACGCTACCGCTCGCTCGGCTCCACACATCCAGCGGACTACGTACACCGCGCCCGCCGCGGTTGAGCACGTGGGTGTAGATCAAATGTGCAGCTGCGCATTTGATCTATTGTGGGCAGTAAGTTGTTATGTGCAGTGACGCGGGGAAGCTCCTTGCGGACAAGACCTTAGCGTTGGATCACTACACATAAAGTTTCATGATCGACCTCCCGGCGGCCATCGCGGTCGCCCTTTCCGAGGAGGTCGGTCATGGACTCATCCGAGCATCGAACCGCATGCAAGCTGCCGCTTGATCGTCTGGTTGCACATGCCCTGGGCGAGCTGGAGAAGCTTCGCTACAGCGGACGATCGCTGAGGCGCTACCGCACCGTCTGGGGGCATCTCGTGAGATTCGCTCGCGAAATGAATCTGGGAGACGAGTATTCCGAGCACCTGGCGATGCGCTTCGTGGACGCACACCGGCTGCAGAACGATGAGCATTGCAAGGTGAAAGAGGAGTGGCGGCGGCACATTCGGCTTCTCGTCACGGTGCTGGGTGAGTTTGCCCGCGACGGACGCGTCGAGCGCACTCGCATCGACACGTCGAGACTTCAGGTCCCCCCGGCCATGAAGAAATGGCTGAGCGAGTACGAGCAGTACGCCCGCGACCGACGCCATCTTCGAGCCTCCACCCTGCACGGGCGGATGCGAACGATCGCGATGTTCCTGGATGACCTGGGGTCAAGGAATGTCACGACCCTGGATCAGTTGCAGCCCGCCGACATCGCAGCGTTCGTCGCCTCGCACCGTCGTCTGTGTTCCCGGTCGATGTCCCGGACTGTTTCCGACGTACGCTGCTTTCTGCGGTTCCTTCTGCTGCGCGGAATCCTGCGGCGGGACCTCAGCCAAGTACTGCCCACGGTCCGGGTCCCGCGGGATGCCACGATCCCTTCGGTTTGGGAGCCGGAACTCGTTGAGAGGCTGCTAAAGGTGGTCGACCGCAGCTCCCCCAGAGGCAAACGCGACTACGCCATTCTCCTGCTTGCATCTCGCCTGGGATTGCGATTGGGCGATATTCGAACGCTCAGGCTCGATGATCTCAAATGGGACACGGCTGCCATCGAGATCACGCAATCGAAGACTCGTGCGCCGCTGTGTTTGCCCTTGACAGAGGAAGTCGGCGAGGCGCTGATCGATTACCTGAAGTCGGGCCGCCCCCAGACCGCCCATCGGGAACTGTTTCTCAGAGTCCAACCGCCTTTCACGCCGTTCGCCGAAGACGGTCATCTCTATTACATCGTCAAGTACTGGCGGGAACTCGCGGGGATTCGCTTCCGCAGCAAACAGCACTGTGGGCTGCACTCGCTTCGCCACACGCTGGCGACGCAGCTGCTGCGCGAGCAGACGCCGATGCATGTCATCTCGGAGATCCTGGGGCACGCCACGACAGCATCGACGATGATCTACGCCAAAGCCGACGTGGACTCCTTGCGCGATGCCGCGCTGAACACCGAGGGGCTGCGCCATGGCAATTAGCGAACTTAAACCCCAGTTCCAAAGCCCGCTGGCCCCGCTCATGGAGCAGTTCGTGCGGACCAAACAGGCGTGTGGGTACCGATTTGGCGAAGCTACCCGGATACTCAGGTGCTTTGATCGCTATCTCACCGCCCAGGGGCTGGTGCAATGCCAGTTGCCCAGAACTCTGGTCCGGCAGTGGCTCGCCAAGCAACCCCATGAGAGCGCGAGGACGCAGCAGTGCCGCATCTGCCTCGTGCGCCAGTTCGCCGGCTACCTGTGCCGCCTCGGATATTGTGCCTATGTCCCGGACCGCTCGCTGTCGGCCAAGGCCAGTAGCGGATTCTGCCCGCGCATCCTGACCCACAGCGAGGTTGAGCAACTGCTTCAGGCTGTGGACCAACTCACGCCGAACGCACGCACGCCCCTGCGCCACCTCATCATGCCCGAAGTCTTCCGCCTCCTCTACGGGTGCGGCTTCCGGGTAAACGAGGTCTTGCACTTGCGGGTGGCCGATGTCGACCTCGACCGGGGCGTTCTGACGGTGCGCGAGGCCAAGTTCGGCAAGGATCGGCTGGTTCCGCCCGCCTTGCCGCTCGTACAGCGTCTGCAACGCTACGCCGCGAGCTTTGGAGCGTGTGCGTCCGATGCGTTCTTCTTCCCCTCGCCACACGGCGGGCCGTTGAGTCTGCCAACGGTCTATTGGCTCTACCGGGAGCTGCTCCTGCGCTGCGGCATTGCGCATGCCGGCCGGGGCAAGGGGCCGCGCCTGCACGATCTGCGTCACACGATGGCCGTCCATAGCCTGCTGCGCTGGTACCGCGAGGGCGCAGATCTCGACGCCAAGCTGCCGGTGCTAGCGACCTATTTGGGTCACCACTCGCTGGCAGGAACGCAGCGCTATCTGCATCTGACCGCGGAGCTGTTCCCCGAGGTCACGGTACGCGCCAACGCCGCGTTTGGCGATGTCATCCCACGGAGGACCGTCTGATGAAACCGTCCGACTTCTCCGTGCAGGTGACCAACTTCCTGATGCACTACCTGGCCGCCCAGCGCAATCTGAGTCCGAACACCATCAAGGCCTACCGCGATGTGTTCGCCCTGCTGCTGCGGTTCTGCCGCGACGCTCGCGGTATCCCCCTGGAACGACTGTCTCTCGCACAGATCGATGCGCCCCTGGTGGAAGCCTTCCTCGATCACCTGGCCAAGGACAGACACGCCTCGATCCGCACCCAGAACCATCGCCTCGCGGTGCTGCATGCGTTCTTCCGTTACGTGCAATCGGAAGTCCCCGAACGTATGTTGCAGTGCCAGCAGATCCTGGCCATTCCCCTGCAGCGCCACGCACGCCCCAGCGTCGGTTATCTGTCCAAAGAGGATCTGGCGCGCATCCTGGCGCAACCGGATCTGCGTTCGCGCCAGGGCCGCAGGGATGCGGTCCTGTTGAGTGTGCTCTACGACACCGGCGCTCGGGTGCAGGAGCTGATCGATCTCACCGCCGGTGACGTGCGCCTGGCATCGCCCGCGCAGGTACGACTCATGGGCAAAGGGCGCAAAGTGCGCGCCGTGCCGTTGATGGACGCGACGGTTCAGCTGCTGCGCGATCATCTGCGCGAGAACGCACTGGATCGGCCGGAGCACGCCGAGCGCCCGCTGTTCCAAAACCAGCAGGGCGAACGTTTCTCGCGCTCAGGCGTGCGCTACATCCTGCAAACCTACGTCCAGGCAGTGCGCCGCGATCATCCCGGCTTCACGCAGTCGGTGAGCCCACACAGCTTGCGCCATACCAAGGGCATGCATCTGCTGCAAAGCGGGGTTTCGCTGGAAATCATCCGCGACTTCCTGGGGCACGTGGATGCGAAGACAACGCAGATCTATGCGCGGGCAAACCTCGAGATGAAGCGACGGGCCCTCGAAAAAGTCGCCGACGATGCGCCCCTGCCCAAGATGCCGTCCTGGACGCAGAACAAGACACTGCTCGAGTGGCTGCACTCGCTGTAGTTAGCACGGCGGGGGTCACCGCCGCGCGGTCCGCGTCGAGGGACCTCCGCCACAGCCCAGAAATTATGCTGAGCCCCGGCCACCAGATACCTGTCCGATCACAGGGCTGGGGGCGTCACTGCACATAACAACTTACTGCCCACAATAGATCAAATGTGCAGCTGCGCATTTGATCTATACCCACGTCCTCAACCGCGGCGGGCGTGGGGTGCGCAGCCCCCTGGATCGAGGGAAGAACTGACGCGCTCCCCCGATGTCGTCAGTCTCACTCCCCCTCGAACTCCACCAGCGCGAACACGCTCAGTCCGAGAGCTTCCAGTCGCTTCCTTCCACCGAGGTCCGGCAGCTCGATGACGAAGCAGCATTCGCTGACTTCTCCGCCGGACTCCTGGATCAGCCGAACCGCGGCTTCGGCCGTGCCGCCGGTGGCGACGAGGTCATCCACAAGGAGGATCTGCTCGCCGCGCGATACTGCATCGACGTGCATTTCGACCCGGTCGGCACCGTATTCCAGTTCGTAGTCCGTGCCGATGGTCTGACCGGGGAGCTTGCCGCGCTTGCGGATCGGCACGAAGCCGGCGCCCAGGCCGTAGGCCAGCGCGGCGCCGATGATGAAGCCTCGCGACTCGATGCCGGCGACCTTGAGGACCTTGCGCCCGGCGTAACGCTTCTTCAGCTCGCCGATGGTGAGGCGGAAGCCGACAGGGTCCTTGAGCAGGGTGGTGATGTCCCGGAACATCACGCCCGGGCGCGGGTAGTGCGGGATGGTGCGGATGAGGGACTTGATCATGGGGGCTTGCGGGTCGCTGAGTGCGACGCCCGGGAGCATAGCAGCCCGCTGGTAACGCAAGCTGCGACGCACGCCACGCTGTTGTCCGTCACCCTCACCCGGGCCATCTCCCGTCGAGGGAGACGGGGTCTTACTTCTCGCTCCCGCCCCCGGGGCCAAGCGAGTGCGCCTCTTCGCGCTCAGGTGCCGCTCGCGCCGGCGTGATGCTCCAGATAGTGCTTGAGGCAAAGCTTGAGTGTGAGCACGCGCTGCATGTGCCCTTCGCGCTTCGCGTCCTCGATGTCGTCCACGATCATCGCTTTGATGCGTCTCTCGCCCTCGGGCGTGTGCACGAGGTAGTTGCCCAGCTCGACGGCTGCCATCTCGGGGATGTGCTCGTGCTGAGCGATGGCGAGGATCTCCTCCTCGGTGAGCTCCGAGAGCTCGATGCAGTCCTGGATGGTGAGCATGGCTTCCTCCGGCGCGTGCGGGGCGCGTCACTATTCTGCAAGGAAACCGCAACGGGCGCTCGCTTGCATTGATCTGGGGCAAACCTGGGGCGGGTCGTTACCTGTTTCTTCCGCTCGTTCTCCAGGAAAGGCGGCGTCGAGAGCGATGGGTGGGTTGTGGCGGGCTCCCGGCACCTGCCCAGTGCGTGGGCACGCTTCCTCGGGTCGGCTCCCACCACCCCGCCCACTACGTGGGCACGCTTCCTCGGGCAGGCTCCCACCACCCCGCCCACTACGTGGGCACGCTTCCTCGGGCAGGCTCCCACCACCCCGCCCACTACGTGGGCACCCCTCCTCGGGCAGGAGGGGAGATAACTAGCGAGCGTCGTCGATGGTGTGCGCGAGCTCGCGCGCCATTCCCGCCGCCGCCGGGTTGCCCTGCTGCGCTGCGCGTGTGTACCAGTAGAGCGCGATGCGCACGTCCTGCGTTCCGCCCAGGCCGCCCTGGCGACCGTTTCTGCGCGCACCGCGCGCTCGCCGAACCCCGTGAACACGGCGGTGACGTCCTCGTACTCCTGCACGATCAGCAGTGCGTTGCCGGGCCCCTTGGCTGGCGATCCAGGTCGAAGGGGGCGCCTGCACCGCAGATCGACTCGGCCTCTCACCGGCGCACCGGCACGACCGCCACCTCCAGCGTGGTCGGGCAGCCGCGCGTGATTGCGCAGTGGTGCCTGTCGTTGACGAACAGCAGCTTGCCTTCCCATTCGATGCGCGCCTGCACCGCGTAGCTGTGGCTGGCCACGATCGCGTCGGGATCGAAGGACAGCTCGAAGGGGATGGGCGATTCGCCCGGGTTGGTGATGGTCTGCTCCGCGAGCACCTTCGCCGGCGCGTCCTGCAGCGAAACGTCGGCCAGCACCACTGTGACCACTGCGTCGGGTGACAACGTGATGGGCTCGCGATAAGTCACCGTCCCGGAGAGCGTGGCCAGCGGTTGCACGCCTTTGGGTGCCGGCGCGGCGCAGGCGGCAACGGCGAGCGTGATCGCAACGAGCACGAGGCGGGTAGCAAGGGACGAAGCCTTCTGAGGGATCGTCAATGGGGACGAGCGAAGAGGGTTGCAGCTCGGATTCGGTCCGACAACAGCGTTTCCTCTGCGATCCTCTGCGTCTCTGCGCCTTTGCGGTTCAGCTGTAAGCATTGGCCGCCTACGCCTGCGACGAGTAGCCGCCATCGACCGGGATCGCAGTCCCGGTGAGGAAATCCGAAGCCGGGCTTGCAAGGAATACCGCGATGCCCGCGAAATCGTCGGGCCGGCCCCAGCGCGCTGCCGGTGTACGGGCAACGACGCGATCGTGCAGGCCGGCGATGTCCTTGCGCGCCCGCCGGGTCAGGTCGGTGTCGATCCATCCGGGCAGCACCGCGTTCACCTGGATGTTGTCTTTGGCCCAGGCCGAGGCGAGCGCCTTGGTGAACTGGACGATGCCGCCTTTGGTCGCCCCGTAGGGCGCGGCGAACGACGCACCGAATATGGAAGTCATCGAGCCGATGTTGATCATCTTGCCGCCGCCGGTCTTCACCATCGGCGCATAGGCTGCCTTCGAGCACAGGAAGGCGCTGGTGAGGTTGGTGTCGAGCACGAACCGCCACTCATCGAGAGAGTAATCCTGCGGCGGCTTGCGGATGTTGGTGCCCGCGTTGTTCACCAGGATGTCGAGGCGTCCGAAGCGCTCCATCGTCGTGCGTATCAGCCCCTCGCACGCCGACTCCTGCGTCACGTCGACTTCCAGCGCCAGGGGTTCCACCTTGGGATTGATCGACCGCAGAGCGGCGGTCGCCTCGGCGTTCTTGGTGGGGTTGCGTCCGGCGATCACCACTGTCGCGCCCGCGGCGGCCAGTCCCTGCGCCATGCCCAGCCCGATCCCGCCGTTGCCCCCGGTTACGATGGCCACGCGGCCTTTCAAGTCGAACAATTGCATCATGATGTCTCCTTGGTACTCTCGCGATGTCATCCCCGCGCAGGAGAGGAGCCAGAATGCTCGAGTGTCCTGGGTTCCTGCGGGAGCCTGCCCTCGACCCGATCGGGGGCGGGAACGACAACAGAGCACTCGATCAGCCTCACCGCAGGCGCAAGCCCCGAGTGTGCACATGCTGGTTATTCCGTCTCGGCCGCCCTCTCGTTCCTGTCGCTTCGCGCTACGGCGCCAGCCTCTCGATTCTCCACAGCCCGAGGCCCTCGCGGCTGTAACGCAGGCGGTCGTGCAGCCGGCTCGGCCGTCCCTGCCATAGCTCCAGCATGTCCGGCACCAACCGATAACCGCCCCAGTGCGGCGGGCGCGGCGGGTCGTCGCCGTACCTCCCCGCGAGCTCGGCGAGCTTCGCCTCCAGCTCCTCCCGGTGCGCCAGCACGCTGCTCTGCGGCGAGGCCCAGGCGCCGATGCGGCTGCCGATCGGCCTGCTTGCATAGTACTCGTCCGATTCCTCGGCGGAAGCCTTCTCCACGTGGCCCTCGATGCGCACCTGGCGTTGCAGCTCGACCCAGTGGAACAGCAGCGCGGCGCGCGGATTCTCCGCCAGCTCGCGCCCCTTGCGGCTCTGGTAGTTGCTGTAGAACGTGAAGCCGCGCTCGTCGTAGCCTTTGAGCAGGACGATGCGCGCCGAGGGACGGCCGTCGGCGTCGGCCGTGGCGAGCGTCATCGCGTTGGGCTCGGTGAAGCCCGCGTTGAGCGCCTCCTGGAACCAGCGTGAGAACTGCAGGAAGGGATCGCGCGCGACGCCCTTCTCGTCCAGGCTCTCGCGGGCGTACTCGATGCGCAGATCGGCGATGTTATCGGGCATGGCTCGGCAATTGGACCGGTTCGGTGGATTCTACCCTGCCCGGTTCCGGCGGGCGGTTACAACGCCCATGCCCTGCGGTTCGCCAGTTCTACGGGTAAGCCGTACCGGCGAGCCGGACCAGAGTGCGCGCCAGCAGCGGTGCGATGGGCACGACCTGCACGCGCGGATCGGGAGCCGTGGGGATGCTGTCGGTGGTGACTACGCGGCGCACGGATGCGTCGGTGATCCGCTGCAAGGCGCCGGGAGCCATCACGGCGTGGACGAACAGTGCATGCACTTCGGTTGCGCCGGCCTGCAGCAGGGCCTGCGCGGCGCCGGCGACGGTGCCGCCGGTGCTCGCCATGTCGTCCACGATCAGGCACGGCCGTCGGGCCACATCGCCCAGCACCTGCATGGCGACTGAAACGTCGGGCCGCGGCCTGGTCTTCGCGATCACGGCCAGTGGTGCCGCCAGGCCCGTTGCATAGCGCTGCGCGCGCTTCAGCCCTCCCGCGTCCGGCGACACGATGGTGAGATCCGTCAGGCCCCACGCACCGATGACCGGTAGCATCAGCTCGTCGGCGTGCAACTGGACCAGCGGCATGTCGAAGGCGCTCTCCAGCGCGGGGGAATGCAGCTCGAGCACTACCAGGCGGTCGATCCCCGCCGCGCTCAGCAGCCGGGCGGCCAGGCGCGCCGATCGCGGCTCGCCGGGGCTCTTGCGCACGTCCTGGCGTGCGTACCCGAAGTAGGGCACCACCGCCGTTACGTGCGCCGCACCCGCGCCGCGTGCGGCATCGGCCAGCAGTGCGAGCGTCATCAGGTGCTCGTTGGTCGGCGCGCAGGTCGGCTGCACGATGTACAGATCCGCGCCGTCGACATCAGCCTCGATGCGGATCCGGCTCTCGCCGTCGGCGAACGCGCCCAGCGTGGCCGGCACGACGCGCCCGCCGCACAGCTCGATCACCTGCTGCGCCAGCGCAGGGTGGGCATCGCCCGCCACGATCGCGATTCCCGGTCGTCTCTCGCCCATCGTCGCTCGTCCCTTTTCCGTTGTGCCGTGTCGTTGCGCTTGCGTCGCAGGTGCCGGAGAATTCGGTTGCAGCCGTCCACACGATCCCGCCGGCACCCCTCCTCGGAAGGCTCCCACCACCCCGCCTGCTGTGCAGGCACCCCTCCTCGGGCAGGAGGGGAAACAGCTTTCTCGCGTCCTCAGGCGGCGAAACAGCTTTCTCCCTTCCTCGGGCAGGAGGGGAAACATCTTTCTCCCCTCCTCAGGCGGGAGGGGAAACATCTTTCTCCCCTCCTTACAAAGGAGGGGTGGCGCCCCCGGGTCGCTGCCCGGGGCAGGCTCCGGCGACGGGGTGGTTGGCGTTCGCTTACTGTGGCTGGAGCGCAATGCGCTCATACGAAGCATAGGGTAGCTCAAGCGGGACCCACCCGCTGCCCTGGCGGTGGGGGAGAACAGATAGCACTTCGCACGCTTCCCGATAGACGGCGTCCGCGGCGCCTCAGCGCGGCGTAAGCTTCCGTCTGATCCCCCTGCTCTGTGCGCATGCGGCGTCCACCTCGCAAGACCTGCCGATGCGCATGGTTTCTCTCCCGCTGCGGCGTGCCTGAGTGCAGATCGGGAACGTGCGCTGCTCTAGCGTCATCCAATCGCACAGAAGCAGGCGAATCGGTAATGCAGGAGACGGTCATGCAAGCTGGGGCAGTGCTCCGTGGCAGGAGCGATAGTGGAGATCTGGAGCTGGCTGCGCGCGCAGCCGCCGGCGACGCCGTCGCCATGGAGGCGATCATGCGGCGTCACAACCGCACGCTGTACCGCGCGGCACGCAGCATCCTGAAGTCCGATGCCGAAGCGGAGGATGCTGTCCAGGAAGCATACGTGCGCGCCTACCAGGCGCTGTCCCGATTCCGTGGCGAGGCGAACCTGGGCACGTGGCTCACGCGCATCGCGGTGAACGAGGCCTTGGCGCGGCTGCGCCGCAAGCGGCGCGAGGACAACGTCGTAACGTTCGGCGAGGCGTTCGACCCGGATACTGCGTCGAGCGCGAACACGGATAGCCCCGAGGGCGCCGTGATGCGCGAGCAGCTGCGTGCGCTGCTGGAGCGCCATGTCGACAAGCTCCCGGCCGCCTTCCGCACCGTGTTCGTGCTGCGCGCACTGGAGGAGATGAGCGTCGACGAGGTCGCAGGCTGCCTCGAAATTGCGTCTGTGACCGTGCGCACGCGCTACTTCCGCGCACGGGCGCTCCTGCGCGAGAGCCTCGAGCGCGAGCTCGACGTCGCTTCTACGGATGCCTTCGGCTTCGCCGGCGCGCGTTGCGATCGCATCGTGGCGGCGGTTCTCCTCCGCATCCGCGGCCCAGCTGCACCGCCCGGCTGACGCTGCGCGTTCCACTGCCGTCTCCCTCGCAGCAAGACACTCCCGCCATGCGCGGGACGGGGTTCCTCACGCCTTCAACTTCAACCAAGGAGCAACCATGTCGTTCTTCGCTTTCGTACCAATGTCACCGGACAACCCAAGCCGCCGCTTCTTCGTCACCCGCTCGGGTTGGATGCTGTCGGCCGGCGCCGTAGCCCTGCTGGCCGGTTGCGACACCGTCGCCGCGCAGAAAAGCTCGGCTGCAGACGCGATGGCAACGGACGTGCGCATCCTCAACACCGCGCTCGCAGCAGAGCACGAAGGCGTGGCTGCGTATCAGGTCGGGGCGCAGAGTGGACTGCTGCAGAAGCCCGTGCTGGATCTCGCCGTGCAGTTCCAGGGGCACCACAAGGCGCACGCCGACCTGCTCGCCGCGACCGTGAAGAAGCTGGGCGGCACGCCGGTCGACCCGAAGCAGAAGTACGACTTCCCCGTCGAGCAGTTGCGTACGCAGGCAGACGTCCTGCGCTTTGCCGCCAGCCTGGAGCAGGGAGCGGTGACGGCCTACCTCGGCGCGGTGCCGATCCTGGATGATCGCAAGCTGGCTCGCGCGGCGGCGAGCATCCTCGGCGACGAAGCCATGCACTGGGCCGTGCTGCGCTATGCGCTCGGCGAGAATCCGGTTCCAGCGGCGTTCGTCGGCTAGCCCAGTGCGGGCGGAGTGGCTGCCGGTGCTGGAGAAGACGTTGCCGCGGGCGCGGGGATGATATGACGGGAGTGCCTGAGCAAGTGTTGTCGTTCCCGCGGAGGCGGGAACCCAGGCTGCTCTGATGCTTCTGGATCCCCGCCTCCGCGGGGATGACACCTAACCAGGTGTTCCTTGGAAGGTACTCGCAATCATCCTCGCGGTTCGCCTACTGCAAGACACCGCTCCTGTTTCGGCGTGCGCGGCAGGGCACTGCCGACCAGCGCAGCTGCGACCTGCCCAGGCGCAGCGCTACCTGGGCGCGCCTTCGCGCTTGCGAGCGAGCTCCCGCTGCTTTTCGCGACGCCACTCCACAGCACGGTAGCGCCCCTCGCCGAGCTGGTCCTTGGTGAGCCGGGGCTCCAGCTCGGCCAAGGCCGTCTGGGCTTCTGTCACCCCGCCTGCAGCAGCGAGCGTGAGCCATTTGGTAGCTTCCACCAGATCTTGCTCCACGCCACGCCCTTTGAGGTAAGCGTTGCCCAGGTTGTATTGACCTACCGGCCCGCCTGCCTCTGCCACCTTGCGGAACCAGTACAACGCTGTGACGGGGTCCTTTTCGACCCCGGTGCCGTGGTCGTAGAGATAGCCGAGGTTGTTGGCGGCGATGATGTCCCCCTTCTCGGCGAGCGCCTGCCATTGCGCGAGCGCGGCAGCGACATCACCGCTGTTCCAGGCGTCTTCCGCGCCTTTGAGCGAGGGCTCGTCTGCAAGCGCGGAGGAAAGGCAAAGCAGCGTTGCGCAAAAAATGCTGAACAGGCGGGGGAGCATTGGGGATGGGTCCTGGGATGGATCGGGCGCTATTGTAATGCGGACGAAGGACAAAGAACGGAGGACTGTGGGCGAAGGACGAAGCCCGGAGGGTGAAGAGAGGAGGACGGTTCACGTCCGACGTGCTATCCCCTTCGTCCTCCCTCCTTCCGCCGTCCTTTACAATACGAAGTTCCTCCAACCTACCAAGACCGATCATCATGCTCAAACCCTTTCGCTTGTTGCTGGCTGCCGCCATCGTCCTGCCGCTCGCCGCCGAGTCCGCCTCGGCCGCCGATCCTGAGAACACGCTCTACCTGGAGCTCAAGGACGGGCGGGTGGTGATCGAGCTGCGTCCCGACCTCGCACCCAAGCATGTGGCGCGCGTCAAGGAGCTCACGCGCAAGGGTTTCTACAACGGGCTGGTGTTCCATCGGGTGATCGACGGTTTCATGGCGCAGACCGGCGATCCGCAGGGCACCGGTATGGGCGGCTCGGGCGTGAAGCTGCCTGCCGAGTTCAGCCGCGAGCCCTTCGGTCGCGGCACCGTCGGCATGGCGCGCGCCGGCGATCCCGACAGCGGCGATTCGCAGTTCTTCATTTGCTTCGCGCCCGCCAGTTTCCTCAACGGCAAGTACACCGTGTGGGGCAAGGTCGTGTCCGGCATGGAGTTCGTCGACATGATCAAGAAGGGTGATCGTGCCGCCAATGGTGCGGTGGCCAACCCCGACAAGATCGTGAAGATGCAAGTAGCCGCGGACGCCGCTAAGTGATCGTAAGAAGGACTGACCCGAAGTCCGAGCACACGGAACGTCCGAAGCGATCACGCTGCGCGTGCCATGCCTTCCCGGGCAGGCTCCCACCACCCCGTCACGCTTCGCGTGCCACCCCTCCTCGGGCAGGCTCCCACCACCCCGTCACGCTGCGCGTGCCACCGCTCCTCGGGCAGGCTCCCACCACCCCGTCACGCTGCGCGTGCCACCCCTCCTCGGGCAGGAGGGGAGTTTTTTTGCTCACGAGGCGGGGTGGCGCCCCCGCGCGCCGGGGCGGTGTGGGGTTGGCGGGTGAGCGAGTGGTTTCTGCGCGAGAGAAGTCGGTGACGATAGCGTGAGGGCCCGGGTGAGGGGCACCACCGAATCGGTGTCGATGTCTAGCGGTTGGAGCCCTTCATGACATCGAGCGGGAATGTTGGTGGCCTGAGCTGATGTAAGCTGCAGCGCTTGGACGACCCAGCGCGGACGCTGCCTGCAACCGCGCCAGTCACATGCGCGGGACCGCGCGGCCCGCTGGATGGGGAGGCCCGAGGCATGTCGCACCAGTTCAGCAGCACGGCACCACCTGCGCCGGAGGCCGGCCAGGAGCGCCGTCTCTTGGAGGTGGTCGAGTCACTCGTCATCGAGCTGCACCCGCACCGCCGGCCGGCGGTCACCCTCGACAGCCGCCTGGAGCAGGATCTCGGATTGGACAGTCTGTCCCGCGCCGAGCTGCTGCTGCGAATCGAGCACGCCTTCGGCGCGGCGGCGCCCGAGCAGGCGATGGTTTCGGCCGAGACGGTGCGGGATGTGCTCCTGCTCCTGCAGCATGCTGCCCCGGTAGCTGAAACCCGCGCTCCGCAGCTGCGCCCGCTTGCGGTGCCGCCGAGCACGGGTTTGCCTGCCGATGCGCAGACGCTCATCGACGTGCTCGCGTGGCACGTCAGCGCGCACCCCGACCAGCTGCACGTCCATTTGTACGGGGCAGGCGATGGCGTCGAGGACCTCTCCTACGGTGCGCTGGAGCGCGGTGCGAGCGAGATCGCAGCCGGCCTGGCTGCCTCGGGGCTGCAGCCGGGCGAGATGGTCGCGACCATGCTTCCGACCGGCAGCGAGTATCTGTTCGCGTTCTTCGGCATCCTGATCGCGGGCGGCATCCCCGTTCCACTCTATCCGCCGGCGCGGCTGACGCAGATCGAGGACCACATCCGCCGTCATGCCGGCATCCTGGCGAACAGCCAGGCGCGCCTGCTGATTACCATTCCCGAAGCCAAGCCGGTGTCCCTGCTGCTGCGCGCGCAGGTCGTGTCTCTGCGCGGCGTGGTCACAGCCGCGGAACTCGCGGGGCGTGCCGGCCGGCTGCAGCGCGTCGCCCGCGCGACATCCGATCTCGCGCTCCTGCAGTACACCTCGGGAAGCACCGGCAATCCCAAGGGCGTGGCCCTGACCCATGCCAACCTGCTCGCCAACATCCGCGGCTTCGGACCCGCATTGCAGCTGGGTGGCGAGGACGTGTTCGTAAGCTGGCTGCCGCTGTATCACGACATGGGGCTGATCGGCGCATGGCTGGGCACCATGTACTACGGTGTACCGCTCGTGCTGATGTCGCCTCTGGCTTTTCTTGCGCGCCCGACCCGGTGGCTGCGTGCCATCCACCGCCATCGCGGAACCCTCACCGCCGCCCCGAACTTCGCCTACGAGCTGTGCGCGCGCAAGCTGCCGGAGCAGGCGCTGGAGGGCCTGGACCTGTCCAGCATGCGGGCCGCGATGAACGGGTCCGAGCCCGTGAGCGCCGACACGCTGGAGGCATTTGCGCGCCGCTTCGCGCGCTACGGTCTGCGCCGCGAGGCGCTCATGCCGGTCTACGGCCTGGCGGAATGCTCGGTGGCGCTGACCTTTCCGCCACCGGGGCGCGGCCCGCTCGTCGATACGATCGACCGGGACACGCTCATGCGCGAAGGGCGCGCGGTGCCGGCAACCAGTGAAGGCGCGTCCGCGTTACGGGTCGTCTCCTGTGGCCATCCGCTGCCGGGGCATGAGATCCGCATCGTCGACGGCACCGGCAGAGAGGTCGGCGATCGCATCGAAGGCCGCCTCGAGTTCCAGGGCCCATCCACCACCGCCGGCTATTTCCGCAGCCCCGAGCTGACGCGCAAGCTGTTCCACGACGGATGGCTCGACTCGGGCGATCTCGCGTACATCGCCGGCGGCGAGGTCTACCTCACCGGTCGTGTCAAGGACCTGATCATCCGCGGCGGACGCAACATCCATCCGCAAGATCTCGAGATCGCGATCGGCAACATCCCGGGGATCCGCAAGGGTTGCGTGGCCGTCTTCGCGAGCCCGGACCCGGCGAGCGGCACCGAACGCCTGGTGGTGCTGGCGGAATCGCGCGAGACCGACTCGGCTGCGCGCGAGCGCCTGACCGGCGAGATCCAGGCGGTCGCCGTGGACCTGGTTGGGCTGCCTGCGGACGACGTCGTGCTGGCGCCGCCCCACACTGTGCTGAAGACCTCCAGCGGGAAGATCAGGCGCGCGGCCAGCCGGGAGTACTACGAGCGGCGCGGGCCAAGCGCGCGTGCGACACCCGTGTTCCTGCAGTTCGCGCACCTGGCCCTGAGTGCCGTGATCCCCGAGCTGCGCCGCGGTTTGCGAGGGATCGCCGCGCTGGCATATGCCGGCTATGCCTGGGCGGTGCTGTTTCTGGTGGCGGTGCCGACATGGGCACTGGTTGCGCTCGCGCGCCGGCCGCCTATCGGCCGCGCCATCTGCTATTGGGCAGCACGGCTGCTGGCCGCACTCAGCGGGATCCGCGTGAGCGTGACGGGAAGGCAGAATCTCCCAGCAGGGCCGCACGTGCTGGCGGCAAACCACGCGAGCTATATCGACGCCATCGTCCTCGGGGCGGCGCTCCCGCCGCAGCATCGCTACGTGTTCGTCGCCAAGCGCGAGTTCGCGCAGCGCTGGATCCCGCGATTGTTCCTGCACGGCCTCGACGCCGTCTTCGTCGAGCGGCTCGACCCCCGACAGGGGGTGGAGGATGTGGGCCGCGTCGAGCAAGCCGCGCGCGGGGGCGCCTCTCCGATATTCTTTCCGGAGGGCACTTTCGACCGGCGACCGGGGTTGCGCGAGTTCCGCATGGGGACGTTCCTGGTCGCCGCGCGCACCGGCCTGCCGGTTGTGCCGATAGGGCTGCGCGGTACACGATCGATCCTGCGCGGCGATGGCTGGTTTCCGCGCTCCGGCGCCGTCTCCGTCACGTTCGGCACACCCCTGACTCCACACGGCGGCGACTGGGCCGCGGCCGTGGACTTGCGCGATCGCGTGCGGGCCGAGATCATGCGCCTATCCGGAGAGCCCGAACGGCTCGACTAACCGAGGACTTCCCGATGCATCGACATGACCCGGCCTATCTCCTCGAGCTCGCCACACGCGTGCTCGGCGATGCGAAGACAGCAGCGGAGTGGCTCGACCGACCTAGACTGCAGCTGGGCGGCCGCGCACCGCGGGAGCTGCTCGCCGATGCGGACGGCGCCCGCCGGATCGAGGAGCTGCTGCGGCAGATCGACGACGAGGACAGGCTGCACCACGCCCGCACGCCCAGCGGCAAACCGGGGGAGGGAAGCTGAACCAGACGGGCGAGCAGCCGCGCTGTCGCCCGCCTCGAACACGGAAGGCTGTCAGTCGATCTTGATTGCGCGCTTCTTGGACTTTTCGGTCTTTTGCAGCGTGACCTCCAGCATGCCGTCCTTCAGCTCGGCCTTGGCGCCTTCTTCTCTCACGTCGGCAGGCAGCGTCACGGTCCGCGAGAAGCTGCCCTGGGAGACCTCGCAACGGTAGTAATCCCCCTTTTCCTCCTTCTCCTCGCGCCTGGTCTGGCCCTTGACGGTGAACAGGTTGCCCGTCACCGAGATCTCCAGATCCTCCTTCTTCACGCCGGGGACTTCGACCCGCACCAGCACCTCATTGTCACGGTCGACAACATCGAGCTTGGGCATACGCCCCTCCCACGCCAGCGACAGCTCCGGCATGCGCTCGAAGCCGAACGGACGCAGCCAGCTCGGGCCTGCCTGCGCAGTGCCCGCCTGCGCCGCTCCGGCCTGTTGGTAGATCGCGGCGCCGGCTTCCTGCAACGTCTTCTTGAGGGTCTCGGCCTGCGCTGTGGCGCCGTCAGCGTCCTTCTTTGC
>Ga0105094_10000755_pt1 | contig 16393 bp, 14 predicted proteins | sample PPLLak1March2015_2_FD_87023 | JGI IMG/M metagenome (GOLD analysis project Ga0105094, IMG submission 87023) | Freshwater sediment microbial communities from Prairie Pothole Lake near Jamestown, North Dakota, USA - PPLs Lake P8 Core (3) Depth... | ecosystem: Environmental > Aquatic > Freshwater >...
AACCCGGCATTCGTTTTCCGTAATGCCTACACGGCACCCAAAGTGGGCGGCGGCGGATGCGGCAGCGGCGGCTGTGGCGGCGGGGGCTGCGGTCGCTAAACCGCGCGTCCTGCTGGTCGCGCCACGCGACAGTTATCGCACGGCGCCGTACATCGCGGCGGCGCACAAACTCGGCGTTGATCTCCTGATCGCCTCTGAAGGCAAGCATGCCTTGGCGGCTATGGATGTGCCCGGTGTGCAGATCGACCTGCGCGATGTGCCGGGTTCCCTGCAGGCGGTGCTTCTGGCTGCGCAGGCACAACCGTTTGTGGGCGTTATCGGTACAGACGACGCCAGTACCGAGTTTTCCGTGCAGGCCTGCATGCACCTGCAACTTCAACACAACCCGCTTCCCTCGGTGCGGCTCGCGCGCCGCAAGGATCTGGCACGCGCCCGACTGGCGCGTGCCGGCGTGCCAGTGCCGCGCTTCTGGAAAATTGATCTGACACAGCCGCTCGACTCGCAGATCGCGGACGTAGCCTTTCCCTGCGTGGTCAAGCCGGTGGCGCTGTCCGCAAGCCGCGGCGTCATTCGCGTCGAGAACCGCGGACAGCTCGAGAAGGCGATTGCGCGTATCGTGGCCATGCTCGCCGATGTTCCGGAGCCTGAAGAACGGCTTACGTTGCTGATCGAGGAATTCATTCCTGGGGCGGAGGTCGCCGTAGAAGGACTGCTCAGCGGCGGGCGTCTGGAGATTCTCGCTATTTTCGACAAGCCCGATCCGCTCGATGGTCCCTATTTCGAGGAAACCTATTACATCACGCCGTCGCGACATGCACCCGGAGTGCAGGCGCAGATTACCGCGTGCGTGGCCGCGGCCTGCGCGGCCTATGGTCTGCGCGAGGGACCAATCCACGCAGAATGTCGCATCAACGACGCAGGCGTGTGGATGTTGGAGGTGGCGGCGCGCACTATCGGTGGCCTGTGCGGGCGCCTGCTACGTTTCGGTACCGGTTACGGTCTCGAGGAGCTCGTGCTGCTGCACACCCTCGGACGACGTCCAGACTCGCGCAGCGAGACCGGCGGGGCGGGTGTGCTGATGATCCCGATTCCGCAGGCCGGCATTCTCAGACGTGTCGAAGGGATATTGGCGGCGCAGCGCGTACCCTATATCGAGGAAATCGTGATCGATGTGCGCGAGGGTTACGAACTCGTGCCGCTGCCGGAAGGATCAAGCTATCTCGGCTTCATCTTTGCGCGCGCACCGTCACCGGCCGAAGCCGAGGCGGCGCTACGCGAAGCGCACGCCTGTTTGCACGTTGTCGTGGCGCCGCTGTGGAAGGGCGGCGTAGTGTACGCCGCTGCTTCCTGATCTGGGCGGTTTAGGCCTCTAACGTGCGGCACACTAAACAAATAAGCGTGTGTGTGCGGACTTCGACTGTTGCCCGCGGTTAATACAACCGCGGGCAGAAAGCGAAAACTGGCTCCCCGGGACGGACTCGAACCGCCGACCCAGTGATTAACAGTCACTTGCTCTACCGACTGAGCTACCGGGGAAGATAACGGCTACTTATGTGCAGGCGTGCATTCCCTAAATGCGGGAGGCGCGTATGTTACTGACCGCCCCCGGGGGGGTCAAGGCGCTATTTTTGGCGAGCTCAGGATGACGCGGGGCAGGAAATGGCACCGCCGTTTGCATCCCGGGTGGACGTGCGTGGCCGGCCGCTGTTGGCCACGATCACCGTCCGCGGGGCGCCTAAGCCGTGCTTGCTGCAGAACGTGATGGTGATCGTGGAGCCCGAAGCCATGCCGTTCGGCTGGTAGGTGACGTGGTCGCGGTGCGCCGAGCGGATGCGCAGCCCCTCGACGGTACCGAACATCCGGACTGCCGTTTCGTCGGCATCGAATTCGTGGTTGCCGTTGCGGTCGATATAGAGCAGGAAACCATCTTCCCAGACAGTGTTGTTGCGACACGAGCGGCCGTCAGGGCTCGGGCAGAGTACGGCTCTTTCGCCACGTTTGATGGCCTCGCTGCGTGCCAGATTCAGTGCAGTTACCAGCGTGTTGATCGCCCCCGACATGCGCTGGCTGGCAACCAGTTGTTGAAATGACGGGACGGCAATCGCGGAGACTGCGCCAACGACAGTCAGCGTAACGAGTGTTTCGTACAGGCTGAACGCACGCAAGCGCCACGGTGAACGTGACCTGATGACAGGATAGTGGGTCTGCTGGCGTGAATCCGTCACGTGGCTCATTCCCTTGAAAAATTCCCACCGCCGGTTTGCCCCGGGGCAGGCGTCCCTGATACTCAGGTCGAAAGTGCGAGCAGAATGAGTTTCCTGCTCCAACTTCGACGATTCATTATGCCGCGACGCCCGCTAAAGGCAAGTGGGTTGGAACCGGTCGAGCCTAGGCCGGCTTGCAGGCCAAATTCAGGTGTCGGCGCGACCGAGGAACTTTTCGAGACGGTCGAGCGCCTGGTCCAGCTTCTCCGGGCTGGTGGCGAATGACAGTCGCATATAACCCTCCGCGCCAAATGCCGATCCGGGCACGAGTGCGACCCCGGCTTCGTTCAGTATCAACTCGGCCATGTCCACATCGTTCGCAATGCCCTCGAAATTGGCAATGGCGTCCTTGAACAGGGCGAATGCGTAGAACGTACCTTTTGCGGGCAGGCAGCGCACGCCGCGCAGCTGATTCAGGCGCGCGACCACGTGGTCGTGGCGCTCCCGGAAGGCGCGTACCATTGGGGCCATGCACGCCTGATCGCCGTTGAGTGCTGCCTCGGCGGCGACCTGGGAGATCGATGCCGGATTCGACGTGCTTTGTGATTGCACCTTTTTCATCGCGGCGATCAGTGTCTTGGGACCGGCGCAGTAGCCGATTCGCCAGCCGGTCATCGCGTAGGCCTTTGATACGCCGTTCAGCACGATGGTGCGATCCTTGAGATCAGGACAGGCGTTGACGATGTTGCAGAACGGTTCGTCGGTCCAGAGAATATGCTCGTACATGTCGTCCGTGGCGATCAACACATCCGGATATTTGCGCAGCACCTCGCCCAGCGCCTCGAGCTCCTGACGCGTATACACCGCACCGGTCGGGTTGGAAGGGCTGTTGATGACCACGAGCTTGGTCTGGAAGCCGATCACGGTATCGAGTTGCTCGGGTGTGATTTTGTAGCCCTGCTGGATGCCGGTCGAGATGATCACCGGCGTGCCATCGGCGAGCAGCACCATGTCCGGATAGGACACCCAATAAGGTGCCGGGATGACCACTTCATCATCCTTTTCGAGCAGCGCCTGGGCGAGATTGAAGAAGCTTTGCTTGCCGCCGACCGATACCAGAATCTGGTCGGGTGTGTAGTCGAGGCCGTTGTCGCGCTTGAATTTGTTGATCACCGCCTGCTTGAGCGACGGGGTACCGTCCACCGCCGTGTATTTCGTGAAGCCGTCGCGAATCGCGCGGATTGCCGCTTCTTTTATATGTTCGGGTGTATCGAAATCGGGCTCACCAGCGCCGAGTGAAATGACGTCCTTGCCCTGTGCCTTGAGTTCCTTGGCGCGGGCCTCGACGGCGAGGGTGGGGGAGGGTTTGATGCGGCCGACGCGGGCGGCAAAGCGAATTGTATTCAACGTTCGTTCCCGGATGCTATCGAAAAAAATGACTAATTTTGTGCAGGCTTGTCTTCCCCGGCCGCGGTAATATACCTGCAAGTTCGTCCCAACCAAAGTCCATGAACGATTTCCGACTCGAATGCCCGTTCCAGCCCGCCGGCGACCAACCGGCTGCAATCCGCGCGCTGGTCGACGGTCTGCGCCACGGTGAGGCCTTCCAGACCCTGCTCGGTGTTACCGGCTCTGGTAAAACCTTCACCATTGCGAACGTGATTGCACAACTGCAGCGGCCAACGCTGATCCTTGCGCCGAACAAGACACTGGCCGCGCAGCTTTATTCCGAAATGCGCGATTTCTTTCCGCACAACGCGGTCGAATACTTCGTCTCTTATTACGACTATTACCAGCCGGAGGCTTATGTCCCATCCTCTGACACCTACATCGAGAAAGATGCCTCGATCAACGAACACATCGAGCAGATGCGTTTGTCCGCCACCAAGGCGCTGCTCGAACGCCACGACGCGGTGATTGTCGCGACGGTTTCGGCGATCTATGGCCTCGGTGATCCCGAGGCCTACCACGGCATGATTCTGCACTTGCGGGTCGGCGCCCTCATGGACCAGCGTGCCATCCTCAAACGCCTCACCGAGCTGCAGTACACGCGCAACGACATCGAATTGCACCGCGCCACGTTCCGGGTGCGCGGCGATGTAATCGATGTTTTTCCGGCCGACTCCGACCGGTTCGCGATTCGCATCAGTCTGTTCGGGGACGAAATCGAGGGTTTGAGCGAATTCGATCCGCTCACCGGCGAGGTGGTGAACAAGCTCACGCGTGCAACCATCTATCCTTCATCACATTATGTGACAGCGCGCGAAACCATCCTTGGTGCCATCGAATCGATCAAGGACGAGTTGCGCGAACGCCTCGCCAGCCTGCACTCCGCCAACAAACTGGTCGAGGCACAACGCCTGGAGAGTCGCACGCGCCTAGACATCGAAATGCTTCAAGAGGTCGGTTACTGTCCCGGCATCGAGAACTATTCGCGCTACCTGTCCGGACGTGCGCCCGGATCGCCACCGCCGACGCTGATCGATTACCTGCCAAAAGACGCGCTGCTGGTGATCGATGAGAGTCATGTCACCATCCCGCAGCTCGGCGCCATGTATAAAGGCGATCGTTCGCGCAAGGAAACCCTGGTGGAGTACGGCTTCCGCCTGCCCTCGGCGCTCGATAATCGGCCACTCATGTTCAATGAATTCGAGGCGCTGATTCCGCAGGCCATCTTCACCTCGGCGACACCCGGCCCTTATGAGCTGGAACACTCCGCCGGTACCATCGATCTCGTGGTGCGCCCCACCGGGCTGGTCGATCCGGAAGTGGAAGTGCGGCCGGTCGCCACGCAGGTGGACGATCTGCTGTCCGAGATTCGCAAACGTGTCGCGCTAAATGAGCGCGTGCTGGTAACAACGCTGACCAAACGTATGGCCGAGGACCTAACTGAGTACTACTCTGAGCACGGCGTAAAGGTGCGCTATCTGCATTCCGACATCGACACCGTGGAACGTGTTGAAATTCTTCGCGACCTGCGCAGCGGGCTGTTCGACGTGCTGGTCGGCATCAACCTGTTGCGTGAAGGACTGGATCTGCCGGAGGTATCGCTGGTCGCGATTCTGGATGCCGACAAGGAAGGCTTTTTACGTTCCAAGCGCTCGCTCATTCAGACTATCGGCCGTGCCGCCCGTCACCTGACCGGTCGGGCGATCCTGTATGCCGACCGAATCACCAATTCCATGCGCGCGGCAATCGACGAGACCGAACGCCGGCGCGCTAAGCAGGTTACCTATAATCTCACGCATGGCATTACTCCCGCAGGCATCGTCAAGGAAGTGAAGGATATTATCGACGGCGTGGCCTATGCGCGGTCCGGACGAAGCGAACCCGCGGCGCTGCTGGCGGCCGAGGAAGCGGCGGAGTATGAATTGCTGTCGCCGGATGCGCTGGCGCGCATGCTCAACAAGCTGGAGAAACAGATGTACACGCACGCGCGTAATCTTGAATTCGAACAGGCCGCTGGCCTGCGGAATAGGATTCAAGCCATCAAGGCGCGTAACTTCGGTGTGGAGAAGGGAACTGCATACCGCTGATGCGGATTATCCCGGCAGGATCAATGCCTGTAACTCGCGGTGCAGCTGTGCTTCGTCACCGAGGTTGAGTTCCACCAGGCGGCGCAGATGTGCGGCGCTATCGAGGTCAATGTGTCGACAAGTCACGCCAACATGGTCGGCTTCGATATGCGCCACCGTGCCCTGCATATGGATGCGAACACCCTCGGTAATCTGTACTTCCAGATGAACCTCTTGACCGTTTTTCGCAGGCCAGTCGGCAGGACAGCGGAGGAGCGCCCCTTTGAGCGAAATATCAATCACCGTGCAGTCCCATTGACGGCCATCTGCACGCAGGATGACCATCGCCGGGAACGGCACTCGTGTAAACCGGCGGTGCTCTTCAGGTACGTTGTTCATGGTTGTACGGACAATTCTCGCTTGATATACAGGACAAGTTGCGTCACACCAATACATTTTAGTGTAGTTCTTGCTTTCATCATCATTTGAGAGCCAGCGCAATGCCCCGTCAACACTGAAATATTGGTATTTGAGCGATTGCTTATTAACTAACGAACACTGGCATGGTCTATGCTGTAACAAAATATAACAAGGGAGTATCGGCCAGGGACGGTGATTCTTAACCGTTGAGGGTGTGATTATGAGATTTATCCAGAGGATTCTGTTGGCCACTGGCGCCAGCATGCTGCTATTACTTGTAAACATGTCATCGTTGATGGCAGCAACACCATCATCGGACAACAAGAAGTTGAGTTGGGCAGGGTGTGGCATTTCGAAAGCCGCTTTCATGTTTGAAATGGCCGCTGCCTATGAAAAGAAGACCGGCGTTAAGATCGATTTGATCGGCGGTGGTGCCACCAAAGGGATTCGCCAGGTTTCATCAAAAGAGACCACCATTGGCGGTACCTGCCGGCATGTGATCGAGAAAGACGGCTCGATGATGACGCACCCAGATGAGCGCCGCGTCCAACTCACGCCGGTGGCTTGGGATGCGCTGGTGGTGATCACCCACAAAGACAACCCGGTCGACACTATCTCGAGCGATCAGTTGCGCAAACTGTACAAAGGGCAGATTACCAACTGGAAGGAGCTTGGCGGACTGGATGCGCCGATCGAACTTTATGTGCGCAAAGGCAAGATTTCCGGTGTGGGTCGTACATTACGCGAGTTGTTATTTTACAACTATGAAGAGGAGTTTGTGGCCAAGCATGTTGTGGATTCCACCGGACCACTCGAGCGGGCGATGGAAAAGAACCCGAATGGCGTCGGCGTAACCGGCGTCAGCAGCGCCCGCAAGCTGGAGAAGAAAAAGACCGCCAAGATCCTGAAGCTGGATGGCAAAGAATCGAGCTACGAGAACATCCGGACCGGCCAGTATGTACTTTACCGTCCGTTGTACATGGTGACCAACCTCCAGGAGAAGAATCCGGAGGTCAAAAATTTCATCCATTTTGTTTCCAGCGATGAGGGTAAGGCGATTATGCGCAAGGTCGGCACGGTGCCGTATGAAGACGCCGTCGGCCTGTGGCTCACCTACCTTGACCAACAGAACAAGGCCATGGCCAACCGTCTGCATGTCGCTGAGCCCGCGGTCAGCAAGGCCAAGACTGCTAAAAGGTAAACACGGCATTGCCGGCCCTGTTCTTGTGACAGGCCGCCGAGTTATGCTATTTTGCGCGCCTTTCCCAGGCGCGTAGCTCAGTGGTAGAGCACACCCTTGACATGGGTGTGGTCGGTGGTTCGATCCCACTCGCGCCTACCAGATTGCAGCGCTCCGGTTAAAACCCGGGGCGCTGTGTTTTTAATGGTTATTTTTGTGCAGGCGCGCCTTCCCTATGGTTATTTTTGTGCAAGCGTGCCTTCCCTAACTTAGGCCCCGGTTTTACGCGGCCCCTCGTAGCGGTCGCCACTGAAGAAAGGGTATTTACCATGCCAGTCATCACCCTGCCGGACGGCAGTCGCCGTGAATTTCCCCAGCCTGTTACGGTTGCCGAACTTGCCCTTGCGATCGGTCCCGGCCTCGCCAAAGCCGCTCTGGCCGGCAAGGTCGATGGGCGGATTGTGGACACTTCGTTTCGCATCGAAAACGACGCCCAGGTATCGATTATCACCGAACGCGATCCGGACGGTGTCGAGGTCATTCGCCACTCGACGGCGCACTTGCTGGCACAGGCAGTGAAGGCGCTTTACCCGGAGGCCCAAGTCACCATCGGGCCGGTGATCGAGGATGGTTTCTACTACGACTTCGCTTTCAAGCGCGGCTTCGCCGAGGAAGATCTGCGGGCGATTGAGGCGAAAATGCAGGAACTCGCCAAGCAGGATCTCCCGGTAAGCCGGCGCGTGCTGCCACGTGACGAGGCGGTTGCCTATTTTCGCGGCCTGGGCGAGGAGTACAAGGCGAAAATCATCGAGGACATCCCGCAGGGCGAACAGATCTCGCTCTACCGACAGGGAGAATTCGAGGATCTGTGTCGTGGCCCGCATGTCCCATCCACTGGCAAGCTCAAGGCCTTCCGGTTGATGAAGGTTGCCGGCGCCTACTGGAAAGGCGATTCGCGCAACGAGATGTTGCAGCGCATCTACGGCACCGCCTGGGGCGACAAAAAGTCGCTCGACGCCTATTTGCATCGCCTGGAAGAAGCGGAGAAGCGCGATCATCGCAAGATCGGCAAGACTCTCGCCTTGTTCCATATGCAGGAAGAGGCGCCGGGCATGGTGTTCTGGCACGAGCGCGGCTGGCGCATCTACCAGACCATCCAGCGCTATATGAGCGATCTGTGGCGCGCCAGCGGCTACCAGGAGATCCGTACGCCGCAGCTCGTGGACCGCAGCCTGTGGGAGAAGTCCGGTCACTGGGAGAAATTCCATGACGACATGTTCACGACCGAGTCGGAGAAACGCACTTTCGCGGTCAAGCCAATGAACTGCCCGTGTCACATCCAGATCTACAACCAGGGATTGAAGAGCTACCGCGACCTGCCGCTGCGCCTGGCCGAGTTTGGTTCCTGCCACCGCAACGAGCAGTCCGGCGCGCTGCACGGCCTGATGCGCGTGCGCGGCTTTACCCAGGACGATGCCCACATCTTCTGCAGTGATGACCAGATTCAGTCCGAGGTAGCGGCGTTCATCGACCTGCTGCACAAGGTTTATGCCGACTTCGGCTTCAAGGAGGTCCAGTACAAGCTCTCGACCCGGCCGGCTAACCGCATCGGTTCGGACGAGGCCTGGGACAAGGCCGAACATGCCCTGGAGCAGGCCCTGAACAGCAAGAATCTACCCTGGGACCTGCAGCCAGGGGAGGGGGCGTTCTACGGGCCGAAGATCGAGTTCTCGCTCAAGGACTCGATCGGCCGGGTCTGGCAGTGCGGCACCATTCAAGTGGATTTCTCGATGCCGGGCAGGCTCGGCGCGCACTACATTGCCGCCGATGGCAGCAAGCAGGTACCGGTCATGCTGCACCGAGCGGTATTCGGCTCTCTGGAGCGCTTCATCGGTATTTTGATCGAGGAGTATGCCGGCGCCTTTCCGACATGGCTCGCCCCGGTGCAGGCCGTGGTGCTGACCATCACCGACAAACAGGCCGAATATGCCCGGGAAGTCGAGAAATACCTGCTGAAAGCCGGCTTTCGGGTCGAAGCGGACTTGAGAAACGAGAAAATAGGCTTTAAAATCCGCGAACATACCTTGCAGCGTGCACCCTATCTGCTGGTCATCGGCGAGCGGGAGGCGCAGGAAGGTAAATTGGCCGTGCGCACGCGCAGCGGTGAGGATCTTGGTTCCATGACGCCGAGTGCGTTTTTGGAACGGCTCACCACCGAGGTCGCGAGTCACGGCATTTCTGTTTTGGAGGATTAGAACTATCGCTGCGGAAAAGGCTACACGCATCAACGACGAAATCCGGATCCCGTCGGTCCGGCTGATCGGCGCTGACGGCAAGCAGGTCGGAGTAGTACCCACGTCTGATGCTAAACGCATGGCGGAAGAAGCCGGGATGGATCTGGTCGAGATCTCCCCCAACGTTTCGCCGCCCGTTTGCCGGATCATGAACTTCGGAAAGTTTCAGTACGAAGAGAGCAAACGCAAGCACGCCGCGAAGAAGAAGCAGAAACAGATCCAGATCAAGGAAGTGAAGTTTCGTCCCGGGACGGACGTCGGAGACTATCAGGTCAAACTACGCAACCTGATTCGTTTCCTGGAAGAAGGGGACAAGGCCAAGATCACCTTGCGCTTCCGCGGTCGCGAAATGGCCCATCAGGAATTGGGCACGCAACTGCTGAAACGCATTGAAGAGGATCTCAAGGAACACGGGAATGTCGAGCAATACCCGCGTCTTGAAGGTCGTCAGATGGTCATGGTCATCGGCCCCAAAAAATAGGCCGCAATTCATCGCGGCATTCATAAACCTGTAGCGCCTCACCGGGTTGGCCCGGCGGCGTGAGAATGCGGAGTCAAGAGAAATGCCCAAGCTCAAAACCAACCGGGGCGCCGCCAAGCGCTTCCGGAAGACGGCCAGTGGTTTCAAGGCCGGACATGCCTTCAAGCGTCACATCCTGACGAAAAAGACCAGCAAGCGGAAACGCCAGCTGCGTGGACCGGTGGGCATCCATCCGTCCGATGTCGGATCCGTGCGGCGCATGCTGCCGAACGCCTAAGGAGAACGAACCATGCCACGTGTAAAACGCGGAGTTGTCGCACGCGCCCGTCACAAGAAGGTGCTGACGAAGGCCAAGGGTTACTACAACGCACGCCGCAAGGTCTACCGGGTCGCCAAGCAGGCGGTCATGAAGGCCGAGCAGTACGCCTATCGCGACCGGCGTGCTCGCAAGCGTGATTTCCGTTCGCTCTGGATCGTGCGCATCAATGCCGCCGCGCGCGAGTGCGGCCTTTCCTACAGCCGCTTCATCAGCGGTTTGCAGAAGGCCGCCATCGAGGTCGACCGCAAGATGCTGGCGGACATCGCAGTCCACGACAAGAAGGCCTTCGCCGTGCTGGCGGAGAAGGCCAAGGCCAGCCTCGTCTGATCTCCGCGCGCATGCGCGGGTGATCGGTGAAACCAAGGGGGAAAGGCTGCGGCCTTTCCCTTTTTCATTTTGACCGGAACCCGAATGACTACAGCGAGCGAATCGCTCAAGCTGCAACTGCAGACCCTGGTCGCGGAGGCGCGCAGTGCCATCGAGCGCGCGCCAGGCGTGCCCGATGTCGAACAGCTGCGCGTGCAGTATCTCGGCAAGAAGGGCGTGGTCACCGAGCAGCTCAAGCAGCTCGGCGGATTGCCGCCCGAGGAGCGTCCGCGCGTCGGTCAGTGGGTAAACGAGGCCAAGGAGCAGCTTCAGGAACTTTTGCAGTCGCGCCGGCAGCAACTGGAGAATGCCGTACGTAATGATCGGCTGGCGCGCGAAACCCTCGATGTTACCCTGCCCGGACGCGGCGTGCGTCTCGGCGGCCGGCATCCGGTTTCGCGCACGCTGGAGCGCCTCGATACGCTGTTCCTGCGCCTCGGTTTCGAGATCGCCGATGGTCCGGAGATCGAAGATGATTTCCACAACTTCGAAGCGCTCAACATCCCGGCTACACATCCGGCGCGCGCCATGCACGATACGTTCTATTTCGGTGACGGCCGGCTGCTGCGCACGCACACCTCTCCGGTGCAGGTGCGCTATATGCAGACACACAAACCGCCGCTGCGCGTCATCGCTCCGGGGCGTGTCTATCGCTGCGACTCGGACGTCACGCACACGCCCATGTTCCATCAGATCGAGGGCCTGATGGTGGACGAATCGGTGAGCTTCGCCGACCTGAAAGGCCTGCTCGCCGAATTCCTGGCGCAATTCTTCGAGAAGCCGCTCAAGGTGCGCTTCCGCCCGTCGTTCTTCCCGTTCACCGAACCGTCCGCCGAAGCCGACATCGAATGCGTGATCTGCGGCGGCGGCGGATGCCGCGTCTGCAAGGGCAGCGGCTGGATAGAGGTATTGGGCTGCGGCATGGTGCACCCGGAGGTGTTCCGGCACGTCGGCATCGATAGCGAGCGCTATACCGGCTTTGCCTTCGGTCTCGGTGTCGAGCGCTTGGCAATGCTGCGCTACGGCGTGAACGACCTGCGGTTGTTTTACGAGAACGATTTACGCTTCTTGCAACAGTTCAGATAAAAAACTCAACGCAAAGACGCAAAGAAATTTATGTATGAATACATCCGTTCTCTTTTTTCCTTTGCGTCTTCGCGCCTTTGCGTTGGGTTGTTTTGAATTATGAAAATCAGCGAACAATGGCTGCGTGAGTGGGTAGCAGTTCGCCAGGACGCCAAAGCGCTGGCCGAGCGTCTGACGCTCGCCGGAATCGAAGTCGGCGCCGTGACGCCGGTGGCCGCGCCGCTCGAAAACGTGGTGGTGGGTGAAATTCTTTCGCTTATACCGCATCCGCAGGCCGACCGGTTGCGCGTCTGCCGGGTGAACGTCGGGCAGAAGGCGCCGCTCGCCATCGTCTGTGGCGCCGCCAATGCCGCCACCGGGCTGAAGGTGCCGGCGGCACTGGACGGCGCGCTGCTGCCGAACGAAACGAAAATTGCCCGCACCACGATCCGTGGCGTGGAATCATTCGGCATGTTGTGTTCCGCAGCCGAGCTGGGCCTTGAGGAGGCCTCGCCAGGCCTGCTGGTACTGGATGCCAAGGCGAAGCCGGGCACGCCGATCACAAAATATTTGCAGCTCGACGACCACCAGCTCGAAGTGGAGCTGACGCCGAACCGCGGTGATTGCCTGAGTATCATGGGACTGGCACGTGAGCTCGCGGCACTGACCGGAGCACGCTACACACCGGTGGCCCTGAAGCCGGTTGCAGCCAAGACGCGACGCCGCCTGGCCATCACACTCGGCGCAAAAAATGCCTGTGCGCGTTACGCCGGTCGCGTGATCGAAGGGATTAACCCCCAGGCCATCACACCGACGTGGATGAAGGAGCGCCTGCGCCGCAGCGGCCTACGCAGCATCCATCCGGTCGTGGATGTCACCAACTACGTTATGCTCGAGCTTGGCCAGCCGATGCATGCCTTCAATCTCGACAAGCTGTCGGGCGGCATTACGGCGCGCCACGCGCGCAAAAACGAGACACTCATGCTGCTCGACGGTAAGATCTTGACGCTCGATCCTGCCGATCTGGTCATTGCCGATGCGCGCGCGCCGCTGGCACTCGCCGGGATCATGGGTGGGCAGGATTCGGCTGTCGATGCCGGCACCCAGAACCTGTTTCTCGAGAGCGCCTGGTTCCGTCCGGAGGCGATCGGGATTCGCGCGCGCGCATATGGCCTCCACTCCGATTCTTCGCATCGCTTCGAACGTGGTGTCGATCCGGCGCTGCAGCGCCAGGCATTGGAGCGCGCCACCGGGCTGGTGCTCGCGATCTGCGGAGGAAAAGCCGGCCCAGTCACGGAAAAAATTTCCGCGGCGCATCTCCCCAAGCGCCCGGCGATTTCGTTGCGCGCAGCGCGTATTGAGCGTCTGCTCGGTATGCCGCTCGCACCGGCCACGGTCGAGACCGTTCTCAAACGCCTCGGCATGCGCGTCTCCAAAGCGGCAGGCAAGGCTGGGCGCAACTGGAAAGTCAGCCCCCCCAGCTGGCGTTTCGACATCGGCCGCGAAGTCGACCTCATCGAAGAGCTGGTGCGCGTGCACGGCTACGACAAGGTGCCGGCACGAGCGCCGCGGGCGGCTCTGCACGTGCCGGCCATGCCCGAATCCAGGATCGCCGCGAATCGTTTACGAACTGTATTGATTGACCGCGACTACCAGGAGGCGATTACCTACAGCTTTGTCGACCCGGCGTTGCAGGCGCTGATTTCACCGGGGCAGTCCCCGCTGACGCTCACCAATCCGATTGCCTCGGACATGGCGCAGATGCGGTTGTCGCTCTGGCCGGGACTGGTCAAGGCGACGCTCTACAATCAGAATCGTCAGCAGGAGCGAGTGCGCCTGTTCGAGATCGGTCGCCGTTTCCTGGCCAAGCCGGACGGAAGCGCAGACGAGCAGCCCGTCATTGCCGGTATCGTCACGGGCCCGGTACTCTCGGAACAGTGGGGCGCCAAGGCACGGCCGGTTGATTTTTTCGATGTAAAAGGCGACGTCGAGGCCTTGCTCGCCCTGGGTGGCCAACACCAGTATGTTTTCCGGCCAGCGCGCCATCCAGCTCTACATCCCGGCCAGTCCGCAGAAATCGCCCTGATCGGAGCAACCGATGCGGCCGTGGGACTGGTAGGGGTGCTACACCCGGATATCCAGGCTAAAACCGGACTGGAGAAGTCGGTTATTCTCTTTGAGTTGCGCTTATCGGCCCTGCAAGCGGCGATCATCCCGCAATTTCAGGAAATTTCGCGTTATCCGGCCATTCGCCGCGATTTGGCCTTGGTCCTGGCCGACGCGGTGCCGGCCCAGACGGTCCTGGACCATGTACGGAAAACGGCTGGACTATTACTAGTCAACCTTGAGCTGTTTGATGAGTATCGTGGCGAAGGCATTGATTCCGGAAGAAAAAGTCTGGCCTTGGGCTTGACCTTCCAGGATACTTCGCGCACTCTTAATGAAAGCGATGTTGAAGCGGTGGTGGGGAGGGTGGTTGCTGGCCTGAAGGCCAGCTTCGACGCGCAGCTGAGACAATAAGCAATCAAGTAATAAATAAGGGCTCATTTCGATGGCGTTAACCAAGGCTGATCTGGCCGAGGCTCTTTTCAACGAGCTGGGATTAAACAAAAGGGAAGCCAAGGAATTCGTCGAGCTCTTTTTCGAGAAGATCCGCGAGGCATTGGAAAACGGCGACACCGTAAAATTGTCCGGCTTTGGAAATTTCGGTCTGCGCAAGAAGAATCCGCGCCCTGGCCGTAATCCCAAGACCGGTGAAGAAATTCCGATTTCCGCGCGCCGGGTCGTGACCTTTCGGGCCAGCCATAAGCTAAAAGAACGAGTCGACCAGAATGCTGGATCCCGAAGACAATCTTGAGTTACCGCCCATCCCCAGCAAGCGCTACTTCACCATCGGGGAAGTGAGCGACCTGTGCGGGGTCAAACCGCATGTGCTGCGTTATTGGGAACAGGAGTTCCCACAGCTCAAGCCGGTCAAGCGCCGTGGCAACCGCCGCTACTATCAGCGCCACGATGTCATGCTGATCCGGCAGATCCGCAGCCTGCTGTACGTTGATGGCTTTACCATCAGCGGCGCACGCAACAAGCTCGTGGTCGAGAATGACCTGAGCGATCCCAATCAGCGCTCCGCCGTCATCCGCCAGCTCATCCAGGAACTGGAAGATGTGCTGACGCTGCTTGGCACTCGGCAAGCCTGATTCCGTTTCTCCCGCCGGCATTCTCGGGTATGATGTGCGCTCTCGGTGCGCAGAGCTCACGGCGCCGATCGCGGTTCCAGCGGGGCGTAGCGCAGCCTGGTAGCGCACCTCCTTGGGGTGGAGGTGGTCGGAGGTTCAAATCCTCTCGCCCCGACCAATTATTAACACCATACATGCCTTCCCTGGCGACGTTCTGTAGACTTCGTTCAGCGCCAGCCGGTACTTCCGTGTACCGGCGTTCGGTGGCACGGACGCACGTTAAGTGCGTCCGTGACGTCTCCACCTCACCCTTGGCGAATCTTTAAAGATGGCTTCAACGAGCCCCCCAGCCCGTAGCCTTGAACCGGGCATGACCTTTTCTGTATCGTGCGACGGTCATGCGCATTCTCCTTAGCAACGATGATGGCTACTTCGCTCCCGGGCTCGCCACCCTCGCCGAAGCAGTCCGGCAGGTAGCGCATATCGATGTCGTTGCACCCGAACGCGACCGCAGCGGCGCCAGCAATTCCCTGACCCTGTCGCGACCGCTGCGCATGCTGCGCGCGGCCAACGGTTTCTACTACGTGGACGGCACACCCACCGACTGTGTGCATCTCGCCATCACCGGATTGCTCACGCAGGAACCGGATATGGTCGTCTCCGGCATCAACCACGGCGCGAATCTGGGCGACGATGTGATCTATTCAGGCACGGTCGCCGCCGCGATGGAGGGACGATTCCTCGGGTTGCCGGCCATTGCCGTGTCGCTGGTCGGCCGGGAGGGCAGGTATTTTGCGACGGCCGCGCGCGTCGTGCTCAGCCTGCTCGATAAACTCAAGAATCATCCGTTGCCGACGGATACTATCTTGAACGTGAATGTTCCGGACATTCCCTACGAGCAGCTCGGCGGCTTTGAGGCGACGCGTCTCGGTCACCGCCACAAGGCCGAGCCGGTGATCAAATCCGCCGACCCGCACGGCAACGCCATTTACTGGGTGGGCCCGTCGGGCGCGGAGGCGGATGCCGGACCTGGCACGGATTTTCATGCGATCCGCCAGAACCGCGTTTCCGTCACGCCGTTGCACGTGGATCTCACCCGCCACATGGCCCTCTCGCAGGTGGCATCCTGGCTCGACAAGAAGAACGAAGCAGGGCTTCCTTAGTGACAAGACGCCTTTCCGGCATTGGCATGACCTCAGCGCGGACACGTGAACGCCTGGTCCAGCGCCTGCGTGAAGCCGGTATCCGCGATGTCGCAGTGCTCGAGGCCATCGGAAGGGTGCCACGCCATTTATTTGTGGACGAGGCCCTCGCGAGCCGCGCCTACGAAGACACGGCATTGCCCATCGGCCATGGGCAGACCATCTCTCAAC
>Ga0105094_10000756_pt1 | contig 16384 bp, 15 predicted proteins | sample PPLLak1March2015_2_FD_87023 | JGI IMG/M metagenome (GOLD analysis project Ga0105094, IMG submission 87023) | Freshwater sediment microbial communities from Prairie Pothole Lake near Jamestown, North Dakota, USA - PPLs Lake P8 Core (3) Depth... | ecosystem: Environmental > Aquatic > Freshwater >...
CGAACCCCCGACATCCTGATTACAAATCAGGTGCTCTACCAACTGAGCTATGCGGGCATAAACCGGTTTCAAACATGCCATCCCAGGCGTCGCGCTTTACCTATGGCTCAACACCGGCCTCGCCATCCATGGCGAGGCGCTCGGCGGCGCGAGAGTTCACTGAACTCTCGCGAAATCCCCGCCTCGCCCAACTGAGCTATGCGGGCAAACAATTACTTTCAAACAAGCCGTCCATGGCGACGCGGCTTAGTTTCTATTAAACCCCAGCCCGCACATCCATGTGCGGGCAAAATCGAAAGCGCGGCATTGCAAGTATAACCGGCCGTGACGAGACAGCCCACTCAGCTCGGCGCATTGTCACGCGGCTCGGGCGGTTTGGCCGGCGGCGCGCTGGTGCCGGCCGGACAGGCGATTTCCCGCACCTGAACGTCCTTCGCGGCCCAGTCGATCTGCCTGATCCGGTTCACCGTTTGCGCCGGAGCCTTGACCGCCACATCCAGCCAGAAACGCGTGCGCGTCTGCTGGAACGGTTGAATCCTGGCTTGGATTTTTTTAGCCGCCAGTTCGCGCACGCGGCTGGCGGCATTGGCCTCGACGGCAAACAAGCCGAGGGAGATGGCGTTTTGCATGCCCTCCTCCTGCATCAGCGCATGATCCTTGAATCCGAGGCGGGTGAGTTCCTGGCGCTTGCGCTCCGCGGCTTTCGGGGACGACAACGGCGGGAGATACACCAGATAACCGGTCACGCTGCGGGTATCCTCGGCGCGACGGGAATACGTGAGCTGAAGTTCATTCAAGCGTGTCTCCGCCCGGGCCACGAGATCGATATCCGGAAACGGGCCGATATGGAAACAGGTGGGCGCCACGCCGGCCGTCAATTCCGCGTTCGCCAGCGGCGGCGCCTTGCGCGGCACGAGCTTCACACCCGGCTCATTGAACAGACGTATCTTCTCCGGCGCCACCGGTGCACGTGCCGCGCGCGTTTCCTCCACCGGAGCATCCTTGTACCAGCTGGCCCACATCCACAGCCCGAGGTTGGCCAACACCAGCGCGGCAAAAACCCATTTGAGTTTCATAGGTTGTCCGCGATGCGCGCCAGGCCCTTGAGCACCAGGTCCGGCACGATTGTGGCCGGCGCACGCAGATGCGTCGCCAGCGCCGGCGCGTCGCCGCCGGTGAGAAAAAACTCCATTGGTTCGCCGAGGCTCCGCCGGTACTCGTCCCGCAGGCGCTCCACCGCGCCTGCCAATCCGAACAGGGTACCGGCCGCCACGCCATCCGCGGTGGAACGGGCGAGACAATCCACCGCGTTTCCTTCAGCCGGCGCAATGGCCACCGTACCCCGCGCCAGGCTGTCGCGCAGCAGCCGCAGCCCCGGAAAAATCGCGCCGCCGAGGAATTCGCCCTTGGCCGACAGCGCCTCCACCGTCACGGCGGTACCGGCATCCACCACGCATGCCGCTGAATCAGTCAATCCACGGACAGCAATCAGCGCCGCCCAGCGGTCAGCGCCCAATTGTTCCGGCCGGTGGTAAAGATTTTTTACGCCGAGCTGCTGCACTTGCGGACGCACGATATGTGCCGTGACCGACCAGCGTGTCCGCATCCATTGTTCGAGCGCATTTAATCGCTCCGGACCGGAAACGCTGCATACGATCACGCGCTGCGGTATTTCGATTTCCCCCCAAACCTTGTCGAACAAAGTTTCGACATTTTTTTCGCTGTCGAGCAAAACCGCATCGGTGCGCCACGCTCCGGCGGCGTGTTGCGCCCACTTCAGGCGGCTGTTGCCGAGATCGACTAATAAGTTCATGGATAATTCTGCTGAAGAAGTCATGAATCAAGTATGATTATTAGCCACAGAGCGCACAGAGAATAGCGATAAAAAGAATCACGAATACTCTCTGTGAACTCTGTGTTCTCTGTGGCTGGATTTCATATTCTTATATTAATGAATTCCTATGCGCGGACGGGTCGCAGGCTGACTTCACCGGAATGAAATACCTGCCGGTTCCTGGCCTGACGGATGATCAGGCCGCCGGTTTCATCGATGCCCTCGGCGGTGCCGGTGAACTCGCGCTCGCCCTGGATCAGGCGCACGCGCCGGCCGTGGAACAGATGCCGCTCCTCCCATTCCTCGCGAAACGGCGCAAAGCCCCTGGCCGCGAACAGCTGAAACATGTCCAGCAGACGGCGCACGACCAGCGCCGCCAGGCGATTGCGGTCGGTGGTCTCACCCGTGATGCCCTGCAGATCGATCCACGGCTGGTCGATGTGCGCGGCGTCCTGCGGGCTGATGTAGCCATTGATGCCCACGCCGAGGATGACCCGCGTCGGGCCCGTCGCCTCGCCCTGGACATCGACCAGCAGCCCGGCGAGCTTGCGATTGTCCCACAGCACGTCGTTCGGCCACTTGAGCCCCACGCCGGACACGCCGTATTGCTCCAGCGCGCGCAACAGCGCGACGCCGGCCGCCAGGCTCAGGCCCGACACCAGGCCAGGTCCGCCGGAAAAGCGCCAGGCCATGGACAGCATGAGATTGCAGTAAGGCGTCGTGACCCAGGAGCGGCCGCGCCGGCCGCGCCCGCCCGATTGGGCCTCGGTCACGCAGGTGGCGCCGTTGATGTCCCTGTCCTCCGCAACCTGTTCGGCGAGATAGCGGTTGGTGGAATCCACTTCGTCGAGGACATACAGGCGGTCGCGGATTGGCGTTGCCGCCTCGCCCATCAACTTCAGAAGCCGGGGGCGGTCCAGCAGCGTCAGCGGCGAGTCGAGCTTGTAGCCGCGGCCGGTCACGCGGTGGACCTCGAGACCCGATTGCGCGAGCTGATGGACATTCTTGCAAACTGCGGCGCGCGTGATGCCGAGTTTTTTTCCCAGATCGGTGCCCGAATGAAAGCTGCCGTCGGACAACAGCTTCAGAATTTCGGCGCGCGTGCTCATGCGCGCATTCTACCCAAAAAAGGTCTGCCTTAACGCTGCCTATTTCCCTATCCCGGACATGCGCTCGATGACCTTGACGATCGCGCTGGAATCCAGCTCGCCGTCGCCGCTGCCCATGAGCGCGTTCAGGTGCTGCGCTACCAGCGCCGCGCCCGGCAGGCCGATGCCCAGCTGGTGCGCGTCCTCGATGACGATGCGCAGGTCCTTATGGTGCAGCTTCACCTTGAAACCGGGCTTGAAGTCATTGTCGAGCATGCGCTGGCCGTGTACCTCGAGAATCTTGCTGCCGGCAAACCCTCCCATCAGCGCCTCACGCACCCGGGCCGCGTCCACGCCGTTCTGGCGCGCGAAGGTCAGCGCCTCGCTCACCGCCTCGATCGTGAGCGCCGCCACGATCTGATTGCAGGCCTTGGCCACCTGCCCGGCACCGTGGTCACCCACGTACACCACGTTCTTGCCGAGCACGTCGAACAGCGGTTTCACGCGCTGGAAAGTTTTTTCCCTGCCGCCGACCATGATAGACAGGTTGGCATTGATCGCGCCGATCTCGCCACCCGAAACCGGCGCATCCAGCATCTCGACGCCGCGCGTCTCCAGCTCCTGCGCCAGCCGGCGTGTCGCGGCCGGCGAGATGGTGCTCATGTCGACGATCACCTGACCGGGCCGCAGGCGCGGCGCCAGGCCGGTCTCGCCAAGCACGATGTTTTCCACGTCGGGCGTGTCCGAAACCATGATGAAAATGATCTCGGCGTTCACGGCGACGTCCGCGACCGAGCGACAGGCCTGCGCGCCGGCTTCCACCAACACCTCCATCGTCACCGGCCGGCGCCCGTGCACCCACAGCGCGTGCCCGGCGCGGCGCAGGTTCAGCGCCATGGGCCGGCCCATGATCCCGAGCCCGATGAATCCCAGTTTCATCGTCATTGCCGTCAACTCCTTTAGGAATTATTTCGCCACAGAGGACACAGAGATTATTATTTCAAATTTCTTTTTTCTCTGTGCGCTCTGTGATCTCTGTGGCAAAGTTATTAATTTACTTCTGGCGGATAATGCCGGAACCCGAGCTGCGCCTGGCACCACTGCGCCACCTGCAACAGGCGCGCATCCTGCAAATAGCCGCCGACCACCTGCAATCCGAGCGGCAGGCCGTGCGCGCCCAATCCGGAAGGGAGGGTGACCGCCGGTGTGCCGCATAGCGTCCAGATAGTGCAGAACACCGGGTCGCCGGTATGCGTCAGCGTGGCCGGGGCTTCGCCGCGTGCCGGGGGTGTCAGCACGGCGTCGTAACGATGCATGAAATCGCCCAGCTCGCCACGCAGCCGGGTGCGGCTCTCCAGTGCCGCGTGATACGCGGGCTCCGGAATCTGCAGGCCCTCGTCAATCAGTTGGTTGATCTCGGCGCTCAAACGCTCGCGGTGTTGTTGCTGCAAATGGGCAAACGCCCGCGCGCCCTCGTAGTGCATGATCGTGCGATGAACATCGTGCGCCGCGGCAAAGGCGTCGGGAAGTACGGCGGCTTCGATGGACGCACCGGCCCGACGCAACGCGGCAATGCTCTGGGTGAAATTTTCCTGCTGGTCGGCTTCTGCAAGCGGCCATGTCGAGGTGCGCACCGCCGCCAGTCGCGGCGGCTGGAACAACGGCTTGGGATCGAGCTCGCGCGGTACTTGGGCGAAATCGGACGGGCTGTCGGGGTCATCCTGCGCATAACCCATCAGGGGGCTCGCCACCACCGCGGCATCCGCCACGTTGCGCGCGAACACGCCGACCTGATCCAGCGTGTGACTGAACTTGAGAATGCCGGCGCGCGAGATGAGCCCGGCGCTGGGCTTGTAGCCGACCACGCCGCAGAACGCGGCGGGACGAATGACGGAACCGTTGGTCTGGGTGCCGATGGCGGCGGGGACAAAATGCGCCGCCACCGCCGCGGCCGAACCGCTCGAAGAACCGCCAGGTGTGTGCGCCGGGTTCCACGGATTGTGTGTCTTGCCAGGAACGTAATAGGCCAGCTCCGCCGTCACGGTTTTGCCCAGCATGACCGCCCCGGCTTCATCCAGCCGCCGCACCACGCGCGCGGACAGGGTCGGCAGGTAATCCTCGAAGGCGGCTGAGCCCATGCGGGTCGACAGACCCTGCACATCGATGATGTCCTTGATGCCCACGGGCATGCCGAGCAGCGCGCCGGGCTGGCCGGCCTGCCGCTGGCGATCGGCCGCGCGTGCGCGCTCCAGCGCCGCCTCGGACTTGAGCCAGACCCAGGCCTCGATTTTCGGATCGAGCCGCGCGATCTGCGTCAGGCAATCGCGCACCAGGTCCTCGCAGGTGAAACGGCCTTCGGCCAGGCCGCGCAGGGCATCCTTGACGCCCAGATGATGCAGTTCCCCCATTCAGGCGGGCGGAGGCAACAGGTTGGGCGGTTTTCCCGTGGTCAGCGCCGCCACCAGGTTTTCTGCCGCCAGCATCGCCATGCGACGGCGCGTGGCCTCGGAGGAACTGGCGATGTGGGGAGTCAGCACGACGTTGCCGAGTTTCAGAAAATCCGGATGCAGCGCCGGTTCGTTCTCGAACACGTCGAGGCCCGCGGCGGCGACGGGGCCGCGCTGCAGCGCCTCGACGAGCGCCGCATCATCGACCACGCCGCCGCGCGCGGCATTGATGAGGATGGCGCCAGGTTTCATTTTCGCGAACTGCTCCGCGCCCAGCAGGTGGTGCGTGGCCGGCGAGTAGGGCGTGTGCACGGTAAGGATATCGGCGCGCGCGAGCAGTTCATCCATACTTACATACGCCGCGTGGCAGTTTTTTTCCACTTCCGCCGACAGACGGCGGGTATTGTGGTACAGCACGTTCATGTCAAAGCCGCGGGCGCGGCGCGCCACCGCCTGGCCGATGCGGCCCATGCCGAGGATGCCCAGCGTGGCGTGGTGCACGTCCACGCCGAGGAATTGTTTCAGCTTCCAGCCGCTCCATTGTCCGGCGCGCAGGTACCGTTCCGCCTCGGTCACGCGCCGCGCCGTGGCCAGAATCAGCGCCCAGGTGAAATCCGCCGTGGAGTCATCGAGCACGCCGGGCGTGTTGGTGGCCATGACACCGCGCGCCTGACAGGCCTTGAGATCGATATTGTTGAAACCGACGGCGATGTTGCACACCGCCCTGAGTTTCGGGCAGCGCGCCAGCAGCGCCGCGTCGATGCGCTCGGTGAGCGTGATGAGCGCGCCGTCCTTGCCGGCCAGGCGTTCGGCGAGTTGCTCCGGCGTGAACGGCGTATCGGACGGGTTCGCTTCGACCTCGAAATGGCGCGCGAGATAATCCAGCGTTTCCGGGAAAACTTCGCGCGTGACAAGTACTTGTGGCCGGGTCATGGGCGGCTATCTGTCGTACAGCACCTGCGGGAGCCACAGCCCGATCTCCGGGAACACGTACAACAGCACGATCGCGATGATCTGGATGCCCATGAATGGCAGCATGCCGCCGAAGATCTGGTTGAGCGTGACATGCGGCGGCGCGACGCCCTTGAGGTAGAACGCCGCCATCGCCACCGGCGGCGACAGGAACGCCGTCTGCAGGTTGAGCGCGACCAGCAGGCCGAAGAACAGCGGATCGATCTGGAAATGGGTGAGCAGCGGGATGAAAATCGGCATGAAAATGATGATGATCTCGGTCCATTCCAGCGGCCAACCCAGGATGAAGATGATGAACTGCGCCAGGATCAGGAACTGGGTCGGCGTCAGATCGAGCGACAAGACCCAATTCTCCACCAGCTCCTGACCGCCGAGCAGCGCGAACGCGGCCGAGAAAATCGCCGACCCGACGAACAGCCAGCAGACCATGGCACTGGTCTTGGCGGTGAGAAACGACGATTCCTTGGTGATCACACCAAGGTCTTTCACGGTGGTAATGACCGCGGTCGCCGGGTTCTTGCCGTTGCGCCGTGCCGTACGCCAATGCTCAATGAAACGGTACACAGCCGCGAGAATAAAACCGCCGAAGGCGCCGACCGCCGCCGCCTCGGTGGGTGTGGCAAAGCCAAACACGATGGAACCGAGCACGGCAATGATCAGAATCGTCAGCGGAAAGAACGAGGTGAGCAGCATCTTGAACACCTCGAGCCGCTCCCAGTTCCAGCGCAGATAGATATAAGCAAGGGCAGCAACACAGATCCCGAGCGTGATCCAGAACCCGGTCGGCGCCGGCAAGCGCCCGGCCGCATCGGCCTCGGCAGGTGGCGTCTCCGCCATCGATTCCTGTGTCTCCGACGACGCAGCCTCTTCGGCACCGGGCGGGACCGCAAGCTCTGCCGCTTCATCCGACGGCGGCTCCTGGAGTCCGGTTTCGGCTTCGACCGGAGGTTCCTGAAGTCCGGTTGCCAACTCTTCGATCGGAGCCTGACCGATAAGGCCGGCCGGTTCTTCCTCATACGTCGAGAAACTGATGCCGGCCTCGATCAATCCCGTGGTATCCACCTCCACCTCCGGGGCTGTCGCCGAGCGGTAGGTGGTAACGAGCAGCGCAGCAACCACGAGCGCGGGGAGCAGCGTGATCAACAACTGCGCCGCCACGGTGCGTTTCGCCACGGCAGTGCCGGTGCCACCGCTGAGTGCGCGCGAAAGGCCGACCACTGCGTTGCGTCCGCGACCCGCCAGTTGCTGCGCGAACGCCGGAAGCGCGACACGCCGCTCGCTTTCGGGCAGCGGCGGCATGAGGTTCGGCTTGAGCTTCGCCAGCACGATTATGTAACCCACGTAGAGCCCCGCGAGCATGAGGCCGGGGAGAAAAGCGCCGGCGTAGAGCTGCACCACCGACACACCAGCGGTGGCGCCGTAGACGATCAGCAGGATCGAGGGCGGGATCATGATGCCGAGGCAGCCGCCCGCCGTAATCGCGCCGGCCGCCACCGATACGTTATAGCGCGCCTTCAGCATAGCCGGCAGCGCGAGCAGGCCCATCAGCGTCACTACCGCGCCCACAATGCCGGTCGCCGTCGCGAACACCGCGCAGGTGACGATGGTGGCCACGGCCAGCGAGCCCGGCACGCCGGACATGGCGAGGTGCAGGCTCTTGAACAGCCGGTCGATCAACGCGGAACGCTCGACCAGATAACCCATGAACACGAACAGCGGCACGGCGATCAGCACATCGTTCGACATCACGCCGTAGGCGCGCAGCACCATGAGATCGAGGACCTGTTGCACCGCCAGATCGGGGTTGACGTTGCGATAGGCGAGCCAGGCGAAGAACACACCCATGCCCATGAGCGTGAAGGCCGTGGGAAAGCCGAGCATGATGGTCACGACAATCAAGGCCAGCATGATCAGCCCGAGGTGGCCGTCGTTGAGGCTGCCCCAGGGCGTGAACACGATCACCGCACCGACGATGATCGCCATCAGTGTGAAACCAAACCAGAGCTCCTTGCGCAGCCTCACCGGCGCGGCTCCTTGTGCGTCACCAGTTCGTCGAGCTTCTGAATGTCCTCGTCCCTGACGTGCACCATTTCCTTCAGTTTATCGACGTCGACTTCCTCGACGTCCTGCTCCCGCGACGGCCAATGGCCCTGCTTCAGGCAGATGATGCAGCGCACGATCTCGACGACACCCTGCAACAGCAGGATCACCCCGGCGACCGGGATGACGGTCTTGAACGGATAGATCGGAGGGCCTTCGGAGGTGATGGTCGAATGCTCGTTGATGGCCCAGGACTCGGCGGCATAGGTATAGCCGGCCCAGACGAGCGCCACCACGCCCGGAATGAAGAATACGATATAGAGCACGAGGTCTACAGTGGCCTGGGTGCGCGGCCGGAAGAAACCGTACAGGACGTCCCCGCGTACATGGCCGCCCTTCGACAGCGTGTAGGCGCCGGCCATCATGAACAGCGTCCCGTACAGCATGATCATGACGTCGAAGGCCCAGGCGCGCGGGGCATCGAGGACGTAGCGCGCGAACACCTCCCACGAGACGTGCAGCGTGAGTGCAATGATCAACCAGGAGAAGGCCTGGCCGACCCAGGTACTCATCTTGTCGACGAAAAGCAGGACCTTCTGCATGCTCAAACCCCCGCGCCCCGAAACAAAATCATTTTGCCATCAGCGCCTGATCCTGAACATTCCAAAGAAAAGACACCATCCGGCCGTGCCGGATGGTGTCTCCACGAAACGCACGTATGTCAGCCCTTTTTCGGGGCCGGCTTCTTGCCGAAGTAATGGTTATAGGCCATGCGCCCACTGAGCTGCGTATCGAGCTGCCAGCGCACCGCGCGCTCGGCGAACTTGCGCTGCGATTCGAGGACCTCCTTGAACAGAGGGTTCTGCGCCGAATATTTCTTGATAACCCCGTCAAAAATTTCGAGTTGTTTCTGCAGCACCGAGTCCGGAGTCTTGTAGACCTTCACCTTGTCCTTGGTCTGCAGATCAATATAGTCCTGCGAGTAGCGGTCAATCGCCTTCCACGACATGTCCTGCGAGGCCGCCTCCACCGCGTACTCGATGATCGACTTGATATTGGCCGGCAGCGCGTCGAACTTGTCCTTGTTGAAGCTGATCTCGAACTGCTCGGCGTTCTGGTGGTAGCTCTGCAGCATGTACACCTTGGACACGTCGGCGAAGCCTAACAGGCGGTCGGAACTCGCGTTATTGAACTCGGCCGCGTCCAGCAGGCCACGGTCCATGGCCGGCACGATCTCGCCGCCGGGCAGCGCGTTCACCGCCGCGCCCAGGCCGGTGAACAGGTCAATCGAAATGCCGACGGTGCGGAACTTGAGGCCCTTGAGGTCAGCTACTTTGGTGATTGGCTTCTTGAACCAGCCGAGCGGCTGCGTCGGCATCGGCCCGTACGGGAAGGACACGACGTTGGCGCCGATCGACTGGAACACCTTGTCGAGCAGCGCCTTGCCGCCACCATACTTGTGCCAGGCGAGCATCATGTTGGCATCCATGCCGAAGGCGGGGCTCGATCCCCACAGCGCCAGGGCATTCTGTTTGCCATAGTGATAGACCAGCACGCCGTGACCGCCGTCGAGGGTGCCCTTGGACACGGCATCCAGCAGGCCGAAGGCCGGTACCACCGCGCCCGCCGGCAGCACCTCGATCTTGAGCTCGCCACCGGTCATGTCGTTCACCTTCTTGGCGAAGTCGAGCGCGTACTCGTGGAAGATGTCCTTGGTCGGCCAAGTACTTTGAAACCTGAAGTTGGTAACTGCTGCCTTGACAATGTTGGGGAAACCAATCGTCGCCGCACCACCAACGGAAGCCGCCGTGGCCGTGAGGAATTTCCGGCGGGACATCGCGCGCGCGGAATTCTTTGAGCCGGCGGATTTTGATTTACTTGTTTTCTTGTTCATCGCTTCCTCCTTGTTGCAGGTTGTCTGTGAGGTTACAGCATCCTTAACACTACCGCCCTAGTCTACTCTTGAGGGTTGGGCCATATCCAGCAACAAGCTCGCGGGCGCCGCATGCACGCCGGACGCCGGTCAATTTTTCTTTTCACAATGCGCAACGGGCACCTGTATCGCGGGATAATGCCGATTTCCGGGTGGGGACTGGGCGTCCGGACCCGATCAGGTCAACGCCAGTTTTCCGGGCCCGCCCGGAACCTCACGCACCAGCCGCGGCACCAGATAGCCCGGCAGGCGCGCCTGCAGTTCCTGCATCAGTCGCCGCGCCACGGATTCATCCACCTCGAAATGCGCCGCGCCCTGCACCTTGTCGAGCAGGTGCAGGTAATACGGCAGCGTCCCGGCATCGAACAACGCTTCGCTCAGATCCACCAGCGCGTCGGCGCCGTCGTTGACGCCGCGCAGCAACACGGACTGGTTGAGCAGCTCCGCGCCCGCGGCTTTCAGCCTCGCCAGCGCCGCCCGCACCGGGCCGTCCAGTTCCTGCGCGTGATTGGCATGCGCCACGATCACCGGCTTCAGTCTGGTGTCGCCGAGCCAGGCCAGCAGTTCATCGTTGACGCGCTCGGGCAGCACGATCGGCAAACGGGTATGCAGGCGCAAGCGTCTGAGATGCGGGATGGCTTCCAGTTGCCGCACGAGTTCGGCCAGGCGGCGATCGGACAGGACCAGCGGATCGCCGCCGCTGAGAATGACTTCCGTGATGCTGTCATCGCCAGCAATGTATTCCAGCGCCGCCTGCCACCGGTCGGCAGCGGGATTGGCGTCGGCGTAGGGGAAGTGGCGGCGGAAACAGTAACGGCAATGCACGGCGCAGGCGCCGGTCACCGTCAACAGCACCCGTGCCTGATATTTGTGCAACAGGCCGGGCACCGCCATGGCCGCCAGGTCGCCGACCGGGTCGGCACCGAACCCCTCGGCCGTCAGGCATTCCTCGGCCAGCGGCAGCACCTGTCGCAACAGGGGATCGTGCGGATCGCCCTTGCGCATGCGCGCGACGAACCCGCGCGGCACGCGCAGCGGGAACAGCCGGGCCGCGGCCTGCGCCGCCGGCAGCCATTCCTCGCCCAGCCCCACCGCGGCCAGCAATTCGGCGGGCCCGGTGATGGCGCGTGCCAGTTGCGATTGCCACGCGGGGACCTGCCTTAAAACGGAAGTTCCGGGTATCATAGCGCGCTCATTTTTTTACCAGACGCAAATATTAAAGGTGTGTGATGGCAACTTACAGTACCAATGAATTCAAGGCCGGTCTTAAAGTCATGCTTGACGGCGACCCGGCGTCGATCGTCGAAAACGAGTTCGTCAAACCCGGCAAGGGCCAGGCCTTCAGCCGCGTGCGGATCCGCAACCTGAAAACCGGGCGCACCATCGAGCGTACCTTCAAGTCCGGCGAGACTATCGAGGCCGCCGACGTGGTGGACGTGGAGATGCAGTATCTCTACAACGACGGCCAGTTCTGGCACTTCATGAATCCGGAATCCTACGAGCAGATGGCTGCCGACAAAAACGCCGTGGGCGACAACGCCAAATGGATGAAGGAACAGGACGTCTGCATCATCACGCTGTGGAACGGCCTGCCGCTCATCGTCGAGCCGCCGAATACCGTCACGCTCAAGGTCACCGAAACCGACCCGGGCCTCAAGGGCGACACCTCGGGTGGCGGCGGCAAGCCGGCGACCCTGGAGACCGGCGCGGTCGTGCGCGTGCCGCTGTTCGTCAAGGAAGGCGAAACAATCAAGGTCAATACCCGTACCGGTGAATACCTCTCCCGGGCCTGAGTCCGACTGGCGCCCGAGCGCCACGCTGGAAGTCCTGAAACTCCGCGCCCGGTTGCTGCAACGCCTCCGGGTGTTTTTTTCCGCGCGCGGTGTGCTGGAGATCGAGACACCGGCGCTCTCCGGCACCGCGACCACCGACCCCGCCCTGGCCAGCTTCGCCACGCACTACACCGGCCCGCGGTTCCCGCAGGGCCAGACGCTGTACCTGCATACCTCGCCGGAATTCCCCATGAAACGCCTGCTCGCCGCCGGCAGTGGTTCGATCTACCAGATCTGCAAGGTCTTCCGCGACGGCGAGGCCGGACGGCAACACAATCCGGAGTTCACGCTGCTGGAATGGTATCGCGTCGGCTTCGACCACCACCGGTTGATGGACGAAACCGGCGAACTGGTCATGGACTTGCTGGCGCAATCCATGTCACTGCAATCGCCGGAACGGCTGACCTACCGCGAATCCTTCCAGCGTCACGCCGGCCTCGATCCGTTTGCGACGTCAGCCGATGAATTCGGGCAGGCCGCCAGGATGCATGGCATCAGCGTATCGCCTGAACTGGTTTCGGAAAAAGCCCCCGACGCCTGGCTCGACCTGCTGCTCACGCATGTGGTCGAACCGAAACTGGGGCAGGGACGACTCACCTTTATATATGACTACCCCGCCTCCCAGGCCGCGCTCGCCCGCATTCAACCGGGTAATCCGCCGGTGGCGGCACGTTTCGAGCTTTATCTGAACGGTATCGAACTGGCGAACGGTTTCCACGAACTGGCCGACGCGGACGAGCAACGCGCACGCTTCGAACGGCAACTTCACGCGCGCGAAGCGGCTGGATTGCCGGCGGTACCGCTGGATGAGCGCCTGCTGGCGGCGCTGGCGCACGGGCTCCCGGACTGCGCCGGGGTGGCGCTCGGCTTCGATCGCCTGGTCATGCTGGCCAGCGGCGCGCACACGATCGAAGAGGTGCTGGCTTTCCCGCTGGAACGCGCCTGAAGCCGGGCTATTTCACCTGCAACCAGAAAGTTACCGGGCCGTCATTGGTCAGCGTCACCTGCATGTCGGCGCCGAACACGCCCGCTTCCACCGACACATGCTGCGCCCGCGCCTGCTGGACCAGGTAATCGAACAGGCGCCGACCCGCTTCCGGCGCCGCCGCGGGCGTGAAACTCGGGCGCATGCCCTTTTCCGTGTCGGCGGCCAGGGTGAACTGCGGCACCAGCAGCAAACCGCCGCCGATATCCCTGACGCTCAGATTCATTTTGCCGGCGTCGTCCGGGAACACGCGATAGCCCAGCAGCCGCTCCAGCAGCCGGTCCGCCCGCGTCGTGTCATCGCCCTGCTCGACACCGACCAGCACCAGCAGCCCGCGCCCGATGGCCCCGGCGGTCCCAGCTTCGATCTCGACCCGGGCGGAACGTACGCGCTGCAACAGGCCGATCATGAGATGGTTTTTTGGCGGTTCATTCGACCGGCGCAAGCGTAGTATATTTACCGCACCCATCAAAGCCTGGAAGGAATTCACGATGCCCACCCTGCCCGCGAAAGACCAGCAAATTCTGGCGGCCCACGCCGGACTGGTGCATGCGGTGGTAAAGACCTGCCACAACCGCGATCTGCTGCCGCAGCTGGAACAGGTGCTGAAGCTCTCGGAGGAAAACGGCTGGAACCGGCTGGTGGCCTCCATCCGGCGCATCCTGGGCGGTCAGCGCGACATCAGTGTTTTGCAGGATCTGGACGACGAAGATCGCGTGATCACGGAGGCGATCCTGCGCGGCCTGCAGAATCCGGAAACCCTGCCCGACCTCGATGCCGCGCCGGACCCGGAGCACGCCGCCCCCGGCTTGGCCTCGATGGTGGCCGCGGCCCGGCGCGGCAACGTCGAGGCGCTGCGCGCGCTGGCGGACATGGCGACCCAAATGCGCGACGCCGGTGGCGACATGGCGCGCCTGGCCTCGGCGCTTTCACAAATGGAACAGGGCGAGGACGACGTGGAAAAACTCTCGCGGGGCATGAGCCCGGCGGGGGTGAAACTGGTGGAAACGATTATCGAGGAACTGAAAAAAACCTGACGCAGCCGTCAGGTTCAGGCCGCCGCGCCGGCCAGCGCCAGCATCGGCGAATCCGCGGACTGGTCATCAAACCACGGAAGATCCATGGGCAGCGCCACTTCCATCACGATCGGCAGATGATCCGAGAAGGAATAGTTGAGCGCTTCGATCCGTTCCACCTTCAGCGACGGCGACACCAGGATCTGGTCGAGGTTGCGTGAAGGCCGCCAGCTGGGGAAAGTGGGCAGGTCATGCGGTGGTTCGCGCAATACGGTGTGCTTCACCAGCCAGTCGATCTCGCGGCTGTCGGTGCCGCAATTCATGTCTCCCATCACGATCGCGTGACGGTAGCTGCCGATGACGTCCGCGATGCATTCGAGCTGACGGAAACGCGCGCGTTGGCCCAGGGCCAGGTGCGCGATCACCAGGATCAGCGCATCCGCGCCATGGCCGAAGCGCACCGTCAGGGCGCCGCGGCCGGGGATCATGCCGGGAAGTTTCACCTCCGTCACCTCCGCGGGGCGCAGGCGACTCAATAGTCCGGTGCTGTGCTGCCCGAGCTTGCCGAGGTTGCGGTTGGTCTGGTCATACCAGTAAGGAAAGCGCCCCGACTGCGCCAGATATTCCGTCTGGTTGATGAATCCACTGCGCAGACTGCCGCCGTCCACTTCCTGCAGGCCGACGATATCGAACCCGCCCACAAGCTTGGCGATGCGATCGAGATTATCGAGGCGTTTCGGGCAGGGGAGTACGTGTTTCCAGCTGTGCGTGAGATAGTGGCGGTAGCCGTTCGTGGCGATCCCGGTCTGGATGTTGTAGCTGAGCAGCTTCATCCGTCGCGTGGCGGTGATGTCTGCGCCGGGCTTTTCCTTGTCGCCAGGAGAGCTCTCGGAGGGGTTACTGCGCACTGAAATTCTCATCTCGGAAGGATTATCTCACACTTCAATGAGTTCGCGGCGAAAATTTTCCCGCCGCTTCTCTCGTAAACCCTAGCCGATATTCCACGGCCTGCAAGCCATAGCGGACAAATGGCGATAAAAAGCCCGACGACAGGTGGTCGTCGGGCCTGGAATAAAAGCCTGGGGGCGCCCTGCCTTGCCCGGCGCTTTCTTCGCTCCGCATCCGGCTCCGCTCGAAAGCCCGGGGTTCGCCCTCCAGGCCAGCGTCGCTGCGCTCCGCTGCTCCGGATCGCTCCCGGCGATCCGGCCACGCGGGCCCACGCTCAAGCAGGACACCATAAAAAAGAAACCCCGACCATTTCTGATCGGGGTTTCTGAAATAAAAGCCTGGCAGTGTCCTACTTTGCCCGGCGTATCCCTGCGCCGGGCCCTCCGGGCTCGCTGCGCTCGCTCAAAATCGCTCCTGGCGATTTTGTCACGTGGGGGCGAGGCGGGGTTGTGGCGAAGGTCCGGTGGACCTTCGCCCCGCCGAGCGGGTGCGCGCGTGGTTCGCGCACCCCGGACCGCGAGCGAAGCGAAGCGGCCCCACACAATAGTAAGCGGGGCTCCCCACACAAAATAAAAAGCCCCCGGCTGTTAACCGGGGGCTTGGAATAAAAAGCCTGGCAGTGTCCTACTTTCACGTGGGGAGACCCCACACTATCATCGGCGCTGAGCAGTTTCACTTCCGAGTTCGGAAAGGGATCGGGTGGTTCCCGCTCGCTATGGCCGCCAGGCAGACCTTTTACGCTGCTGCATTTTCATGCAACAGCCTATGTTCGGGCAGTGTATGTAAGTAAAAAGCGCGGGTTGTGTTGCTTTGGCTTCGACCAAACACCCGGCGTCTTGGGTGTTATATGGTCAAGCCACACGGGCAATTAGTACTCCTTAGCTCAACGCGTTACCGCGCTTACACATGGAGCCTATCAACGTGGTGGTCTACCACGGCCCTTCAGGGGAGTCGAACTCCCGGGGAGATCTCATCTCGAGGTGGGTTTCACGCTTAGATGCTTTCAGCGTTTATCCCGTCCGAACTTGGCTACCCGGCAGTGCCACTGGCGTGACAACCGGAACACCAGAGGTTCGTCCATCCCGGTCCTCTCGTACTAAGGACAGATCCTCTCAAATCTCCAACGCCCACCGCAGATAGGGACCGAACTGTCTCACGACGTTCTGAACCCAGCTCGCGTACCACTTTAAATGGCGAACAGCCATACCCTTGGGACCGGCTACAGCCCCAGGATGTGATGAGCCGACATCGAGGTGCCAAACACCGCCGTCGATATGAACTCTTGGGCG
>Ga0105094_10000759_pt1 | contig 16348 bp, 12 predicted proteins | sample PPLLak1March2015_2_FD_87023 | JGI IMG/M metagenome (GOLD analysis project Ga0105094, IMG submission 87023) | Freshwater sediment microbial communities from Prairie Pothole Lake near Jamestown, North Dakota, USA - PPLs Lake P8 Core (3) Depth... | ecosystem: Environmental > Aquatic > Freshwater >...
GGCATTCGTCGCAATAAAAACTATGAGAGCATTATCACAATTGGGCTCCGCGGGGCCGACGACACGGAAATGGCGCCCGGCGGACCTGAGGCTAACAAGACTATGCTTGAAGGAATTGTTGACTACTGCCACTGCCTACTGTTGCTCTTTCTCTTTCTCCTTCTCTCCCTCTCTTCCTATCCTATGCCCTTAAAAAATCCCCCGGCACTTCGCTCAGTCTGGCAATATCCAGGATCTTTTCCTTAACATCAAAACCGGCTGTGCAATTCACATTGCAGACTTCGCATTTATCGCAAGGCTTGCCGGCCAGTCCTGACTCAAAAAGAGTGTGCTGGGCGTGTTCAAGATCCCTGTATCCGTATGCATACATATAACTGCGCATGAGGGTTGGGATATCGAGATGCTGCCGGCACTGCGGAATGCACTTTTTACACTGGTGGCAATAGAGGCCTGGCTCTGAGTCTATGCCAGCCAGGTTAAGGTCTTTCAGCTCCTGTTCTGTCATCCTGAGGTTTTGAATCATGCTCAGGTTCTTCTGCATCTCTTCAATGGTGGACATCCCTGAGACGATGGTGGAGACATCCTCATTCTGAAGCACCCACTTTAGTGCTGCATCGGTATTCAACGGATTGGTCCTGGTCTTATCCCGGAATGCCCCGGCCGTTGTTTTCATGGCAATGATACCAATGCCGGCATTGGCGGCATATTTCATCGCTTTGTGCATTCCTTCCTTGTCCTGGACCTTATAATTATAGGAAATCATAAAAACGTCAAAGATCTTCGCATCGGCAGCAGCTACCAGTGCATCCTGGCACATATCATGGGTAGCCACACCCAGGAATTTCGTCTTCCCCTGTCTTTTAAGTTGCTGCAATGCGTTCAGCATGGGTTCGTAGATCACATGTTCTCTTTTACTTAAATAGGGTACCATGAAAATATCGACATAATCAAGGCCAAACCTCTTAAGGCTGCCATCGGCTTTCGCTATATATTCCTCAGCATTGAATTCCTTCGTAAATGCACCGGTTCGGCCATCGAATCCGTCCATGGGAGCTGCCGTACAAACGACAAAAGATTCGCGGGGCAAGCCTTTCAATCCTTCACCCACAATCTGCTCATTTTTTCCTTCACCATAATAGGTAGCGGAGAAGAAGAGTTTCACACCGGCATCATAGGCAGCCCTGATGAAATTCGGGCTGGTTGATCCACCGGAGCCAATGCTGATCAGGGGACTTTTAATTCCTGTCCTGCCCAATACACGGGTTGGTAATTCAGGGATTCCTGCAGTTGCAGGACGGGTACTTTCAGCAGCCTTCAACATTCCCGGCGCCAGGGCCGCGGCGGAAAATCCAAGAAGTCCTTTTTTCAGGAACTCACGACGATCATTGTTTAGCATATGAGGTGTTTTTATGGTGTATAATCAGACCCAATAATAACTTTTTAGCATCAACCGCATGCTTTGATCATACCAAATCTACAAAAAAGCCTTTTTTTATACAATTATTTCACAACAAGAGCCATTTTTTTATACAGGTTGCCGGCTTACGTCATCATAAATACGTCTTTCAACTTCCCTCCTCCCTCATTTCTTCCCGGAATGAAATTCAGCCATATACTCCGTAGGCGTCTTATCGAATTCCTTGACAAAGCACTTGGTAAAATATTTAGGATCGGTGAATCCAACCATATAACTAACCTCGGATACCGGTAATTTCTCCTGCTGAAATATCAGGGCCGCTTTTTTGATACGGTGGTTTTTGATAAATTCAACCAGGGATAGTCCGGTAAGTGCTTTTACCTTCCGCAGCATGGTGGTATGGCTCATATTCATGGCATCAACCAATCCAATTACATCAAATTCAGGATTGGGAAGGTTTATTTCGGTAACATGCAGCAGCTGTTTCAGAAATTTCTCATCAACCGGTGTAATCGTAACATCCGACGGTTTCAGCAATATCTGCTTACTGTATCGGTCCCGAAGCTTATTTCGGGATTCTATCAGCATCTTTACCTGTGTTTCGAGCACTTTAATACTGAACGGTTTGGTAATATACAGATCCGCTCCATGCTTATATCCTTCTTTGATGTTTTCTTCCGTTGCCCGCGCAGTGATAAGAATGATGGGGATGTGGCTTGTTTCAATGCTGGTTTTCAATGCATCACATAATTGCAATCCGTTCATCTCAGGCAGCATGATATCCGAGATTATCAGTTCCGGTATGTCAGCCCGTGCAGTTTTTAAGCCCTTTACGCCGTTATAGGCAATACTCACCTTGTACTGCTTACCCAGGTTTTCCACCAGATAATCCGCAAGTTCATGATCGTCTTCAATAATCAGGATCCGGGTATCACTTTCCTGAGGCTGCGTTTCCTCAGGTAAACCTTCATTTTCATTCAGTTCATCTTCTTCAGAAAAAGCTGCTATATGCAAAGCTTTTGAGATTTTATTTTCTTCAGGCTGTCTTTTTAATGTTTTGGCTGACACAGCCGTTGTTCTGCTTTCATCCGGCAGATACACAGTAAAGGTGCTTCCCTGAGGATCGCTGTTCACTTCAACATGGCCGCTGTGGAGGTCAACATATTCCCGTACCAGCGACAATCCGATGCCGGAGCCGGAACTGTGGTCAGTTCCTGGCATGTTCACCTGGTAAAACCTGCGGAAAATATTGCTGATTTCTTTTTCCGGTATGCCCCTTCCGGTATCGGAAACTTCAACCGCAATAAATTTCGGATCCTCCTGCTTTACTCCCAGCCTCTTTTTGAAACTCCTGAACAGGTTTCGCTGAACCTCTCCTTCATGACTGCGAACGCTTATGCTGATAGTACCGTCATCGGCTGTGAATTTAAAAGCATTGGCAATCAGATTATAAAAAACTGTGGTTATCAGTTCAGGATCAAAACTGAGAATCACATCCTGTAAATCGGTGCTGAATTTTAGCCGGATATTGCGGCGGGCGGCATGCTGTTCAAAATAAGCCAGTATGTCGTTGAGAAAGGGTATCAGATTAACCTGCGATATTTTTGGCTGCAAAACGTCGAGATCGATCTTGCGAAGCTGCAACAACTGGTTGACAAGGCTTAATAACCGATGAACGTTTTTAGCTATAAGTTTCAGATTCTTTTTTGTGCTATCGTCCATACTGCCTTCTGACAAGACAACTTCCAGCGGATCACTGATCAGGGTCAACGGGGTCCTGATCTCATGGGAAATATTGGTAAGAAACCGCATTTTGGTTTCGGTCATTTCAATGATTCTTTCATGTTCGAGTCTTTCAATAAGCAGTTTGTTCTTTTCCTTCACAGCAATGAGGGAATAACTTCTGAAAAGGAATAATCCTGCAACGATGATCCCGACATAGATCAGAAAGAACCAGGGCTTTCGCCAGAAGGGCGGCAAAACGGAAATACCGAGCTTTGTAGGTTCGCCTGCAGTAAGCCCGTTATCGACGGATACCATAACTTCAAATGCATAATTGCCGTCATCCAGGTTGGTATAGGTAACGGTCCGTGTATTGTGGTCTGCCTGTTGCCAATCATCATTGAATCCGACAAGTCTGTATCGATAACTTATACGTTGCGGATTAGCATAATACAGCGCTGAAAACTCAAAGGTTATTTCTTTGTCCTTATACGACAGTTTCAGTTCATCCGTATTATAAATGGCATCCTTCAGCACCACCCTGTTGTTAACGGTTTCACCGGGCAGGACTATATTGTTTAAGATCCTAAGTCCGGTTAGAACCACTTTTGAATTCAACGGATTTTGGCTGATGCTGTCGGGATTAAACATGGTGAGACCATTTACCCCGCCAAAGAACATATTTCCCTTTTCATCCTGGAAATAGGCGTTGGCATAGAATTCATTCGCCTGAAGACCATCGTTAACATTAAAGTTAATGAATTTCTTTTCTACCGGATCGAACATTGACAAGCCTTTATTCGTGCTCAGCCATAGGTTTCCCTTGCGGTCTTCCAGGATACCATATACCACTCCGTTGGAAAGGCCATCTTTTTCAAGGTACCCTGTAAATTCAATTTCGCCTTTCAACAAGGCTTCTGTGGAGGGTTTGTTCTCAGCCCATTCAACTTTGTTCAGGCCACTGCCTGTGCCTATCCATATAGTTCCCTTCCGGTCCTGCAGGATACAATAAACATCATTATGGCTTAAGCTTTTCGGTTCCTTCAGGTTATGGCGGTAAGTAATAAAGTCGATGTTGCCGGTGCTGACCATGTGCAGCGGAAGCACATTGACTCCTCCTCCTTTGGTCCCTACCCATAGATTACCCGAATTGTCCTCGAAAAGTGCGATTACCTTATCACTGCTGAGTGACCGGGTAGTTACCGGTGAATCCGAAATGCGGTTCAGGGAATTCGTTTTCTTATCAATCCATCCGAGGCCCTGTCCCCAGGTACCATACCATATCCTGCCCTCATGGTCTTCCCGCAGCGCAAAAACAAAACCATCCGTGAAATAACTTGTGAAGCCACTGCTTTCCGAATACCGGATAAGGTATTTGGTGGCATTGCCTATCCATAATTCCTTGTGGCGGTCGAGCATCAGGCTTATGGCCTCCCGGGTGGTTTCACCCTTACCCGCAGGCATCGTATTCATATGTTCGATGGTGTAGTGACCGTGATCATCGAATTTTAACTTATTCAATCCCTTGACCGCACTTCCTACCCACACTGTATGCCCTTCCGATCCGGTAATACAGGTCACCAATGCATCACTCAGGCTGTTCTGATTGTTAGGGATGCTGCGGATATGCATGAATTTCTTACTGGAAAGGTCAAGGGTGTTGCAGCCCTGGCTTTCGGTCCCGATCCATAACAAGCCAGCGTCATCAATCAGCAGGGAGTTCACAATATTATCCCGGATGCTGTTGACGTCATTTTCGTTATTCCTGAAATAATGCAGAACACCGCTTTTTTCAATCCTTACCAAACCACCTCCACGGGTTCCGGCCCAAACATCGCCACCGGGATCTTCAACCAACGACTCAACCCGATTGCTGAAAAACTGAAGCGGGTACTGCTGGCGGGTGCTGTATGTGGTAAGTTTGTACTGACCGTGAACCTGTTTGTTTTTCTCAGCTTTAATAAGCCCGTTAAAGGATCCGATCCAAATAGTTTTGCCGGCTGTAATCAGGATGGAGGTAACAATAAAATCATTGGCATCTCCTGCGTTAAAACGGATAAACTGATTTTCTCCCGGCAGATAATAAAACAAACCCAATTCTGTACCAATCAGTAAGGTGTCCTTTGATAGCTGATTAATGGAAACCACTGATACAATTATTTTCTGATGAGACAACAGTTGGCCGTTCTCGTCCCTGTAAATGGAATTTTTTGAAACATTAATGAATTTAACAGGCTTTGTTTCATCTGAAACATCTCCTTTCAGCAGGCCATCGGAAGATCCGATCCAAAGTGTACCATCAGGCGATTGAAAAATATCCCTGATGATATTTTCCGGAGTAAGGTATGAAAACCGGATGAACTGGTTTGAACGGGTTATGAATTTGTTCAATCCACCTCCGCGGGTACCCACCCAGATATCTCCGTGCTGGTCGGGATGAATAACTGTTATTTCATTATTGCTTAAGCTATTGGTATCATTAGGGTTGGTTTTATAGGTGACAAAATTGTATCCGTCGTACCGGTTCAGGCCATCCCGCGTACCAATCCATATAAATCCATGATGATCCTGGGAAAGACAGAAAACGGAGGACTGCGACAAACCCTGCTGTGATGAAATAACGCCGAAACGGATATTATCAGGTTCAACAGCCTGCTGGCCGCAGACCTTTATATCCATATCGGCAATGAGCCAGCAGGCAAACAGGCAAAGGGGCAATGTTATCCGTTTCAGGCTCATCATATCATCAGTTGTAAAAAAAATGTTTACTATTGTAATGTAAAAATATATAAAATTGAATCCATTCCGAAAAGTTGAAAAACATGGGAAGCTGAAAATCCATTATGGAAATCCGCAAACCAGGCTTATATTAAAATCGCATTAAATGTATGAAAATAATGCAATCGATTGCATGTAGTTTAACTGGAATTGTTATTTTTGTTTTAGGGAACCTGCTGCATAATTATGAGTCATAAGAAGGACATAACCATATACGACATTGCCCGCGAATTAAATCTTTCCGCCGCCACCATCAGCCGGAGCCTTAAGAACAGTCCTTCCATCAGTAAGAGAACCAGGCAGATGGTGCAGGAAATGGCCGCAAAGAAAGGGTACAGGCATAATTCCGTGGCCAGCAATCTTCGCCAGCAAAAAACGAATACCATTGGCATGATTGTGCCCCGGCTGGACAGTTACTTTATTGCCACCGTGCTGGCCGGTATCGAAACCGTGATCAGTCCTGCCGGTTATCATCTGATCATCACCCAGTCCTTTGAAAGTGTCCAGAAAGAAATTGACAATGCTTTGACCTTGTTCAACAGCCGGGTTGACGCACTGATTGTTTCTCTTGCTGCTGACACGCTTAACAGCTTGCATTTTGAACCCTTTTTTGCCAAAGGCGTGCCGGTTTTCTTTTTCGACCGTGTATTTGAGACAGAAGCCTGTCAGAAATTCGTACTGGACAACTTCGAAGGAGGACTGGTTATAACGAACCACATGATTGAACAGGGCTGCAAAAAAATCGTTCATATTACGGGGAACACTACAAAAAATGTTTACAGCGACCGGTTGAACGGATATAAAAAAGCGCTGGCCAATCATGGCATTGCGGTGAATCCCCATTATATCCTGACCAATGATCTGAGTCTCAAGGCAGGCATCGAAGCTGCCGAAAGAATCCTTGCCTTAAGGCCTTTGCCTGACGGCATATTTGCAGCCAACGACATGTGTGCTGCTGCCTGCTTGCTGACGCTTAAGGAAAAAGGGGTGCACATACCGGATGATATAGCCGTCGCCGGATTTAATAACGATCCGGTATCGCGCATGGTGGAGCCAAAGCTGACCACCGTCAACTATCCGGGTGATCAAATGGGCAAATTGGTTGCTACCAGCCTGGTAGAAAGGCTTGCCGGTAAGTCACCCAGCAATTTCTCCAAGACACAGGTAATCAAATCGGAATTATTAAAAAGAGGTTCTACCTGCCGAATACAAGCATAATTAAGGCCAGGTATAAGACATCTTCATGCCATACAGACGGCGGAAGCCTTTCCGCAGTCGATTTAACCGGAAAAACAACACATTATGCCCGAGGTACCCCTCGGAGTTTTAACCCCCTGTTGCGGTATTTAGGGAAAGGTAACCGGATGATCTGACGATGTACTTTCACTACTTCTAATTTTCCGCCATTTCATCTTGATAATCTTAATGGCAGCATTGGGAAAACTTATGTTTTTTCAACCTTCCAGGGCACATAATGGGGTCAGGTTAAAAGTGACATTTCTATTTAGAATCATTATATATTATGAGATTTTAAAGAGCTCTGTTATTTAAATAACATTAATTGCGTTATTTTTGTAACAGAAAAAAAGTATTCCCGTAAAAGGGTGAAGTTTAAAAAAAGAACCATCGAAAGCGGAGTTGTTGAGTTGACAAAAAAATGTAATTTAATAGAACAGTATTAATACAATATACAATCATATGGCAAAAATTAAGAACCTGGCTGACCTACGAAAATTAAAGGATCAGCTGCAGTCTGGAACAAAATCCGGCGGAAAAAGCGAGCATGCGGAAGAACTTGTTCAGGTTAAGATAGCCATGGCTACCTGCAGTATTGCTTCCGGAGCGAGGGAGACCATGAATTATCTTGTGGATGAACTGGAGAAAAGGAATATTGATGCTGTGGTAACACAAACCGGATGCATGGGATATTGCTATGCTGAGCCAACGGTTGAGGTTAAACTGCCGGGCAGGGAATCCATTGTATTCGGATATGTTGATCATCAGAAAGCGGATGAGATCATTGAGAAATACATTAAAAACGCGATCCTGCCGGAAGGGATAATTCCGGTTAATTATCAAAAGATTAACGAATAATTAAAAAATTTCATATGTCGGAATATACAATTCATTTGCTTGTATGCGGCGGCACAGGGTGCAAGTCGCGAACCAGTCATGCCGTTGCCGGGAACCTGAAAGCCGAAATCAAAAACCAGGGTCTAAGCGACGTTGCGCAGGTGGTGATCACAGGTTGCTTCGGCTTTTGTGAAAAAGGGCCTATTGTTAAAATCATTCCCGAAAACACTTTTTATACCCAGGTTAAACCTGAGGATGCGAAAGAAATTGTGGAGGAACATGTGGTTAAGGGGCGCAGGGTACAACGGTTGCTATATAAAGATACCAAAACAGAAAAGATCGTTACCGATGCCAGGGAAATGGAACGCTATAAAAAACAGGTAAGAATAGCGTTACGGAATTGCGGTGTGATAAATCCGGAAAACATAGATGAATATATTGCACGCCAGGGTTATGAAGCTCTCGGCAGGGTGCTTACCGAAATGGACCCCCAGCAGACCATTGACATCATCAAAAAGTCAGGTTTACGCGGACGCGGTGGCGGAGGGTTTTCCACGGGCACGAAATGGGAATTGACATTCAGGAATAAAGCCGATCAGAAATATGTGGTTTGCAATGCCGATGAAGGTGACCCGGGGGCTTTTATGGACCGGTCGATCCTGGAAGGTGATCCCCATTCTGTTATAGAAGCCATGGCAATCGCGGGTTATTCTACGGGCGCCAGTGAAGGGCTTGTATATATCAGGGCTGAATATCCGCTGGCCATTGAGCGTCTGAAAGGGGCCATCAAACAGGCAAGGGAATATGGATTGCTGGGCAAAAACATACTCGGGACAGATTTCAGTTTTGATATTGACCTCCGGTACGGTGCAGGGGCTTTTGTCTGTGGAGAAGAGACCGCCCTTATTCATTCCATGGAAGGAAAAAGGGGCGAGCCGACCATGAAGCCTCCTTTCCCTTCCGTGGCCGGATACCTTGGTAAGCCTACAACCGTAAGCAATGTGGAGACTTTCGCCAACGTACCTCCGATCCTATTGAAAGGACATGAATGGTTCAGCAGTATTGGCACTGAGAAATCAAAGGGGACCAAGGTGTTTGCCCTGGCCGGAAAGATAAATAATGTGGGCCTCATTGAGGTACCCATGGGCATCACACTGCGGGAAGTCATCTTTGAGATAGGCGGCGGGATCAAGGGCGGAAAGCAATTCAAGGCTGTGCAAACCGGCGGCCCGTCGGGCGGTTGCCTGACTGAAAAGCACCTTGACATTCCGATTGATTATGACAACCTGATTGCTGCAGGATCCATGATGGGCTCAGGGGGCATGATCGTTATGGATGAAGACGATTGTATGGTGGATATGGCTAAGTTTTTCCTGGAGTTCACGGTGGATGAATCGTGCGGAAAGTGCACTCCATGCCGCATTGGTAATAAAAGGCTTTTTGAGCTTCTCGAAAAGATTGCCATTGGAAATGGCATACCCGAAGACATCGAACGGCTGATCAACCTGGGGAATGTGATCAAAGATACCTCCCTTTGTGGTCTGGGGCAGTCTTCACCCAATCCGGTGCTGGCCATGATCAAGAATTTCCCCCGGGAATATGATGCGCATGTGCTGGATAAAAAATGTCCGGCCGGCGTATGCAAAGCCCTCATGGTATATGAAATTATTGCCGAGAATTGCGTTGGATGTACGGCATGTGCAAGAGCATGCCCTGTAGGCGCTATCACCGGTGAAAGAAAAGAAGTCCATACCATCGATACCGGATTGTGTATCAAATGCGGAGCATGCATGGACAGATGTAAGTTTAACGCAGTAATTGTCAAATAACAACACAAATGATGGAAACAGTAAAACTCACCATAGATCAGAAAGCCGTTGAAGTCTCCGTGGGCACTTCCATTCTTAAAGCCGCACGCAGAGTGGGTATTGAGATACCTACCCTGTGCTATATGCACCTGGAAGACCTGAATATTGAGCACAAACCCGGCGGATGTCGCATATGCGTTGTTGAGGTGCAGGGGAGAAGGAACCTGGCCCCCTCATGCGCAACCGATGTAGCAGAAGGCATGGTCGTCAATACCCATTCCATCCGCGTACTGAATGCACGAAAAACGGTACTGGAGCTGATCCTTTCCGATCATCCCAAGGATTGCCTTACCTGCGCCAAATCAGGTAACTGTGACCTGCAGAACATGGCCATCAAGATGGGGATCCGTGAAATCCATAATCAGGATATCGCGGCCATGTCAACTTACCGTACTGACTTTTCCCCGGCCATCATACGGGATATGAACAAATGCATCATGTGCCGCAGGTGTGAAACCATGTGCAATGAGTTTCAGACCGTAGGTGCTTTATCAGCCATCAACAGGGGATTCATGTCGGTTGTGGCACCGGCATTTGAAATGGATCTCGAGGATTCGGTCTGCACCTATTGCGGACAATGTGTGGCAGTGTGCCCGACCGGTGCGCTGACGGAAGTGGATCATACCAACCGGCTGATCCGTGACCTGTCTAATCCGGCCAAGACGGTTATTGTGCAAACAGCCCCGGCTGTGAGGGCCGCCCTGGGTGAGATGTTCGATATGGAACCCGGCACCCTCGTTACCGGCAAAATGGTTGCTGCTTTGCGGCGAATGGGATTCAAATATGTTTTCGATACGGATTTTGCTGCCGACCTTACTATTATGGAAGAAGGATCCGAAGTTCTCGACCGTCTGTCGCGCCATCTCAAAGGCGATAAATCGGTTAAACTGCCTATCCTTACATCCTGTTGTCCCGGCTGGGTCAACTTTTTTGAGTCGCAGTTCACCGATATGCTGGATATTCCCTCCACCGCAAGATCCCCGCAGCAGATGTTCGGCTCTATAGCCAAAACCTATTTTGCTGACAAGATCAGTGTGAAACGCGAGGACCTGGTTGTGGTATCCATCATGCCCTGCCTGGCCAAGAAATATGAATGTACCCGCGATGAATTCAAGGTAAACGGAAATCCCGATGTGGATTATTCCATTTCAACCCGTGAGCTGGCCAACCTCATCAAGCAGGCCAACATCGAATTTCACAGCCTTCCCGATGAGGAATTTGACCTGCCGCTGGGCGAATCAACCGGTGCTGGTGTAATCTTTGGCGCGACAGGCGGCGTTATTGAAGCAGCTATAAGAACAGCCTATGAACTGTTCACCAAAAAGAAACTCGATTCGGTTGATTTTAAAGCCCTTCGTGGTATGGAGGGTATCCGTGAAGCCACCATTGACTTTAATGGTTTGCCCATTAAAATTGGCATAGCCCATGGTCTCGGCAGGGCGCGAAAACTGCTGGAAGACATCCGCAGCGGTAAAAGCCAGTACCATGCCATCGAAATAATGGCATGCCCCGGAGGCTGCATTGGCGGAGGCGGGCAACCCCTTCATCATGGCAATTCAGAGATCATCATGAAACGTATGGAGGCTATATACCGTGAAGACAAGAACAAACCGATCCGGAAGTCGCATGAAAATCCTTATATTGTCAAGCTTTACGAGGAATTTCTGGGCAAACCCCTGAGTGAAAAATCCCATAAGCTGTTGCATACCCATTATGTTGACAAAAGGAAAAAGATCATTTATATTTAACCTTAACGAATAAAACATTCATAATATGTCGAGAATAAAAGTTGAGCTCAAAAAGAAGGATGTGGATATTATTAAGGAGATCTGCAAATCCTTTGATAACAGACAGGGTGAACTCATCAACGTGCTGCACAAGGTTCAGCATACGTTTGGTTACCTGCCTGCTGAAGTGCAGGAAGTAGTGGCTAACGAACTGAATATTCCCCTGGCGAAAGTGTATGGCGTGGTCACTTTCTATTCGTTCTTCAGCATGGTCCCCAAAGGAAGGCACCCGATCTCCGTTTGTACCGGAACGGCATGTTATGTCCGCGGAGCTGAAAATGTACTTGCAGAATTCAAAAAAGAACTTAAAATTGAGGTTGGTGAAACGACTGCCGATGGCAGTTTCTCCATCAGTTGCCTCCGGTGTGTTGGTGCCTGCGGGCTTGCCCCGGTGGTAATGGTTGGCGACAAGACCTATGGCAGGGTATCACCCGAAATGGTGAAGGATATCATCAAGGAATACGAAGAATAATGACCATAATCCTTGTGAGGATCCCCCCCCGCAGGGGTATTTTAGTCCAATTTTTTCTCCCTGAAAATTATAATTTCACCCTTGTTTTTGTTCTTTTCATCAACAAACTGTAACATACCTTGAAAATATAGCGTACCAGTTATCGTTAATAATTTATATTGATCCTGAATCATTAATTAAAAGTTCTTAATTTTGTACAATTAACTATTAACTAATTATGAAAAAGATTATTCTGGTGCTTACTTTAGTAGCTTTTATTGCAGGAATGCTGGTTTCATGCAGTCAGAACATTTGTCCTGCTTATTCTTCAAATGACGATACCGAGCAAGCTGAAAATAATGGCTGATCATTGGTTTTTATGATGGTTTTTCTCTATTTTTAACCTGTCAAAGGTTAACCAATAGAGGAAAAACATGAAAAAGATCGCAGCCATTTCTTTCCTTACCATCTTCCTTTTAATGACTGTTTTGGCATGTGGCAGTGCCAATACATGTCCGGCTTACAGTAAAGATAACACAGAACAAAATGATGACCAGCGTGGTTAATATAACTGAGCTGGTCATTCGATGAACACAACCGGTCAACCAGCCGGTTGTTTATTATTTACAGGTGTGCAAAAGCTTTCAGGTGTAATATTATGTTTGCTTGTCTCCTTGCCTGGGTATGCGCAAGGGGAAATCGATACACAGGACAAGATCCTGTACCGGAATGAAAAAAGTTTAGCTTTTCTTTTGAATTCCAATGGGATAGGAGGAAATTTCCGGTTTGCCAAACGTATCACTTACCTGAAAAAAACGCTTTACGAAGCAGACCTGGTCACCATCAAGCATCCCAAGGAAGTGAGGATCTATACCAGTTCTGCCACCTCCAACACGGCTAAAAGTTACATCTACGGAAAAACCAACAGCTTCATTAATCTTAGGGCCGGCATTGGTTTCCAACGGGAAATATTTCAGAAACAAGACCGTGGCGGTATTTCCATTCGCTATTTCTATGACATAGGTCCCGATATTGGGTTTTCCAAGCCCATTTATTATCGATACATTACGGTTTTATATGTTGACGGTTATGTTACTTATACCTACAGTACTGAAAAATTTGGCGACAGTCAGCATGCTTACCCGACTGAGATAACGGGCCGGGCATCTTTTTTCAAAGGATTTGACGAGATCTCCTTAATCCCCGGCGCTTTCGGGAAAATAGGCGTTACCATGGAATTTGGCCGGAATGAACAAATTATCAATGCCCTGGAAGGCGGCCTTGTAGTTGATGCCTTTATTAAGAAAGTGCCGATCATGGCTACCGAAGATAATCACCGGCTTTTCTTATCCCTTTTTGTCAGTTACCGGTTTGGCCGTGCTGTTGATGTCAGCGGCAGACAGCCGAAGAAAAGCAAGATCGACGAACTGATCATTCAATAATCATTATTGCAGGCACATGCAGGGATATCACCTGGTAAGGACATCACCAGTGATATCCTGACGAATCTTTCCGCCTGTCTTTTATTTGCCTCCCTACAATTCTTTGCGGATGTTGAGATTTTTTGTAAATTTGCCTTTCGTTTTCATACATATAATTCATAATTCTAAATTTAACATACTATGGCTAAAATAAAAGTTGGAATCAATGGTTTTGGGAGAATCGGAAGGCTTGCATTCCGCGCTTCAGTGCAAAGAAATGATATGGAAGTTGTAGCTATTAATGACCTTATTGATGTTGAATACATGGCATACATGCTTCGCTACGACACTATTCACGGACGTTTTAACGGCAATGTTGAAGTAAAGGACGGAAAACTCATCGTTAACGGGAACGCCATGCGCGTTACCGCAGAAAAAGATCCTGCCAATCTGAAATGGAACGAAGTAGGCGCTGAATATGTAATCGAATCCACCGGTCTTTTCCTTACCAAGGAAAAAGCAGAAGCGCACCTCAAAGCAGGGGCAAAAAGGGTTGTGCTGTCGGCCCCTTCAAAAGATGATACCCCCATGTTCGTTATCGGGGTAAACCATAAAGCCTATCAGAAGGAAATGACATTGGTATCCAATGCATCCTGCACGACAAATTGTCTGGCACCTGTTACCAAGGTCCTGCATGACAACTTCGGCATCGTGGAAGGACTTATGACCACCGTTCATTCCACCACAGCTACCCAGAAAACCGTGGACGGGCCTTCGATGAAGGACTGGAGAGGTGGCCGTGCAGCTTCCGGCAATATTATTCCTTCATCTACCGGCGCTGCCAAGGCCGTTACGAAAGTTATTCCCGATCTGAAAGGAAAACTTACCGGTATGGCCTTCCGCGTTCCTACCCTGAATGTGTCGGTAGTTGATCTTACCTGCCGTTTGGAAAAGGCAACCACCTATGAAGATATCTGTGCTGTTATGAAAAAAGCCGCAGAAGGTGAATTGAAAGGTATTCTCGGTTACACCCAGGATGAAGTTGTTTCCAGCGATTTCATAGGCGATTCCCGTACCTCTATTTTCGATGCAAAAGCCGGTATCATGCTTAATCCTAACTTTGTTAAGATTGTTGCCTGGTATGATAATGAATGGGGTTATTCCTGCAAGTTGCTGGATATGATAGCCCACATGGATACGGTTAAGTAAGAGCCTTTAAATACACCCGATAGGGACTTTAACAGATAAAAAAAGTCCGGTTTGAAACCGGACTTTTTTTATTGAATGTATTCAATGAGATTAAAGGGTAGTCTTACCGAAGTTTTATAGTGCTCTCCCAGGCTGAAGATGGCTTCATCATCCTCCTCATAATACCAGTTGATAATGCATTGATAACCTTCGTCCTGCTTCTTTTTCAGCATCCTGAAAATCCCCAGCAGGTATTTAGAAGAACCACTGTTCACGTATTCCAGGTTCAGATCAAAGCGGGTCACACTGGCCGGGCTTTTATAGTACTGTTCGATCCAGTTAAGCAACCGTTCAAAGAAATCCCCGGGATTCTCAGGAATCGACCTGCCCTCGATCTTCATATGGCCGGTTAGCGGATTGAACTCTACACTCGGGGTACTGCTTGTTTTTTCAACTATCAGCTCTTTCATACTATAGGTGTGTTTATTATTATTCATATCGAAGAGCAACAATCGGGTCAAGTTTTGATGCCTTGGCGGCAGGATAATATCCTGAAACCAATCCAACCAGGGAACAAAGTATGATGCCAGCAAAGATCCAGATCCAGGGCATGACAAATTGCGACTGGAACAAGCGGGATAATAATTTTCCCACCAGAATGCCCAATATGATGCCGGCAAAGCCTCCCAACTGACAGATAAGGATGGCTTCAAATAAAAACTGCTGACGTATTACGGCATTTTTTGCCCCAATGGCCTTTCGGATGCCGATCTCTGTGGTTCGCTCAGTGACTGAAACCAGCATAATATTCATTAATCCAATGGCCGCCCCGAATAAGGTAACAATACCAATGACCGTTGCAGCAATAAGGACAACGCTCAGTATATCCTTCAGCAGATTGGAAAGAAAATCACTTTTTGTAATTTCAAAATCAGATTCATCGGTCACTTTCAGCCTCCGTACCGTCCTGAAGAGTGACTCGGAATAGCCTGTCGCAGCTTCAGAAAGCAATTCACTGTCAGGTACAACATTGACGGAATAGTTCCGGTTCGGCCATGAAAAATATTGGCGGACACTGGTGTAGGTAAGAATGCACATGTTGTCGCTGCTCGAGAAGCTGGATCCCTTTTCCTTCAATACACCAATGACCATAAATTTGCCGTTCCCGACACTCACGACTTTATTCAGGGGATCCTCGCCCTTCCTGAACATTTTCCTCGCCAGGGAACTGCCCAATATAACAACATTGCGGTTCATCTGCATATCCTGGTAAGAAATATTGCGACCTTTTTCAATTTCATAGCCGGCTGTGAGCAGGTAATTCTCATCAGCGCCGATTACGGCAATATTGGGATGTGTCTTTTCCGATTTGAATTTAACCACCGCTGTATTGGAAGCAAAAGTTGAAATCGAAACGGTTGCCGGGAAAGAGAAGCGCTCCCTGAACTCCTTTGCCTGACGGTATGATATATAGGGATTGTTTTTTTTGCGGCTGCGGTTTCCATCTGTTTCGACAAAAAAACTGCGGCTTTCAATGGTGAACGTATTAGCCCCCATCGTTGCGAATTGCTTCGTTATCGTATTCTTAATGGAGTCAATGGCCGTGAGAATCCCGATCAGCGCCATAATGCCAACGGCAATGA
>Ga0105094_10000765_pt1 | contig 16319 bp, 19 predicted proteins | sample PPLLak1March2015_2_FD_87023 | JGI IMG/M metagenome (GOLD analysis project Ga0105094, IMG submission 87023) | Freshwater sediment microbial communities from Prairie Pothole Lake near Jamestown, North Dakota, USA - PPLs Lake P8 Core (3) Depth... | ecosystem: Environmental > Aquatic > Freshwater >...
AGACCGCGTTGAAGGAAAATATTTCATTGCGGATATTCATCCAAAGCGTTTGCTGGAACTTATTGAAGGTCATCAGATAAGGATGAGCTACCGCAGGAGAATAACAGGTAATGAAGAAACTTGCGGTATGTTCTCGTTGTATTTATCACTTCATGAAAATTCATTCAGGTATAGAAATTATAACATATACGATTACGATACAGATGAATTTTGGGAGACCGGAGATTATTCCGTTCAAAACTGGCCGCAGGGCTATATGGTTCATTTTTCGCCCGTATCGAATAATCCGGGATTCACCAATTCGGTTATCGTAAATACCTATATGAAATGGGAGGAGTTAAAGCATTGGGAAAACACAACGGTTGAAAACCGCGGAGCAGATTACAAAGCCTTTAAGCAACAGAAGGCTGAATTATTGCTTGACCGTGTTGAAAAACAGTTGCCGGGATTAAAAAAATCAGTCCGGTCCTGTTATACATCAACGCCATTGACCTACCGTGACTATATCGGGTCCTATGAAGGATCGGTATATGGGATTCAGCGGGATTACCATAACCCGCTAAAAGCCATGATTCTGCCCCGAACTCGTATCCCAAACCTGTTGCTTACGGGCCAGAATATCGGTATTCATGGAGTCATCGGGGTAACAATCGGTTCTGTTGTTACCTGTTCAGAATTGCTGGGGATGAATTATTTAATAACTAAGATTCGAAATGCACAGTAGAAAAGGAAACCGTCGGCACAGAAGGGTAAGATGGCTCCTGATGATAGCGCTGTTAATTGCGGCTCTGCTCGTCTGTTTTTTCATCCTGGTGGTGGATCGCCCGCCAGTAGTCAGGGACTTATCAAGCCTGGACTGGCAACGCGAAAATGTTGGTGAAAACACGTATATCGTGGGCAATAGCTGGCTCCGGAAAAGTGAAAGCGGTTTGTGGGAAATGTATATTGAAGGTGAACCCTTTGAGCGTGGCGTTGCTTTTGGCAAACTGACAAAAGAACTGCTGTATTATCAGGAGACAGCATTTGTGGAACAGATACGGGAACTTGTCCCATCTGAAGGTTATTTGAAATTCCTGAAGTATTTCATTGCCTGGTTTAACCGGAATCTTGATAAAAACATTACCGATGAATACAAGCGTGAAATCTATGGAACATCCTTTTCCTGTTCACCCGAATACGATTTTATCGGATCAGGATACCAGCGTCAGCTGCATTATCATGCCGCACATGACATAGGACATGCTTTGCAGGGGTTGAACATGGTCGGGTGTACATCTTTTTCCTGCTGGAATGGCAAGAGTGCCGATTCCACTCTGCTGATCGGCCGTAATTTTGATTTTTTTGCCGGCCGGAAATTTGCAGAAAACAAAATTGTATGTTTCTATAATCCATCAAACGGGTATAAATTCATGATGGTCAGCTGGGCTGATATGATTGGCGTGGTATCAGGCATGAATGAAAAAGGGCTGACCGTTACCCTCAATGCTGCAAAATCCGCCATTCCCGGCAAGGCCTCAACGCCTGTTACATTGCTGGCACGGGAGATACTTCAGTATGCATCCTCCCTGGATGAGGCCTATGCCATCGCCGGGAAACGAAAATTATTTGTCTCTGAATCACTCCTGGTGGGTTCGGTGAAGGATGGCATATCGGCCATCATTGAAAAATCCCCGCATCAATATGATATAGTTTATCCGTCAGCGGACCAGATCGTGTGCGCCAACCATTTCCAGGGAGATGCCTTCTCGACCGACAAGGCTAATATTGAGAATATAAAGGGATCTGACAGCCGTTACCGGTTTGACCGTATCAATGAATTATTGCAACAGGATAACAGCATTGACGTTTCCGATGCTGTATCCATATTACGTGATCAACTGGGAAAGGGAGGCAGTCTGTTGGGAATAGGTAATCCGCTGGCCGTGAATCAGCTGATCGCTCATCATGCCGTTATTTTTAAACCGGAAAAACAACTGGTCTGGGTTTCCACCCCGCCTTACCAGCTTGGCAAATTCGTAGCCTATGATCTTGAAAAGATCTTTTCCCTGAAAAAGGAACAAATCATGGCTGATCAGGAAATCTATGCCGAAGAACTGACCATTCCTGAAGATACATTCCTTCATTCGGCTGCCTATAAGGCTTTTGTAAAATACCTTGAAATGACTTCAATACTTAAAGCCTGTTCGAGAGAAAAGAGTCCGTTGCCTGCTTCTTTTGAAAACCAATATATTCAAACCAATCCGCAGTTGTACCTGACCTATTTTCATCTTGGAGAGTATTTTCTCAAAATGAAAGATTACGAAAAGGCCTATAAATATTATCAGGCTGCCCTGTCAAAAGAAGTGGCAGGAACGGATCAGCGTAATAAAATACTGCAACTGTCAGGAAAATCATTAAAAAAACCGAAAAATGCCCATACCGGAAATTGAAAAACAAAGTGCAAAAGAGATTGCGTTATTTCAGGAAAAAGCGCTTGAAGGCCTTCTTCAATACCTGAACCATAACTCCGTATTTTACAGGAATCATTTCAAATCAAACGGCATAAACATTGAGAAGATAAGAAGCCTGAGCGACCTTCAGCAGATTCCTCCTACCCGGAAGGAAGATCTGCAGTCCAGGAATGATGATTTTATTTGTGTGAGCCGGGACAACATAATTGACTACATCACCACATCAGGAACCTCGGGAGATCCTGTAACCTTTGCCATGACCGATCATGATCTGGACAGGCTCGCCTATAACGAATACCTTGGCTTCCGCTGTGCCGACTGCACACAAAATGAGATCTTTCAGCTGATGACCACCATTGACCGCCGTTTTATGGCAGGCCTTGCTTATTTTCTCGGCTCCAGAAGACTTAAAGCGGCCATGATACGGGTGGGCAACGGTATTCCTGAACTGCAGTGGGAAAGCATAAAACGCTTTTCCCCCACCGCTTTAATCGCGGTACCTTCATTTCTGCTCAACATCATTGACTATGCTGAAAAAAACGGGATTGACCATCATTCTTCCGGCGTTACCAAAGCCGTATGCATCGGCGATTCCCTGCGCAATACCGATTTTTCCTTCAATACCCTGGGAAAGAAAATCAATGAACGCTGGCCTGAATTGCATTGTTATTCCACCTATGCATCAACTGAAATGGCTACTTCCTTTACGGAATGCAGATACGGGGTCGGGGGCCATCAACATCCCGAACTGATCATTGTCGAATTTCTCGATGAAAACGATATACCGGTCCCCGGCGGAGAAGCCGGGGAAGTGACCATCTCAACCCTTGGTGTTGAAGGCATGCCTTTGCTCAGGTTCAAGACCGGCGATATTTGCCAGGGCCATTATGAACCCTGTAAATGCGGACGGAATACATTGCGGCTGGGTCCGGTGATTGGCCGGAAAAACCAGATGATCAAATACATGGGAACTACCCTGTATCCTCCTGCCTTATACGATGTACTCGAAAATATTGAAGGTGTTAAAAACTACATGGTTGAACTGTATACCAATGCTATCGGTACAGATGAAATACTGATCAGGATCGGATCTGAGAATCAGTCCGAAAGTTTTGAGAAGGCCATTAAAGATCATTTCAGGGCTAAACTTCGGGTCGCCCCTTCCGTGTCTTTTGAATCGGTTGATTACATTATTAAACTTCAATATCCCAGCATGAGCAGGAAGCCGGTGAAGCTGATTGACAGAAGATAAAGAGTATGAGGATTTGAAAACCTGCCTGCCGGCAGGCAGGTTTGAAGATGGCTAAGGTCTGTCCAATGTTAACTGTGGACTCTTTGTTTAAACAAATCTTCCTGTTTTGGTGTTTTAGTGGCATGATATTCGTTGCCAACAATTTTGTATTTTAGCATATCCTAAACCAGTAAACTTTAATATTATGAAAATGAAAATGATGCTTTCTGTTTTAATTATTGTTCTGGGATCATTCACCTCTTCCTTTTCCCAGGACAAGGCAAAGGCCTCTAGCCTTACCGATGTTGTATGGCTTGGAGTAGACTTTACGGCGGCAAAATTCATCCTGGTCCCGGAAGATCCTGCCGTTATTGTCAATCAATACCTTCAGTCGATCAATACATTGATCATAACTGAAATTGAGAAATTTAACATTAAGGAGTTTTTTAACAAAAGCGGCGTCACCAACAGTATCGACCAGGTGAATGAAAATAATGCCAAAATTGACCCTTCCACTTTTGTGATCAACAATGATTTCAAACTGGAACCGGAAGAGGTCGCAAAGATCATAAAAAAATATAAAATACCGGAAAAGTCAGGTACGGCGCTGGTTTTTATAGCTGAAAACTTGAATAAGTCAACCCAGACCGGGAGTTATTATGTGTGCTTTTTTGACCTTGACACAAAGGCGATCATTGATAGCCGCAGGTTAGTCGGAAAGGCATCCGGAATCGGATTTCGAAATTACTGGGCCGGCTCAGTATACAGTGTAATGAAAAGCTGGGCAAAAGAGAAATAGCATTGCATTGAGCGGCCTGGCAACTCCTTTTTATTAAAAACACAGGGATACCGAATAAGGTATGCTTAATCAGCCCGCAGGATCACTGAATAAAGAATAACTAAATTAGTATAACCATTAAAATCTTTTGATCATGAAAAAGCTATTATTCCTTTTACCTGCTCTTCTTCTCTTCACTTCGGCCGGCCTTCTGGCCAATAAAACGAGTGTCGAAGTGAAAGCCCCGGCTGAAATTAAAAAGGGAACTGAAGTAACACTGGTATTATCGGTATTACATAAAGGCAACAGCAAATCTCATCACACCGATTGGGTTATACTGAATATCAACGGAAAAGAAGTTAAAAAGTGGCCATATGATAAAGACAGCCTGCCTCCCGGTGGCGATTTTATCCTGGAGTATAAATATGTTGTCACGGAAAGCTTAACAGTAGAAGCTCAGGGCCATTGCAACCTGCACGGCAGTGCCGGTATAAGTAAAACCACCGTCAAGGTAAATTAATACTGATCATCATGTATTCATTAATTCTTCCCCTGGGTATTATAAATATAGTACTGACGTTGATTCAGGTACTGGGCGGACTAAAAATCATTAAGGTCTCCTATAAGGTACACAAATACCTCGGTATAGCGCTGGGCGTATTTGTACTGATGCACGGAGCAATCGCTATTTTCTTAACTTAGATTGCATTTAGCTGAAGACCAGCAATTCCCTTAACCTAAAGGACACCCTGCCAGGGATACAGCGACGGGGATTTTGATACCCTGGCAGGGTGTCCTTTGATTTTTTTTGACAATCGGTTTTTTTAAACCAGATTTGCATATTTATTTTATAGTCTATTTAAACTGAATTGAAATCAGGTAAGCAGGGATTTTTGAATTGCCGGTATGAAAAAGAGGGATTTAGTTACAAAAACATTAATACAGGTCCGTTTTAGCGAAGTCGATTCGATGGGCATTGTCTGGCATGGCAATTATATCAAGTATTTTGAAGATGGCCGCGAGGAATTTGGAAACAAATTTGGCATTAACTACCTGGATTTTCGTAACCGGGGCATCCTGATCCCTATTGTTAAAATCGGTTGTGATTATAAAAGGCCGCTGATCTACGGTGATTTTGCTGTGGTAGAGACCAGGTTTGTGAACTGCGAGGCCGCTAAGATCCAGTATGAATACACTCTCTCTCATCATAAAACCCATGAAATAGTAGCCACAGGTTCCAGCACACAGGTTTTTCTGAACCTGAACCGGGAATTACTGCTTGATTTCCCGCCATTTTTTCTCGAATGGAAAAAGAGAAATGGTTTAATAGCGGGCCATTGAAGGCAAAAGGACATTGTTAGCTTAGGAATCGCATCAAAAAAGAAGAAAACAACCAGCAATTACAGACCTTCGTGACCGACGTTTTCATAACAGCAGACAATATTATTACCTCGCTTGGTTTTACCACAGGCGAAAATGCGGATCATATGCTTGGCGATAAGACCGGCATACAGCTGGCGGAAGATCAGCGGATAGCGCCGGAACCTTTTTATGCATCCCTGGTTGAACCTTCCCTGCTGCAACAGAAATTCAAGGCTATTGGAGACCCCGGCCTTTATACCCGTTTCGAACAAATGGCCATTTGCTCGGTGAGAGAAGCACTGTCAAACGTGGCTTTTAATCCTGAAGATCCGGGAACGTTGTTTATTTTGTCGACCACAAAAGGGAATATTGATCTCCTTGAAAAAGAGAATGAACAGAAATTGGGTAAGGAAAGATTGTATTTATGGGATACAGCCCGGCTGATTCAGCGTTTTTTCAACTTCAGGAATGAGCCCGTGGTGATTTCCAATGCCTGTATTTCTGGAGTTCAGGCTGTCATAACCGGTGTCCGTCTGATCCGTGCCGGGCTTTATGAAAATGTTATTATCAACGGTACTGATATTATTTCGGAATTTGTTTTTTCGGGTTTTAATTCTTTTAAGTCGCTCAGTACGGGGCCCTGCCGTCCTTTTGACAGAACCCGCGACGGACTGTCCATAGGGGAAGGTTCCGGTACCCTTGTTTTAAGTAAAACCAGACCACAGGCCGATGCATCAAAGCTCATTGTTGCCCTGGATGGTATTTCCAGCAATGATGCCAACCATATTTCCGGTCCTTCAAGGACCGGCGAAGGATTATTTATTGCCATTGACCACCTGTTGAAAAGGAATCCGCTGGCCCTTGATTATATCTCAGCCCATGGAACAGCCACTCCTTATAATGACGAGATGGAATCCATCGCCATCACAAGAGCCGGATTGCAATCTGTGCCTATTAACAGCTTCAAAGGGTATTGGGGCCATACCCTGGGTGCTGCCGGAATAATTGAGACCATCATGTGTGTCTCTTCCATCCGGAATAATGTTCTGTATAATACCATGGGCTTTCATGAAACAGGCGTCAGCAATCCGCTTAACATTATTGACAGGGTGATAAACCGGGAAATCAACAGCTGTCTGAAAATAGCATCCGGATTCGGTGGCTGCAATGCTGCAGTATTATTGTGTAAGAAATGAGTGAATTTTATATTATCAGCGATTATTGTTCCATCCGGGATCATGAGGTAGTCCTTCATGGCAAATCGGTTTATAACCATGCAGATTCCGGACTGCAGGATTTACTTACAGGGATTTATCAGTACTTTGCGGTTTCCTACCCCAAGTTTTACAAAATGGATAAGCTGAGCAAGCTCGGATTTCTTACCGCTGAGTTGCTCCTCAGGAACAAAAATATTCATCAGCAATACGCCGGAAACGAGGTGGGAATTTTCCTTATGAATGCATCGTCATCATTGGATACTGACAGAAACCACCAGCATTCGATCCTTGACCGGAATAATTATTTCCCCAGTCCTGCAGTATTTGTCTATACCCTTCCCAATATCGTGATCGGTGAAATCAGCATCCGGCACAAATTTACAGGTGAAGGAACTTTTTTTATTCAGGAAAAGTTCAATCCACCCTTTCTGGTGCATTACATAAAAGAACTGCTGGCCCAGGGCGTGATACAATGCTGTATTGCCGGATGGGTTGAAACAGACGGACAAAATTATGAATCGGTATTGTATTTAATCGAGAAAACCGACAGACCTAATGCCGGAATTGCTAATTTTGAGCCTACATCAATTCAAAGAATATTTGATAACGAGAAATAATGTATGGAACAGCTTGTACAAAAACTTAAGGAAGAAATTATTGAAGCCCTGAATTTATCCGAAATGAAACCCGGGCAAATAGATGAAAAAGCTCCTCTTTTTGTCGATGGTCTTGGCCTTGATTCAATAGATGCACTCGAGCTGACAGTTTTGCTTGAAAAGAAATACGGTTTAAAGATCCTTACGGCTGAAGAAGGCAAGAAAGTTCTGTATTCCGTCCATTCTATGTCCGAATTTATTACTGCCAATAAAAAAGCCTGAACCGTCAGTCCTTTTCTTTGGCGGAAATTGAGATTACCTTCCATAAAAGAAAGCCTTAACGCAACATAATTGCAGTCTGTGTCAGAAAGAATATTCGTAACCGGTGTTGGTATTATTTCCGCCATTGGCTTTGACTGCGCGGAAACTTCAGTTGCCTTGCAGGGATCCAAAGGTGGCATTGGCCGGATCACCATGCTGAATACTTTTTACAAAGATGAAATACCGGTTGCCGAAGTGAAAGCCGGTGTCCCGGAATTATCAGCGATGGCAAAGGTAGCGGAAAACGGACTTTTTTCCCGGACATCGCTACTGGGCATTATTGCCGCCAGGCAGGCTGTTATGCAGGCTCAGATCAACGATATCTCGTCGGCCAGGACCGGTCTGATTTCCGCCACTACTGTCGGGGGCATGGACCGGAGTGAAAGGTTTTATAAATACTATATGAAAAACAACATGCGGGGCAGGCTGAGGGATATTATTACCCATGATTGCGGCGACAGTACGGAAAGCATTGCAGATGCCCTGGACATTAAAGATCATGTATCAACCATCAGCACCGCCTGTTCCTCTTCTGCCAATGCGATACTGGTCGGTTCAAGGATGATCAAAAACGGAATCCTTGACAGGGTGCTGGTTGGCGGTACCGATGCCCTGACGCTTTTTACCCTGAATGGGTTTAACAGCCTGATGATTCTGGATAAAAACGGTTGCAGGCCTTTTGATGAAGAAAGAAACGGACTCACCCTGGGTGAAGGTTCGGGATTTCTGATGATTGAATCGGAAAGCACGGTTAAAAAGGACCATAAAACAGTACTGTGTGAAATTACCGGATATGGCAATGCCTGCGATGCTTTCCACCAGACGGCTTCTTCACCGGAAGGGAACGGTGCCTATCTGTCCATGAAAAAAGCCCTTGACACCTCCGGCCTGGAGCCGCGTATGATAGACTATATCAATGCCCACGGGACGGGGACAAAAAACAATGATCTGTCAGAAGGTAAGGCCATCGAAAGACTTTTTGGCAGTTCTATACCCCCTTGCAGTTCAACCAAGCCGTTTACCGGTCATACCCTGGGCGCAGCCGGTTCCATTGAGGCTGTTTTATGTGTTTTGGCCCTCCGTAACCAGTGGATCTATCCTAATCTTAGTTTTAAACAACAAATGGCAGACCTAAGTTTTTCTCCTGTCACAGCATTTCAATATAATATCCCTGTCCGGAATGTCATGTCGAATTCTTTCGGATTTGGCGGTAATAATACGAGTTTAATATTTTCCAGGAACTGAAATGGAAGCATATATTCAGGGCATCGGTGTGATTTCCCCGCAAAAGACCTTTACCGGGAATGGATTCCTGCAGGATGCAATGGAATATAATGACGTTAATTATATCAAATGCCTTGAACCTGTCTACGGTGATTTTATTGATCCGATGGTTGCGAGGCGCATGAGCCGCATAGTGAAAATGGGTGTATGTGCTGCACTAAAATGCTTACGGGATGCGGGAATTGAAAACCCGGATGCCATCATCACCGGTACCGGCCTGGGTTGCATTGAGGATACCGAAAAATTCCTCGGCTCACTGTATGCCAGTGAGGAACAATTGTTAAATCCCACGCCTTTTATCCAGTCAACACATAATACCATTGCGGCAGCGATCGCACTAAAACTCAAATGCAACAGTTATAACAATACCTATGTCCACCGGGGCTTTTCCTTCGAGAGTGCACTGCTTGACAGCATGATGCTGCTGCAGGAGGGTTCTGCATCCAACATCCTCACCGGCGGAATGGATGAACTGACCCCAAACTCATTTGCCATTACAAACCGCCTGGGATTCTGGAAAGAAAAGACTGTTAATAATCTCAGGCTGCTGGATTATAAAAATAAGGGCAGTCTGGCAGGAGAAGGAGTTGCCTTTTTCGCGCTAAGTCATTCGAAAAATGACAAATCACTGGCCAGGATCAGCGCTGTCAGCACTTTGTACAAGCCACAAAGCGCGGATGAAGTGACGGCAAGATTATCTGGTTTTATACAAAAGTCTGCTGGTGTTGCCGGCGACATAGATCTTGTCATGCTGGGAATGAACGGAGATCCGGTTCAGGATAAGATCTATCACCATATAATGAGCAATTTTTTCAGCCCTGTACAGTGCACCTTCTATAAACATTTGTGCGGGGAATATGATACCGCTGCATCCTTTGCCCTTTATCTCGCCACAATGATCATAAAGGAACAACGCGTTCCGGCGATATTGAAATGTAACGACAGGCCGGTAAGGAAAATAAAAAATGTGCTGATATACAATCATTTCAGAAACATCAACCATGCAATGTTTTTGATCACGTCATGCTGAAATATCAAAAAATACTCCTGGCTGCCCTCCTGCTCCTGCTCCTGATCCTGGTCATTGATGCTGTTGTCCTTGTCAGTATAGGGTGGTATATTGGCATTATTCTTGCAACAGCCGGATTGCTTGCCTATGGTTCTATATCCATACGGTCGGGTTTTTATACCGATGTTATTTGTTCTGTGGATTCCCGGGAAAAGGTCATTGCCTTAACCTTTGACGACGGGCCTGATGAACAGGTAACACCGCAGGTTCTTGATGTATTGAGGAACCATAAGGTGCAGGCTGTATTTTTTTGTGTCGGATCAAAGATTTTGAAAAATCCCGGATTGATTGAACGCATGGATAATGAAGGTCATGTTATCGGCGGACACAGCTATTCGCATCATTTCTTTTTCGATCTGTTCCCGGCAAAGAAGATGCAGGAAGAAATGAAAAAAACTGAAAAACTGGTTCAGCGTGTCATCCGGAAAAAGATCAGGATGTTCCGGCCACCCTATGGGGTTACGAATCCGACGCTGGCCAGGGCATTACGGAAGATGAATTACCGCGTTATCGGATGGAGCCTTAAATCGAAAGATACCGTTATCCGTGATGAGCAGGAACTTTTAAAAAGACTTACCAGCAAGCTGGGAGCCGCGGAGATCATCCTCCTTCATGATACAAAGCAGCATATCGTGACGGTTTTGGATAAATTCATCAACTTTGCCCTGCATAACAGCTATCGGTTTGAACGTTTGGATACATTAAAAGGAATTGAAGCATATGAATAAGACATCCGTATTTTTCACCTGCCTTTTAGGGATCTTTTTATCTTACGCGGTAACGGCACAGGAATCCCATAAGCCCATGGGCGATGTGGCAGCCTTTAAAAGCAGACTGGCTGCCATGTCCGCTTCAACCAACAGCATTATCAGTGATTTTGTACAGGAAAAAAACCTGAGCGTATTGTCCGAAAAGATCATTTCAAAAGGCCGGTTCTTTTTTAAAAAGGAGAATAATATCCGGTGGGAATATACCGAACCCACCCAATACCTGATCATCATCAGCAACAACCAGCTGTTTACGCGTGATGACAAAAGCCAGAAGCAATATGATATCCAATCAAATAAAATGTTTCAGGAAATGAACCGTTTTATCAGTGGATGCATTCAGGGAGACATCCTGAAGAATGATAAGGATTTTGCCATTGAATACTTTGAAAGCAGCAATTGGTATTATGTAAAGCTTGTTCCCCGTGCCGAAAAGATGAAACAAATGCTGCATGAGGTGCAGATCTGTTTCGATAAAAACGATCTGACCGTGTCCAGCCTTAAGATGGTGGAATCGGGAGAGGACTATACCAGGATAGATTTCATTAACAAGAAATTGAATACTGACATACCCATTGAAAAATTTAGTTTTAAGTAGCCTGTTGTTGTTGCTGCTGAGCGGTTGTTCGGCTTCCCTGGTAAACCGCTTACAGCGATTGCCTGAAAGCCACAGTACGGTTAATGAATTAATACCCTGGTTTCAGGGAGATCATAATCCCATACTCTATAAGACCACCATTGATATCTATCAGCATCATTTCAGCGGATTGATGGTGATAAAGCAGTTCCCGGAAAAAAGCCACCGGGTCCTGTTTATCACAGAAATGGGGATTAAAATCTTTGATATGGAATTCTTCAGCCAGGGGGATATTGAACTGCATTACTGTCTGGAGGCACTGAACAGAAGATCCGTCATCAGGACATTGAAAAATGACATAGGACTTATGATCCGTAATGTTCCTGAACCGGATAAAAAAGTGAAAGTCTTCGCTGACAGGGAAAGTAAAAAGAAAATCATCCGGCAGAAAACGGGACTGGTGGCTTGCTATTATTTCATCAGGGAAGACCACCATAACGTGGATGCAATCATTCAGACCACGGGGACCGGAAAGAAAGTCAATCTGTGTTTTTACAGTGCTGCAGAAAACCTGATTGATTCCGTAAAAGTTTCCCATTACAAAATACAACTTGATATTCATTTAACCGCACTTCATGAAAACAAAACCGACGCTTCTGAATGATCTTTATACCATAAATGACGTGCAGGAAGACCATGCCAGTAATACAGTAAAAATAAGCATAGCGCTCAATCCTTCCCACAGGATCTTCCAGGGCCATTTCCCCGGAAATCCGGTATTGCCGGGTGTTTGCACGGTCCAGATCATCAAGGAGCTTTTGTCGGATCACCTGAAAAAAGAGCTCATGCTAAAAAAGGCCGGTACCATTAAATACCTGTCTTTTATCAATCCGGAAGTGAACCGGATAATTGATGTTGAACTACAATTGAAAGATGCAGAAGACGGTTTGCTGGCATGTAATGCCAGCGTATTTTATGAGGCGAAGGTGTTTTGCAGTTTCAAAGGGGCATTTGGTGAAGCGACAACCCCCTAAGTCTCCCGGTGCATCGGGAGAGGCAGAGGGATTAATGACTGCATTTTCCAATAAATGTTTAATCGAAAGATGCGATTTGTATCTGAAACATCCAGGCTGAAGGAAGTTCGTCTCCCTCAATATTTGCCTTCCAGCGTGGATAATAGTAATATTTTATATCCTTGATGATCCTGTAAACGGAATTTGCCCAATAATTCCTGAGTCCAAAACCGCTGGGCTCACCTCTCAGCCTCTTATGGAAAATGACTTCCCCGGTTTTCATATCCATGGCAACCAAATGAAAAATAGCTTCTTCATAGCACTTATTCAGGCATTCGGCTATGAACACCACACCGATTCCCTCCCTGCCTTCCAGGTTATACTGATCCACAAAGGCTTGTATGTCTTCTCCGGTGAACCTCCTGGTATTGTATGATTCCATGCTGTCGGGATCTGCCCTGTAATTAAGATCCATGATCATATCGATGTCATAAACGATATCCATTCTTCTGAGCATTCCCCGGATATCGTATTTTTCACGTTCGTCAAGAATGATCCTGTTCCATTTCGGAAAATAATCGGTGATGATCTGCACGGAGCTTTTTGCTCCCACATCATAGAACTCAGCAAAATTTCCGATCAGGGTGACATGAGAAAAATCAATACCCAGCCAGGTGATCCGGCTGTCAGGGTCGAATATGTCCTGTGACGGTTGTGCATTTGAGGAAAATACGCATAATGACAACCATAAGGCAAAATATATCCTTTTCATAGCGAAGGGTTTTTATTCATTAAAGATGATTACGCTTAAAAAGACAAGCTTTTAACAGAAGGGTTGCATACGGAGCGTTGCTTAATTCTCCGGCTCCCCCTGCAGGCTTCTTTTCATGTTCCGGTGAAATTCATTAATAGCAATCCGGTGAAAATAAGGATATAAATATCGGTCACGGATATAGGAGTCGCTTTTAAAAGCTGTCTGGTGGATGATCTCAGTAAATCCGTTTTTTGTCGGTAAAAAGAAAATGGTTTGTTTGCCCCGGGATTTTCCTCCCTGCATATAGCTGAATGTTATTGATTTGTTTGTGGTATCGATATCGATGATTTCCAATCCAACAGCCAGGTTATATAAACCTTGCATAATGCTAAGGTTTATATAGTATATCTGACCCGTATCAATCCCTCCAAAATCCTGATCGTTCCTGTACATTATCAAGTTCTCCCATTTGGAGATCATCAGGCCAAATGAAACCATTCTGCCATTCCAGGATTCTGCAGGACTTGTTACCTGATAGGTCTTCCATACTCTTTCAGGAACTTCCCTGAGCCGGTATATCGATTCCAGATGATGGTATCCTCTCAGATCCTGGCCCTTCCGAACCGTAGGCTGCAATTGGATTTCAGAAAACTGATTTTGCAACAGGTCCCGTATACTTTTTTGTGGAATCAGTTTCATGTCAATGTTTCCCAGGGTATCCTGTGCATGAGTCGGAACAGCAATGAACAGAAAAAATAAAAAAAGCGATATTCTCATCAGAATAGGTTTATAGCCTAATTTCCAGCAATTAATCTCCAAGGATACAGCCGTGATTAATTCAAAATTACATGGTCGATCAGGGAAGGCAGTGTATTGGTTTTATGCCTGAGGCAGTTTGGATTCAGCTTTCGGTTCCAGCAAAATTCTCATTTCGCACGCTGCCAAAACTGTACTTTGCTGAATAATCCTTCCCGTTATTATGGTATAGCCCAGCAATTCGTTTTCAACGATGATCTCCGATTGAATCTCGGTATTGACTTCCGGTAACGAATGAACGACAAAGTTTTTTATAGCTCCGATATAGCCTTTGGAGACCTCCTTCTTTGCGGATAACAGAAGATAACCGGTATAAGCTGCTGCAGTTTGCGCTATGCATTCCATCAAGCCGGCCTCCTGCAGAAATCCGTTATGGCATAAAACATTGGACTCCCTGATAAACAATCGTCCTTTGGCAGATTTATCACCGGCCTCCGTCAGCTGATCGATCATCACAAACGGCGGGCGCTGGGGAATCAGGTCGAGGATGGAATAGTCTGCAGGATTCATGGGACAATTAGCAATTAACAATGAGCAATGAGCATTGAACTTTATATCTTATTATCGGGGATATCAGGAGACCAGATATTCCCAAAGCGGGCCTTTTTTGTTTCTCTTCCGCATCCTTAGCATGATCTCCGACATATCCTCGTCAGGAAATATCCATCGTTTCCCCGATTGCCTGGCTTTTTCCTTCAGGGATGCAAGATCAATGTCTTTGGATACATAATATACCGGTTCGAGCAGGGGATCTTCCTGACTGACAATATTTTCCTGCAGGGCGATCTGGTGCAGGCGTGTGCCGGGATAAATGCGCATACCAATGAAAGGAAAGAAAACGGACCGTTCTATCTTTTTTGAATTTTCAAAGGTCTCGTTAAGGGTCTGTTCGGTCTCACCATATCCGCCAAGGATGAGAAAATGTGCAAAATCGATGCTCAGCTGATTGCATATCCCGGATATGTTTAAAATATCGGCTACGGTAAAGGGCTTTTCGTAGTTTTTGAGCATGGTGTCCGATAATGATTCAGTGCCGAATTCAATATGCCGGAGGCCTGCCTGCTTCAGTTTTTCTAATAGCCTGCGGTCGATATTGACGAAATTAAAATACCCTCCCCACTGGATCTTAAGGTTGGCGGCTATCAGGCGGTCAGCCAGATCAAAATTAAACGGATTGCTGATATTAAAAACGGAATCCGTGAAGAAAACATAATCGATATGGTTATTGAAATATAAATCGGACAATGTTTTTACAATCTGGTCAGGATTCAGGGTGCGCACGGTATGCCCCTCAATCAGGGGATAGGTACAATAGATGCAATGGTAAGGACAGCCTCGTTTGGTTTGTATGTTCAGCATTCCGCTGTTTTGCCAGTAATAATCAATAAGACCTTCATCCAATGTTAACACCGGAGTTTTGAAATGCCGGTTTCGCTTATTGACAATCAGCCGGCCATCCCGTTTGTGCAGCAATCCGTCTATAGCCGAATAATCCTGCTTGTTATCCAGGGCCGTAATCAATTGCTGAAGGCTTAATTCCCCTTCGCCGTATATGCCAAAATCGGGATCGAGGGTTTCATACAGTAGTTTCGGATAAATGGAAAATCCTGATCCTCCGATGATGATAACCGGCTTGCTGTATCTTCGGGTATAGTCAATGATCTGTTTATAATGGGATATGAAGCTTTCCTGTTTGTAAATGTTAACATCGTCGATATTGCGAAGGGAAATGCCGGTATAATCGGGCTTTATATCCATAAGGAAACGGGCATACTCATCAAAAGAACGGGTCATGAAGTCGAAGATATGAATCTCCAGATCCGGCATTTTTTCAGCGAGGTAAGCCTTCAAATAGGATATTCCCAGTGGATACACGGGGTAGGGAGAGGTATGCCGGTTAGCGGAGACCAGTATCAGTTTTTTACTGCTCATCGGTTTGCCAGAAATTGTAATAATTGAACCATTGAGAAGGATATTGCCTGATTGCTTTTTCAAGTTCGCAAATATAGTCTTTTATGATGGTCAGAATGGTCTGGTCCCTTCTTGCCTGAATGCCCTGCTGCTGATAGAATTTGGGAGGAGAA
>Ga0105094_10000768_pt1 | contig 16297 bp, 15 predicted proteins | sample PPLLak1March2015_2_FD_87023 | JGI IMG/M metagenome (GOLD analysis project Ga0105094, IMG submission 87023) | Freshwater sediment microbial communities from Prairie Pothole Lake near Jamestown, North Dakota, USA - PPLs Lake P8 Core (3) Depth... | ecosystem: Environmental > Aquatic > Freshwater >...
AGTCCGCGGCCCCGAGCCGCGGACTCCAGCACCTCCAGGACCACCTCACATCAGAGGTACCGCATCAATCGAGATTTCATTGCAGGGTGGGCAAAAGCGGTAGCGCTGCCCACCGAAAAACGCAGCTTCACGACCCACGGCGGGCAACCTAGAACCCTTGCCCACCCTACATTGGAAGGCCATCCGGCTTCATTTCTCGTTGCAGTCCTAAGTACACGCGCAAACATTAGAGTTTCCAATAGCGACTGCGGGGCTCCGCAGCACGTCATTCCGGCGGTTTTCAAGCCGGAATCCAGGCAGATCAGAGAAAGCCTGGATCCCGGCTGAAGCTTGTCCCGGCAGGATCTAAGCCGGGAGACTGCCGGGATGACGTTTGCGAATTCGAGCCCTTAATTGCGTGGACGTGTCCTAAGGAAGCCGACATCTCAACACTTCATAGGCCTCGGTAATCTTGATGAAATCCTCGTGATCCCCTCCGCGGTCGGGATGCGCCCGCTTGGCGATCCTGCGATAGTGCCTGGCCAGATCATCCTGGCTCATGGATTTCAGATCCTCGCGAGCTATTCCCAGAATCGTGAGAGCCTCGTCCTGGTGCAGCGATCTTCCAGCCATGGCAGCTTGCGCATAGGCTTTTCGCCTGTTCACGAATTCCTTGTAGAATGATGGATCCAGGCGCGGTGATCCAAAGTCGCTGTCGAAATACAGAACGACGTACTTCTGGAGATAACGGTGCAACGAATCCGCCTCGTGCTCCCGGACACCCGTGAAGAACCTTCGGTCACGGTTGAGCTGGCAGATTTCGTCCACATAGCAAGCATCCAGTTTCTCAGGATCCAATCCTATGGGATGGTGCTTCAGGAGGTGTCCCTGAAAGTAGCTTTGCAGATTGAAGGCTGCGTACAAATAGGTCTTCAGTTCGTGGGGCCTCAGGTGAGTCTCCATTCCTTCGATCACATGCTCCACTTCATCCCGGCTGCGGTGGAACAGCACCTTCAGGAATTTCCAGGGGCGGGCATCCAGTCCTCCATTGTCGATGCGTCCAAACCTCAGGAAATGCAGCCGACGTTTATCGAAACCATGAAGCTCCAGGTGGTGCTCCGACAACTCGGCATCCGACACGGAAGCCTGGCGGGCTCGCATTTCAGCAGACTGCCGATGTGAAAACATTTCGACCACACGGCGGATGTCGTGGCGCAGAAAGGGCAGGAATACATCCTCGAGCTCTTCAGCGTGGTATTCCACCCCCTTCACCTCGAGGATTTCCTCCAGTTCGGGGCTGAAGTAATACCCCTTTCCACCCGGATAGATGATGAATCGCGCGGGGTCATCCCCCAGATCCATCAGATCCCTGGAAACCCAGGACCCGTTTTCGAGGATGGATTCCTTCAGGACATACCGCATTCCAGCGGGTTGACGCATGCGTCGAAGATACAAGGCAACCGGCTCCTTCCCTTGGGTGTTTGAAGCATTTTAACCCGGATAGGGGCAGAGAACAGGTGGTGAGCACGGGAGCTCGAATAAAAAAACCCGGGGGATTGCTCCCCCGGGCTGCAACACTCAAGAACGATCCCGACCCGCGGCCGGGACCCTCAAGCAAGCACTAGAAAGACCACTGCAGCCTGGCGCCAATCTCGAAGACATCGTCCTCGTCGATCGCGCTGCTGTAAGCATCGTCGGTGATCAGATAGGCCCCCACGACATCCAGCATCAGGCCGTCAACCACCTTCTGGGTGAGATTCAGGTTGAACTCATGACCGATGGTCGTGTCGAGGTTGACATTCAGGAAACCATTGGCATTAAAACCACGGACTTCGGAGATCACGTCCTCGGCCGTTGAAAAGTACCAGTAGCCGAAGCCCAACTTGGTGTCGGGCAGCACCTGCCACGCGGCGCCGAGATTGACCGTCCACAGGTTGGTGGGGAACCCATAGCCCCTCCACTGCAGGTCATCATGGGAAGGAGCCGTATTGTCGAAGATACCGCCACCGATGATTTCCGAGAAGTACTTGGAGGTCGCCAGCGGATAGGTGAACGTGTCGACGTCGACATTGGGCCTGCGTCCACTGAATGCGGACTCGACTTCTTCAGGACCCGAGGTGTAGAAGCCAGCCAGGCTGAAGGTCCAGGGTCCACAATAGTAGCTACCACCGGCATCGACCATCCAACCCGTGTAATCGGAGGTCACCGTATCGATGGCCCTGCCATCCTCATCATAGCGCTTGAAATCCACGCTACCCAAGTTCTTCACGAAGGTCAGGTAGGCGCTCCACACATCCGTTTTGTATTTGCCCGTAACCCCCAGATCGATCAGGTTGTTTTGGCCTCCCTTGACGAAAGCCGCAGGTCTCAGGGAATTCGGGGCCAGGAGAGCCCTTCTGAAGTAGTTGGTGGGGCCATCGATCTCGCTGTCGATGGTCCTCTGGATGACGCCCACAACAGGAGTGTTCAGCGTTTGAGGGTCAGCACTTACAGCGGTGCCATTGCCATACTGCCAGAAACCTATGGCCGAAAGGAACCAGGGTTTGCAAGGGTAATCGACGTGCACAAAGTACTGATCAATATCAAGCTCGCTATTGAAAGTGTTAGGCTCCTGTGCCTTGATGAAACCCAGGCCGACCTTGGTCCCACCCCCCGCCACGGTCGAGCTGAGGTAGGCGGCAGTGAAATCGTCGTCGATGACCCAGGAATCGAAAAACACAAGCCCCTGGGTACCGGCCTTCAAATTCAGCGGGAGGAGCCCGTTGGGGATATTGAAGTCAACGTAGGCGTTCTTGACTTCGATGTCCTTGCCGTCAGCGCCCACGCGGCCCGTCGTGTTCGGACCGCCCGCCACGACGTCGCCAACTTCAAACTTGGTAACCAGCTTGAGGTTTTCACTGGCGGCGAAGGTGAGATAGAGCCTCATACGATAGTCCCAGCGGAGGCTATCGCCGCCATCCAATCCGCTGAAATTGCTCTGGTTGAAGACTCTCGTACGAATCACGCCGCCATAGCTGAAGTCGATCTTCGTCGCCGCCATAGCGGGAGCCGCAACGGCGATCGCCACAAACACAATGAAACCAACCACGAGAAACTTTTTCATCTCTGTCCTCCTCAACAGCTAACCAACTCTCTCTTTGTAAAACGCCCCATTGCCCCAATGACTTCAATCACTCTCGAACATCACCCCCTTCCATCCTGGTCCATAAGGTTAACATTTCGCCCCTCATACCTCATGGATGCCGTCTACAGCAGAAGGAATTGATCTGTCAATGAAAAAAAACGAAAATTGTAATTATCCCGTCAGTTGCTGTATCGGCAGCCCACCCCGGTGTACCCAAGACCAAATTGGCCCATGCCCTCAAGAAGATGAGCACCGTTGACGAGGGCCTTTCGCGCCATTGTACCGCACATCGCCTGGCAGACCCCCAGCGGACCTCCCTTGATGGCTCTCTCTCCATGACTTTTAACGTGACTTTTAACGTTTCCAAAGATGTAACAATCCGCTATTGTTGAAAACAAGTGGATTCGCGGGGCAGTGAGCTTGCTCGCCTGCCCCACAAGAGGGCACTTCAGCCCTTGAGGCAAGCACAGAGGAGCTTCACAAACCATGAAAACATTCAGGCTTTTTGCAGCGTTTTGCGCCGTGCAGGCTTTCTTTTTCATTTCCCTGCCTTCCCGCGCCCTTCCGGCGCCCAGCAACACGGTCAAGAAGGTCGCCGTATTGCCCTTCAGCATGCACACACCAAGCCAGCTTTCCTACCTCCAGGACGGAATCCGGGACATGCTGGCTTCAAGGCTCGCTCAGCAAGGACAGGTTCAAGTCTTTGACAAAAGCGTCGTCAACCAGACCCTGTCCGGCATCAAGTCGGACATCGCCCTCAACGACGCCCTCCGCGTCGGAAAGACCCTGGGCGCTGACTACGTCCTCTTCGGGAGCGTGACTTCCCTCGGTCAGGCCGTCAGCATCGACGCAAAGATGGCCGCCGTTTCCGGGGACAGGGAGCCCCTCAACCTGTTCGCTCAGACGCAGACCCTTGACGAGGTCATACCCAAAGTCAACCTTTTCTCTCAAGAGATCAATCAGAAGATCTTCGGAAGAGCCCCTGAGCAGGGGCTGGCCTCCTCCAGCGACGATGGATCCACCACCAGAAACCCTGAGCTTCTGCTCCCGAATGATATGACGAGCAGTGATCGAATCTCCTATCTCAACCCCAATTTTCTTGAAATCACCCCCGACGCGGCGCTTCGAAAGCCTGGCCTTTGGACAAGCCAGAGCTTCAAAGGGGGGATTCTTGGAATGGATCTGGGGGACGTGAACGGAGACAGGAAGATAGATGTCGTCACCGTGACTTCCGACAAGGTGTGGGTCCACCAGCGGGAAGCCAACGGATTGCGCCTTCTGGCCACTTACTCCGGTGACCTGATGGACAACTTCGTCTGGGTATCGGTGACCGACACTGACAGCGATGGCGTCGGCGAGATCTTTGTCACCAATATGCGCAGGGCCAACAGCAGCAGCCCGCAAATGAGCGAAAGCATCCAAGGCGACCTCGGCTTTACTGAGGGACTATCTTCCTTCGGGTTGACCCTGGTCAACAATAAGCTTCAACGCACGAGCAACAGGCTGCCTCACTTCCTCAACGGGGTCGAGTTTCCGGACCGGGGCAAGGTTCTCCTGGGGCAGAAGAAGGGAGCACACGGCGACCGTCCCTTCGATTCGGAGATCGTCGAAATCCGGATGAGTGGGAACGCCCTGGTCACTGGTGCTCCGGTAAACCTTTCCACGCGATGCAACGTGTTCAATTTTGCCAGAGCGGATCTCAACAATGACCGCAGCGAAGAAACCATCCTCATCGACTCTGAGAACTCCCTGGTCGTTCTGAGCTCATCCGGAGAGCAGATCTGGAAGAGCAACAAGGTGTTTTCGGCCACGACCAACTCTTTCGAAGGCAGGGTGGAGGACCGCAGGTACAATCTGGTCGAGATGTACTCCATTCCATCCCCCATCGTTGTCACGGACATCAACAAGGACGGTATCGTCGAAATCGTCCTGAACCGGAACCTCGACTCCATGGGTCGATTCATGCCCAATGCCATGCAGTATTTTGATCGAGGTGAGATCATCTCCCTTTCGTGGGACAATATGGGATTGATCGAGAACTGGAAGACCCGTGAAATCGAAGGAATGGTCACCAGCATCCGGGTGGGGGATCTCGACAACAGCGGGACGCCGGAGCTGGTGGCGAGTATGGTTCATGCCAAGGATTTCCTCAAGCTCGGGGACTCCAAGAGCACGATTTTCAGCTATGACCTGAAAGTTTCCCAGACTCCCCGGACGGCAGCCAAGAAACCCTGATGATTGAGAAGCAAATTTCTCGCGGGGTTTGACCACACTTCATGAAGCCCTAAAAGAAAGCCCCCGCGGCCTGGATTGGCCGCGGGGGCTTTTGAATGCGCTCGCTCTTCGCGTCAGTTCTTCGATACTGCCCTAATAAAGGCAGGATCCGCTAAAGCTCATATTCGCCGTCCATATCCAGAATGTACTCGCGGTCCCGCTCGCCGGTCTTGACCGTGAACTTCCCGCCGCCTTTGATCGTTTTCAGCTTACCCATGCCCTTGTATATTTTCCAGGTTCCATTCGTCAGTTTGGTCGCCTGATCACGAGTTCCCTCATAGACACTGCAGATGGAACCCTCTTCGAAGTTCGTGATGGCATAGCCCTTCATGGACCCGGCGCCCCGGGCGCGGTCGTGGAAGGTGACACTGCGCCTCGACACGAACGGACCGGCGATCCCGACCTGGTATTCGATAGGCTCCCCTTCCATCTCCACCAGCATGAGAGAATGGTCAAACTCGTCGTGCACGTAGAGCATTTCGCGGCGCGTTACCATCAATCGATAGGTTGCCTTACGCTTCATAGAATCCTCCTTCTTTTTCCCGTCAACGCCCAGCCCATGTGATCCCGCAATGAGTCGCGTGCTCCAGACCGCACGCAGTGCGGGCAGGAACACGATTATGACTTTTAGCACACAAATCCCAAGGACAATAAGAAAAAAGCTGAACAAGTTTACTGAGAAAGGGTTTGAAGGGGGTTGGCGATTGAGCTTGACACAGGGCCACCCACTTGGTTAACCTCTTTTGGCCTCATCAGTTAACCAACTGATGGACGGTCAATGTCCGGCTGACCATCTGAACACTGCAAGGGGATCTCGCGATGTCGCTTTTCATGTTGAACCGAATGGCTCATACCTCGCTGATGGCTGCTCTCATCGGAGTCGGCGCCCTCATTCACCTCCCCATCGGACCCGTGCCCGTTGTGCTCCAGAATCTCTTCGTACTGCTGGCGGGCCTCCTGCTGGGCAGCCGGTATGGGCTTGCCAGTGTCCTGCTGTATCTGCTCATCGGCTCCATGGGCCTTCCGGTGTTCGCAGGGGGAAAGGGGGGGATCGCACATTTCATGGGGCCCACGGGGGGATTCCTCGTGGGGTTTGCCGCGGCCGCCTTCATAGCCGGCCTCATATCCGAGCGGCTGCCGCGCGGGCTGGTGACGGATATCCTGGCCGTTGCAGCGGGGTCCCTCATCATTTACCTGATGGGCGTTCCCTGGCTGAAAATGGTGACCCAGATGACCTGGGCCAAGGCCTTCACCGTCGGCATGCTCCCCTTCCTTCCCGGAGACATCCTCAAAGCCGCCGCCGCGGTGCTTCTGGCAAGACCCGCCCGCCTCATCGTCTTGCGGCAGATCCAAGGCGTCTCGGCATGATCACGATCGAGGAGCTCTCCCACATCTACCCGGACGGCACCGAGGCTCTGCGATCCATCTCTCTCCAAATCCCGAGAGGCGAGCTTCTGCTATTCTGCGGATCCAACGGCAGCGGGAAGACCACCCTGCTCCGACACCTGAACGGACTCCTCAAACCCACCAGGGGGAGGGTTCTCCTGGACGGCATGGAGGTGTCCGACCATTCAAGGGAGGTTGTCACCCGGGTGGGGATGGTGTTTCAGGACCCCGACAGCCAGATCCTTGGGGAGACGGTCTGGGAGGACATCGCGTTCGGGCCGGAAAACCTCGGACTGCCGAGAGATGAAGTCCACGCTCGCGTTCAGACCGCTCTCGAGCTCACCGAGCTTCAGGCCATGGCTCACAAATCCTGCCTCTGGCTCTCCGGAGGCGAGAGAAAGCGCCTGGCCATTGCAGGGATCCTCGCTCTCGGGCCCGAGACGCTGGTGCTGGACGAGCCCTTCGCCAACCTGGACTACCCCAGCACCCAACAGGTTCTCACCCAGATCGTCCGACTTCACGCAGCGGGACACACCATCCTGCTCTCCACTCACGATATCGAGAAGGTGGTGGCCCATGTCGATCGAATCGCGGTCCTCGCAGCCGGAGAATTGAAGCTCCTCGGAGCGCCGGAAGCCGTTCTCCCCGAGCTGGCCGTCTACGGCGTGCGGCCGCCCTGTCACCACCTGTTGGGATTCCCGGTCGTCTCATGGCTCAGAAGCTGACCCTTCAGTACATTCCTTCAAATTCCCCGCTTCACCGGTTCGACACGCGCTGCAAGCTGCTGGCTCTCTGTGCCTGCAGCATCGGGATCCTGCACATGAACGGGATGGGACTCAGTGCTTTCTGCGGCCTCTTCCTGGTCCTCACCCTCACCCTGGGCAGATGGAAGCGAATGGTCTTCCGAGCACTCAAGGGCTGGGGACTCTTTCTTCTCATGCTTTTTGCCATACAGGCCTTCTCGCTGGAGCCTGGTCTGCGCCCCATTCCGTCCATTCCCGCAACCGAAGCCAGCCTGGAAATCGCCCTGCTCTCCTGCTGGCGACTTGCCACACTCATTGCCTACGCCACGCTCTTCACCCTGGTCACGTCACCCCGTCAACTGGAAGGGGCTGTGGGGCAGATCCTGAGGTTCATTCCCTTTCTTCCGGCACGACGGATCGGCATCATGGTGAGCCTGACGCTCCGCTTCCTGCCCCTCCTGCTGCATCAGGCCGAAGAGGTGCGGCTGGCATTCCGGTCGCGGCTGGGAGGAAAGCGCAGGAACCCCCTGGCAAGGCTGCGATTCTATGCCGTCCCCATCCTGCGAAAATCGCTGGTCCGAGCAGAGGAGCTGGCTTACGCCCTGGCAGCTCGCGGCTACCGCGACGATTTGCCCATTCCGGCCGAGCCGATTCCATTGGGGCATGTTCTCGCAGTCGCGGCATGGATAGGGGGTGTTATGATCGGTGTATGGATTTCCTGAGGGGACCGGGTCTCGCACCGTTTCGATGCTCGTGCTAAGGATTTGCTGTTTCCGCTCCCAGGATTCGGCCGAGATTCTCCTGGGCTTTTCGAAGCGTCTCTTCGGATATCTCAAAGACCTTAACCTGGCCCCCTTCTTCAACCCAGACCGTCGCGGCAGCCGCATTCTCCCCAGGACTCTTCTCCCAGCTCAGTGTGGCGAGGGGCTTTGCCGCATTCGACATTTCCAGGCGTCCATACGGCTTTTCGGGGGCTTCCGGCCCGGGATCGACCTTCCGCTCGTACTCGACCTGCTGCAGATCCCAGAGGAGCGAGCTGACATGCCATGGTTCTTTGAGGGGCTCGGGGCTGCCGCTCTCTTTCTTGAGGCCCCATTTGTTGGGCTCGATCTGCACAACATGTCCCTGCGATTCACCCAGCCCCCACCGGACCTCCGTCACGTCCTGGCTCTTGAAGCCGATCAACGAGCGGTCCTCGAGAGCCCCCGGATTCCCCGGCAGATCCTCCAGGATGCCGGCATCCACCTGAACGACGGCGGGCAGCTCCGAGCTCAGCGCCAGGATCTGCCTGGCCTCCTCCTTGTCCCTGGCGGCCAGAGTGAGCTCCGCCGTCTGGTCACCCTTCAGCTTGAGACTGACTCTTGCGTGAGGAGGTTTCAGCCCATGGGATTCCAGATTCTCGGGTCTGTTCTCCACAAAACCCTGGGCGCGCAGCCATTGCACCTGTTCAATCACATTCTGAACCTTGCCGGCCTTGACTTTCAGGTCAGCCTGTCCGGGGGCCTGCCAGACACTCGCCCCCTCTTCCCGCATCACCTGAACTGCGGAGCCATCCTTCCATTCAACGGAAAGCTCGAGAACGTCTTCGGGCTGGAAGGTGAAAAGGGAGCGCCGCCGCAGCTCGTCCAGACCCTTGTTGAGAAGGGACCAGTTGGAAGCCTCCAACAGGAAGACCTGGGCACTGTCCGCACGCCTGGCGTAGTAGCCGCGCCCCACCGGGTTCTTGTCCCCGACGAGAAGCTCCAGGGACTGGTCAGCGGCCTGGAATCGAATCTTGAGCGGGACAGGCTCGTGTAGGCCGAACGGCTTGAGATCCTGCGATTCCTTGCTGACTTCGATTTCCCAGGAGAGGTTTGCCAGCGTGTTGACGAAAGACTCGACCGAAGTCTTCTCGACATCTGCTTCCAAGGGGCTGGTGATCTTCCAGCTGCCGTTTCTCTTGAGCTGAAGGGGATCCTTATCCCGCGCCATGACCTCCATGGAAGTGACTTGATCGGCTTGGAGTGCAAAAACCTTCTTGGCTTCCTTCTCGGCCGCCTCTTTCTCCGCCTTCTTCACGACCTCGAAATAGGTGTAATAGCCGGCGATCAAAGCCAGCACCGACAGATAGATCAGCGAATGGCGAAACTTCATCGCTGAGACCTCCGCACCCGGTAAACGCCCAATCCCGCCAGGATCACAGCCAGCGGAACAAACACCATCACCGTCAGGAGGAAGAGGTTCGCCTGCCCCGGGGTCATCAGCATGGGCCGCCCGCCCGGCTCACGTGACCCGATGGTGATCAGGTGCGCTTCCTCCGCCAGGAAATTGGCCATGTTCAGGAACAGATCCCCGTTGCCCGAAAGCTCGAAATGGCTGTTGGAAATGAAGTCCGAATCTCCCACCACGAGAAGCTGTCCCTTTTTCCTGGGCTCCGCACGAGGCTTCTCCACTTTTTCAGAACCGGCTTCCTTCTCCTCCGGCTTCCCTTCAGCAGCTTTGGCCGGGTCCGAAGCCTCGATCTCTGAGATCACGGCGATGGAAACAGGACCCGGCAGATCCTCCTTCTCATCCTGCATGGCCTGTCCCTGGTTCAGGAGGTCGAAGTTGGTCTCCCCCCACGCATTGGGCGATGTGGAAGCCAGGACTTCCACATGAACCCCCTCGGGGGCTTCCTTCAGGGCATCGACCGTTCGAGCTTCCGAGAAGAAAGTCATCAACGAAAACCCCTCGCTGATCTTGTGGAGCCCGTATTCCGTGACCACGGGCATCAAATAGCTCCCTCCAAAAACACGGCTCAGCTTGTCAATGATGATGTTGTCCCCCAGGTCGACTCCGTGGCGCTTCAGGAAATCCTTCAGACCCGCATCGTGGTGCGGGTCCAGAAACAGTGCCACCCTTCCGCCCTGCTTCAAATAGTTCTCCAGACTGGCAATCTCCTGCTCGAAAAGCTTCTTCCGGGGGCCGGCCACGATGACCGCCGCCGCATCCTGGGGAACCTGAGTCTCCTGCATGAGGTTGAGCTCCTCGACGGCATGGTTCTCCTTCTGCAGCGCAGCCCGCACGGTGGAATAACCCTCCCGCTCCGCGTCATCGATGGAGCGCTCCCCGTGACCCATGAGGAAATAGATCTTCTTCTGCTCCTTGCGGCTGAGCTTCAGCAGGGCATTGGCCATGCTTTCCTCATCCGCCGTCGGGATCGACTGCTTCTTTCCGAAGCCCTCCAGGACCAGGGTCCCGTAAGTTCTCACTTCATACCTCTTGGCCGCCTCCGGATTCCTGTCCGGATCGATGAGCTCGTATTCAATGTTCTTGCTGTGGTACCGGAAGGTATCCAGAAGATCCCGAGCCTTGGACTGCTCCGGGGCCGCCGTGGCAAAAAAAGCTTTGACTGAAACCGGCTGGTCCAGCGTCTCCAGGATCTTCTGAGTCTGTTCGGAAAGACTGAAACTGCCGCCTTCCGAGAGATCGAGACGCCAGAAATGGCGCTCCGCAATGAGCGCAATGAAAACCGCGATCCCGATGAACACCAGTGTCACCACGACCGTATTGGAACCGTAGGCCCACTTTTTAGGCCCTTTCCCTTGAGCTGCCATGAATGCAACCTCCGCTCAATCGAATGGCTTAACCGCGCCAGCGATAGGATTCCATCTGCCTGAGGGTGAAGAAGAGAAACAGCACGATGAAGAGCAGGTAGTAGATCAGGTCCCGGGTGTCCAGCACCCCCTTGGTGAAGCTCTCAAAGTGCCTGGTGATCGAAATGTACTCGACGAACCGGGCCATGCCGGGGTCCACCAGATTCTTCAGCCAGCCGATGATCCAGAACATGAGCAGGGCTCCGAAAGACAGGACTGCGGCAACGATCTGGTTCTGGGTCAGAGAAGAAGTGAAAAGCCCGAGGGCGAGAAAGGCTCCACCCAGCAGCGCCACCCCAAGGTACCCGCACAGAAGCGCCTTCCAGTTGGGGTCTCCGACATAGCCAAGCAGAAACATTCCCGGCAGCGTGCCGGCCAGGATGATGAGGAAGGCGCTCAGGACCGCCAAAAACTTGGCCAGCAAAGTGGACAGGTCCGAAACGGGATAGGTGAAGAGGAGCTCTATGGTTCCCGACTTCCGCTCTTCGGCGTAGAGCCGCATGGTCAGAAGCGGCGAGATGAGCAGCAGAACGATGCTGACGTCCATGAGGAAGGGACGGATCACCATGTCGGTGGTGTTCAGCTGCTTGAGAGCCATGGGATTCTGGCTCGCCTGAAAGCTCAGGATATTATAATACGCCACCGCACTGTACAAAAAATAACCCGATATCAACAGGAACACCACAGCCACCACGTAGAAGATCGGTGAGGCGAAGAGGCTGTAGAGCTCCTTCCTGTATATCGCTGCGAATCCTTTCATGACTGAGCCTCCTCCTCCGAAGAGGTCTGGGACGACTCCTCGGTGACCAACTGCATGAAAATGTCTTCAAGGCTCAAATCCACCAGCTTCAGTTCGAGCAGTTTCAGCCCCTTTTCGACGACCAGCCTGGCAATCTCGGGCCGCAGCTCGCGCGAACGATCGGACTCCACCAGCAAACGGCTGCCCTTCTCGTCCTGAACGCTCACGCTCTGAACCCCATCAATCCCTTGTACCACTTGGGTCAGGGCCTGAGCGGCACCGTCCTCGACTTCGACAATGATCTGGGCTGATCGCTGCAACTGATGGGTGAGATTCAACGGAGAGTCGGTCGCCACAATCATGCCTTTGTTGATGATCAAGACCCTCTGGCAGATCTGGGCCACCTCGGGCAGGATATGACTGCTCAGCAGCACCGTGTGCTCCTCGCGCAGCTCCTGGATGAGGCGCCGGATTTCGATGATCTGCGACGGATCGAGACCGATGGTCGGCTCATCCAGAACCAGGACCGGCGGGTTGTTGACAAGCGCCTGAGCCAGCCCCACACGCTGCCGGTAACCTTTGGACAGATGCCCGATGATCCGGTTGGAGACCTTTTCCAGTCCGCAAATCCCGATCACACGACGTATCTCGCTCTCCATATTCCTGGCTTCCACCGCCTTGGCCCCGGCGGAAAAACGCAGGAAGCGGCGCACCGTCAGATCTGTATAGAGGGGTACATTCTCAGGCAGGTACCCCACTTTGCGCCGCACTTCCAGGGAGCGCTCAAAGCAATCCAGGCCGTCGACACGCGCCACCCCCATGCTGGGAGGCATGAAGCACGTCAGAATCCGGATCGTTGTGGATTTCCCGGCGCCGTTGGGTCCGAGAAATCCCACCACCTCTCCCTTTTCCACCTGGAAGGTCACATCGCGTATGGCCGCAAGGGGGCCATAAAACTTGGTCAATCCTTCCGCCTCAATCATGACTGGTACGCCCTCGTGCTCAAGAATGGTGTTTCTGGCTTCTAGTTTCTAGTTTCTAGTTTCTAGTTTCTAGTTTGTGCAGCCGGTTGGGGTCTCCGGAGCACATGGTGCGCTCCACGCAATGAGAGAAGCCAGATCCTGGCATAATCTCCCCGTACTTCAAGCGTTAATCTTTCAGGGGATCACGGAATGAAAACTTGCGATGGGCGGTTTTCACGAACCGTTTTGGTGCCCACCGAGGTGGCGCAAGCCTGACACAAATACTCGTGCAGCTCCCCGTCGGGAAGAACCAAAAGGAGTCGGCTCCGAACCGGCATGGCCCGCCTGCATCGGGGACAATAAAGCTCGGATGCGGTGAAGTCTTCGAACTGGCGCTGACGGCGCGGTCTCGCTTCGGCAAACATGCATGAACTCCTCGCCGCATTTCGTTGGGTCAGTTATGAGCCTGCCGCGACGCATCCTGGGCACTCTCCTGGCTGCGTTCCTTGCGACGATTCCACGGCCACTTCCTGACCTTCTGTTCTCCCTTCTCTCTGTCGAGCTCGGCGAATTCCCGCAGGAGCTGCTCCTGCTTGGACGTGACCTGGGTGGGAATCCTGACGTCTATCTCGATATAAAGATCACCCCGCCCGTATCCACGAAGTCGCGGAGCCCCCTCTCCCGGAAAACGGACAACCGTCCCCGGCTGAGTGCCGGCTTCCACCTTCAGGGTCTTGTTGGAATCCAGCGTGGGAACCTCGATCTCATCGCCGAGGGTAGCCTGCACGAAGGAGACGGAGATCTTGCCATAGAGGTTGTCGCCGTCCCGATCGAAGAATTCATGCGGCTTTACGTTGAGACGCACATAGAGGTCTCCCGCCTGCCCCCGCCTGAATCCGCTCTCGCCTTCGCCCCTCAACCTCAACCGTGTCCCCGCATCGACACCCGCAGGAAATTTGACCTGAACCTTCTTTCGCTTTCTTGTGCGCCCCTGCCCCTGACATTCACCGCAAGGCGAATTGAGAACCCTCCCGGAACCCTGACAGCGCGGGCAGGTGGTGCTGATCCTGAAAAACCCCTGGGACTGCACGACCTGTCCTCTCCCCTGGCACTGGGGGCAGGTGCTCTCCAGTGTCCCTGGCTCAGCGCCGGATCCGTCGCAGTGATCGCACCCGTCCATCGTGTCGATCTGGATCTCTTTCTCGGTTCCAAAGATCGCTTCTTCGAAGGTCAGTGACATGTCAAAAAGCAGGTCATCGCCGGGACGGGCAGCTGTGCGGGGTCGGCCCCCGCCACTTCCCCCAAAACCAAACGAGAAGAAATCCTGAAAAATATCGCCGAAGGAACTGAATATGTCCTCGAATCCACCGAAGCCGCTGAAGCCGGCCCCCCGCAACCCTTCATGCCCGTAGGTGTCATAAATACGACGCTTTTGGGGATCCCTCAAAACCTCGTAAGCTTCGGCAGCCTCCTTGAAGTGCTCCTCGGCTTCCTTGTCCCCCGGATTCCTGTCTGGGTGGTATTTGAGGGCGAGTTTTCGGTACGATTTCTTGACATCCTCCTCACCCGCCTGCTTGGAAACGCCCAAGACTTCATAATAATCCCGTTTGTCCATTCAGTCCCGTTCCTTCCACGCAAAATCAGATGTCCGACACCGGAGGCGTGATTCCCTCATCACGATGAAGAGGCGATCCGAATCCCTCGCTTCGGTAGAGCACCAGGTTTGGTGATTCAAACCCTTCCACTTTGGAGGCCCCCACCGACAGCCATCCGCTTCAGTCCATTCAACCCATTGAAATTGTTAAAAAACCGTAAACACGATATCCCCTTGCAACTTCAACTTGTTCCTAAACATGGGTTTCGGCCTTGTCAAGAACCCCAGAAAAGCTCATGAGTCCTTGCAGCACAAAGTCGGAATCCTCATTCGGACGCCGCTCCTTCAGGAGAAGACTCTTCCACCCCCGCAAGTCGAAAAGCCTCTTGCATGAAAAGCGATTTGCCCTGTGCTTTGGCCCGTTCTCCCAAGATGCGCCACTGGTCGGCGTCCGGCTCGATCTTCAGGGCCCTGCATGCTCGCCTGCAGAGAAAAAGGTCGCCGTCTTCCAACGCCTGATCCAGAATCCGTTCAAGGGGTTCTCGGGCGCCGGCCTTCTGGTAGAAATCGATGGCATCGTGGAAGAGCCCCGCTTCCTCGAAAAACCCACCCCACCGCAGGAGAGTCTCAACGGAAACAGCATGCTGATTGAGCAGATCACGTTTATCGAGACAATTCAAACCAGAACCTCGCAGCATCGATCCCCCATTCGCTCCCAACGGGCACGGGAATGCATGAATCTTTCCGGCCGCTCCACAACAGGTCAGTCTTCGTCTGCGGCGGCGTCGGCATCTACCTCTTCAAAGCCAGCGGCGGCATGGTACTTCGGGGGGGCTTCCGTCTCCAGCAGCTCCTCCACCTCGCGACGGGTTGCCTCTTCTTTTGCCCTGGAGATGGTATCCGGGAGCGACTTGATTTCCTCCAGCTCCTTGATGTTTTCCCAGTTGACTCTCCCCGCCGCGATTTCGCGCAAAGCCAGCACCACCTCTTTGTTCTTGGGCGCGTGGTACAAAGGGGGGGCATTATTGCGCAACTGCAGCACCCTGCGCACCGCGAGGTGCACGAGAGCGAAGCGGCTCTCCACCCTGTCGAGGCAATCTTCAATGGTTACCCGAGCCATAGGGCTATCCTCCGATCATCAAACAAGATTCGAGCCGCGTCCTCATGCCCTGCATGCGTGGAGCGACGCCGGCCCTTCCCTCCAAGACCGCCCGGAACCACTGGCCAGCCAGCACAGGCATCCACTGCTGCAAAAAGCTTGCAAATAAGAGGCCCGCCTTGTCCGGACTCCGGTACGGCAACCTCCCCCGACGGGAGGGCAAACAAAACCTTCATATAATCGATTACTGCCAAGGATGGCAACGAAGATCGCAGACTGGCCATCGATACTTTCTCGGAACGAATCCGTCTTCATCGCCGGCAGCTCATGAATCAAAGAAAAGGCTGGAAGCCCCACTCTGCAACTCTAGGGGCTCCAGCCCAAAAAATTGGCTTAAAACCTGGTCAACAGCTGCCTAGTACATATCCTCCATGCCCCCGCCGGTCGGCATAACGTGCTTCTTCTTTTCCGGCTTCTCGGCAACCATGGCTTCGGTCGTCAGGAGGAGCGAGGCAACACTCGCAGCATTCAACAGGGCAAACCGCACGACCTTTGTGGGATCGATGACGCCCGCCGAGATCAGGTCCTCGTATACCTCGGTTTCAGCATTGAAGCCATAGGAGCCCGTACCCGCCTTGACGTGCTCCACGACCACCGACCCTTCGTGGCCGGCATTGTTGGCAATCTGGCGGATGGGCTCCTCCAGCGCCCTCATGACGATCTTCTTGCCGAAGGCGTCCTCGCCCTCCACAACCAGGGCATCCACAGCCTGGCGGCAGCGAA
>Ga0105094_10000773_pt1 | contig 16248 bp, 10 predicted proteins | sample PPLLak1March2015_2_FD_87023 | JGI IMG/M metagenome (GOLD analysis project Ga0105094, IMG submission 87023) | Freshwater sediment microbial communities from Prairie Pothole Lake near Jamestown, North Dakota, USA - PPLs Lake P8 Core (3) Depth... | ecosystem: Environmental > Aquatic > Freshwater >...
AGGACAGAAGGCCCGGCGGCCTACCTGATCCCCGGCGGGACCAAGCGTCCCCTGGCCGCCGCCCGGCTCGTCAACCTGCTGCGGAAGAACCGCGTCGAGATCCACGTCGCCAATGCCGAGGTCACTGTCGGCAAGGACAAGTATCCGGCCGGCAGCTATGTCGTCCGGATGGACCAGCCGTACAGCCGCTGCGCCGATATGCTTCTCGACACGCAATACTACAACCCCAAAGACCCTCGCCCCTACGACGACACGGGCTGGACGTTGGGGCCGCTCCATAACGTCAAGACACTACGGGTCACGGATGCGAAAATTCTCGACGCAGCCATGTCCCTTCTCAATCAGGATGTGGCCGTCGAGGGAAAAATCTTAGGGAAGGACAAGGCGGCCGCCTTCGCCATCAACCATTCGGCCGAACCGGAGCTCATGACTTTCCGTTACCGGCTCAAGGACATCAAGATGCTGGCCGCTGAAGATGAGTTCAGCCAGGGGAATGTCAAGTTCGTCTCAGGAAGCTTCATCATCCCCAGCGATGGAAATCCGGCCGACCTCGAAAGCCAACTCAGCTCAGCCGCGAAGGACCTCGGCCTCACGGTCCACCGGCTGGCCGCCCTTCCGAAAATCAAGACTCATGACCTCGATGCTCCTCGCCTGGCCATCCTCCACTCCTGGCTGAACACTCAAGACGAGGGCTGGTTCCGCCTGGCTCTGGACACGCTGGAGATCCCCTATTCCTACATCCCTCTCCAGGAAATCCGGGATACCGAGGACCTGCGGGCCAAATACGATGTCATCATCTTCCCTCCGGCCGGGTTTCTGGGCAAGAGCCAGCGGATCGTCAACGGGATCGGGGGCGAGAATCCTATCCCCTGGATAAAGACCGAGAAATATCCCCATCTCGGCGTCCCCGATTCGCGCGAGGATATCCGGGGCGGTATCGAGCTCAAGGGGATCGTCCATCTCCGTCGGTTTATCGAGCAGGGAGGGTTATTTGTCCCGATCACGTCCATGGCCGACCTCCCCATAAGCTACGGGATCGTGGAGAGCGTCGCCGTATCAACACCCCAGAAATTGAAAGTGATGGGCTCGGTCCTGAGCGCAAACATCACCGACATACTCAGCCCAATAGGTTACGGATACGACCGCAACCTGGGTGTCTATTTCGGCGGTGCGCCGGTTTTCGAGACCGGGATCAAGGCCGTAACGGGAATGGAGATCGAGGAGATGCTGGGCGGAGGCCCTTCGGCCGGCCGTCCCTCGGGACGCGGAGGCCTCAAGGACCCGGACGTTATCCAAGGCCGGGTCCAGAAACCGACCAACGTCCAGGGCGCCGGGACGGGAATCCCGGCCGAGTACAAGGATATTTTTGACCTCTACATGCCGCCCGACCTGAAGACGGTGCGCGTCATCATGCGCTTCGACACGGCCGACAAGCTATTGGTTTCGGGGATGCTGGACGGCGGCGAGGAACTGGCCGGCAAGCCGGCCGTCATCGATGTGCCGGTGGGAAAAGGGCACGTTGTCCTCTTCGCCATCAACCCGATGTGGCGCCAGCAGACCCTGGGGAGCTTCTTCCTCCTTTTCAACGCGGCCTTGAACTACAAGAACCTGGACGCCGGCCTTCCGGAACCCGTGCCCGAGAAAAAGGAGACCCCGGCAAAATTAAAAAATCCAATAATTTGAAGGATATTCAAAAAATTGAATTATGAAGCCGTTCCACTGAGCTTAAATTATTCATTATAAATAAAATATTGATTTGCAAATCTGGCATATATCTTGCAAATAATAAAAGACATTGTGGTCTAGATGTATGAAAAAAATATCTAGCGGTGATACAGCACGGTCAGCGATTAGGTTATCTGGAATTAGAAATATCGCATAAAATGCCGAGTGATAGGACAAACGTTCCGCCACAAAGCCCGGATCGCAAAAAATACAATTCTCTTCAAGGCGGTGAAATAACGGGAAGCAAAACCATTGGCAACCAAACATGGGAAGTCGATGGGTTCGTCGATTTCCTAGGGAAGAGTCAAAAGAAGTGAAGGAGGGTAAATGAAACCAAGAATCGCGATTTGCTTAGGGCTCCTCCTGTGTTTTCTCGCGCCGCTGGCCTTCACCCAATCCAAAGAGACCGGCGCTATCGTCGGCATGGTTACAGACGAGGAAGGCAGCGGGCTGCCTGGAGTGACGGTCACGATTGCGAGCCCCAGCCTCATGGGCACCAGGACTTCTATCACTAACCCCTTGGGGGAATACCGTTTCCCCGCACTTCCTCCGGGCACATACACGGTTAAAGCCGAACTCCAGGGCTTTCAGGGGGTCGTTCAGGAGAGCGTCCGGCTGACGACAACGACTCGCCTGACGATCGACTTCACTTTGAAGCAATCGGCTGTCGAGGAACAGGTCACCGTCATCGCCCAATCACCGACCGTCGACATCAAGTCCTCGGAAACCGCCTCGGTGACCTTGACCAACGAACTCCTGCGCAACATCCCTTACAGCCAGTTCACATCTAGCATTGTCAACATGGCGCCGGGTGTCACGCCTGATAACATGGCCGATTCGGCGTACGGCGCTTCGGACGGGACGGGGATTGCCTACTCGATGGACGGAGTGAATGTCGCCGATCCCGATTCGGGCACGGCCTGGGTCTTCGTCGATCACAACATCATCGAGGAAGCCAAGGTCATGGGTATCGGGCTCCCCGCTGAGTACGGGAACTTCACGGGCGTCATCTTCAACATCATCACGAAATCCGGCGGTAACCAGTTTTCGGGGCACATGGAATTCGATTATCAAGGGAAGAAGGATGACAAGCCGACAGGTTTCTGGCAGCAGAACAATAACGGAGATTATCTCACCGATTTTGAGGATTTCACCAACCCGCTGTACAAGTTCTTAGATGCCAACGTCCACCTTGGAGGGCCGATCAAGAAAGACAAGCTCTGGTTTTACCAGGGCTTTCAGTTCCAGCGCTTCGAGGATTATATAGCCGGCTTCAAGGGAGGCGCCCGCGCTTACAACCAGCCCCGGTCCTTTACCAAAATCACGGCTCAACTGACTCCCGCCACGAATATGATGTTCGGGCTGGAAGTGGACACTTACGATGGCGTGAACCGAGGTGCTGACGTTACAGTATCTCCTGATGGGGTCGTGGGCCAGAAGTCTCCCGAGGTCGTCGGCAATTTCAGCTTGACGCACATCTTCAGTCCCAAGACCTTCGTCGATGTGAAGGCCGCCTATTTCTGGGGCTACTATTATCTCGAACCGAAGACGGGAAGGGATACATATTCTCATTTTGATACTGACCAAAACCTGCGCCTGTACAACTCTGGTTACTATTATCTGGCCGACCGCAGCCGTCTTCAAGCCAACGCCAGCCTGACCCACTATGCCGAGGATTTCATCACCGGGAACCACGACTTCAAGTTCGGCGTCGAGGTTGAACGCTCCACTCTCCGGAGCCGGTACGGCTACACGGGAAAGGGCGGACCTCTCGGGAACTCCGTCTACTACGTTGATTACTGGAGTTACAACGCGTACTACGGCTACAACACCGGAAACTATATCGCCTACCAGTACGAAGGCTACGACTTCAATGCCCCGTACACAAGAATAGAGGGATTCGCCCAGGATTCCTGGCAGATCCTCCCCCGCCTCAACCTCAACTTCGGAGTCCGGTTTGGCCGGAACTGGGGGCAGATCAAGGATGTGGGCACTGTCTTCGAAACCGGCCGTATCGCTCCGCGCCTCGGTTTCACCTTCGATATCTTCGGCGACAAGAGCACTGTTTTCAAGGCCCACTACGGACAGTTCACGGAAGCGATGCTCTCCGCATTTTTCTACCGTCTCTCGCCCAAGTGGTCCGACTCTATCACCTACTATTGGGACCTCGCCAATGAGGAATGGTACGAAGCCGAGAGGATCGAGCAGAACTGGAAGCTCCAGGACGGCATCAAGCATCCCTACATGGACCAGTTCACGGTCAGCCTGGAAAGAGAACTCTTCAGAGACGCCTCGGTTTCCATAAGCTACATCTACAGGAAGTGGAACAACATCATAGGCGTTTATGATACGAAGGCCGTATACGAGCCGGTTGACTACTTTGTCTCCCCGCTCGGCAAGACTTTCCAGATCTATGAATTGGTTTCGGGAAACGCCCACGAGTTTATGATCGAGAACATCGAGCGGAGATCAGACCGGCCCCACTACCTAAACGATGCCTACCGGAAATACCAAGGCGTGGAGTTCCTCTTCAACAAGCGGTTCTCGAACAAGTGGCAGCTGATTCTCTCGTACATCTATTCCAAGACTACGGGGACGATTGACAACGGCCAGGCAGACGACATCGGCTGGGGCAGCCGCAACAGCCAACAGACAGGCGACCCGAATTTCTGGATCAACGCCGACGGCAACGCCACTTTCGACCCGACGCACATGCTCAAAGTCCAAGGGACGTATATCCTGCCTTTCGACATCAGCTTTAATGTTTATTTCCGGGCGATATCCGGGACCACCTGGGCCCAGAGGTTCAGGTCAAGAGCGCTGAATCAGGGAAGAGTCACCTTCTATACCGAGACTCGCGGCTCTGAGCGCTATGACATGCAGACGAGTTTCGATTTTCGCCTGGAGAAAATCTTCACCCTTGCCGCGAAGTACAGGCTGGGCCTGATGCTCGATGTTTTCAACCTGTTCAACAAGAACACCATCACGAGTTGGGGAACACGAGTAGGCTATGATTGGCTCTTCGAGGGTGACGAACCAACGTATCTCCTTCCCAACGGGTACACGCCATCCACCGGTGGGCACCAGCTTATCAACATTGTCAACCCGCGGCAGGTCCGTCTTGGAATCCGGGTGATATTCTAGTTCACTGCAGAGAGACGAATGGGGATTGTCCCCATTCAGATCAGAGCTTACGGGTGGCGGGCCTGAGCCCGCCACCCTTTTTTCTTTTTACCCGTGGCTCTATAACGAATAGTCTGGTGGAAAAAGGGGGGAGAATAAGCGCCCCTCTTCCAAAGGGAGATAATAAAGATATTGACTAATTGAGTCCCCCTCTTTAGCAAAGAGGGGTCAGGGGAGATTTTCTATCGTTGTTCTCCATTTCAAATCCCCCCTCGCCCCCCTTTTCCAAAGGGGGGATGATAGAACACCCTTTCCCAAGGGGGGGATGATTGAATCCATTTTTCCAAAGGGGGATAATAAAGATGTCAAGTGCCCGCCCTCCCCTGGTGACCACACTAAACGTCACAGAACCTTCACTCGTTTGACAATCCGGAGGGGCCGTCATATATAAAAGGCCATGACCTCCCGGGAACGGGTGCTCACGGCCTTCTCCCATAAAGAGCCCGACCGGGTTCCGGCCTGGTGCGGGGCTTCGCCCGAGTTCCGGGAGCTGGCCCGCCGGCATCTCGGGCTCCCCGATAACGAATCCCTCTCCCTCCACCTCGGGGATGATTTCCGCCGGGTATACGCCCGGTATGCGGGTCCGGATCGCCGCGCCCCGGCCGCCGGCCTGACTCATCCCGGAGCGATCTTGCGCACGCCGTTCGGCATCGAGCGGCGAGGGTACGGATTCGGACAGCCGGTGGACCACCCCCTGAGCGGAGCTTGCAATACGGCTGAAATTGAGGAATTCCCCTGGCCGAATCCGGATTGGATCGACGTCTCTCATATTCGTCAGGAAGCGCTCGAATGGAAGGGCCGATACGCGGTCCTAGGGGGTGACTGGTCTCCCTTCTACCACGATGCCATAGACCTGCTCGGCATGGACCGGCTCATGCTCCTCCTCTACGATATTCCGGACTTCATCGACTCCGTGCTCAGGCATATTGTCGACTATTACTCCAAGGTCAGCCGGCGGATCTTCGAAGCCGCCGGCGGCGCCATCGACATTTTTTTCATCGGGAACGACTTCGGCACCCAGAACGGACCCGTGGTGAGCGAGGCACTGTTCCGGCGCTTCTTCCTGCCGCACTTGAAGCGGCTCGTTGATCTGGGTCACGACTTCGGGCTCAAGGTCATGCTCCACTGCTGCGGAGGGTTCGCTCCGCTTATCCCGGCGCTCGTCGAGATCGGGCTCGACGCCCTGCAGTCACTCCAGCCGGACGCCCGCGGCATGGAGCCGGGAGGCCTCAAGCGCGCTTTCGGGAAAAGCATCGTCCTCAACGGCTGCATCGACACCCATCATATCCTGATCAACGGAACACCGGACCTCGTCCGGCAGCGCACGCGCGAGATCCTCGAGGTCATGAAGCCCGGCGGCGGATATGTCGCCTCGCCCAGCCATGACTATCTACTGCCGGAGACACCGGTGGAAAACGTCCTGGCGATGTACGAGACGGTCCGGGAATATGGCGGGTATTGATGACCGGATATGGGGACGGCTCTGGCGGGCGATAGGCAGCCTACAGAGCTGAGGTTCGTCACATAAGGGCAACAGGAGGTGGTTGAGATGAAAAAAGGCAAGCCGGCATTTTATGTCTTTTCGGCCGTCGCCGCCATGGGGTTTTCTCTTGTTTGGCTGTGGAATTGCGCTCCCGAAAAGCCGGCCGAAAAAACGGCGGCGGCCGGGCCGACGGCCGTCACTTTACTTCCCGAGGACCAGGTACGCCTTTCTAACGACCCCCAAAAAACCGAGCTCTTCCGGGACGCAGGTTTGGGACTCTTTATCCACTGGGGTCCGAACTCCCAAATGGGGACGGAGATCTCCTGGCCGCTCAACAACGCCTCTGATGACTACATCAAGAGGTATTACGCTCTGGCCGAGACCTTCAACCCCGTGCTTTTTGACGCTGCGGCCTGGGCCCGGTTGGCCAGACTTGCCGGCATGGAGTATGTCGTCTTCACCTCCAAGCATCATGACGGTTTCTGCATGTTCGATACGGCCTACAGCGATTTCAAGATCACCCGGACTCCATACGGCAAGGACATCGTGGCCCAGGTGGCCGACGCCTTCCGCAAGGAGGGGATCCTGGTGGGCTTTTATTATTCGCCGGGAGACTTCCGCTACCAGTACGAGACCGGCCGACGCAATCAGTTTCTGATGGCCCCCGATTTCGAAGCGGAGGCGCCTTTCGGCCCTCTGAAGAAGGGATTTGCCGACTACGAGCGGGGCCACGTGGAAGAGCTCCTGACGAAATATGGCGATGTCTTTATGCTCTGGTTCGACGGCAAGTGCGAGCCGCTCAAGAAACACGCCTGGCGGGTGAAGCCGGACATTTTTATCGGGAGGGGCGAGATCCCGACACCCGAGCAGGAGATCCCCGGCCGGCCCGACGACCGCGCCTGGGAGAGCTGCCTGACAACGAGCTGGCAGTGGTCTTTCCAGCCGAACCCGGATATCCGCACCATAAAAGAGGTCATCGAGAACCTGGTCCACATCCGGGCCCGGGGCGGGAATATGCTCCTCAACGTCGGGCCGCGGCCGGACGGCCGGATAGCGGCGCCCGACGAGGACCTTCTCCGCGAGCTCGGGCTGTGGATGATGCTCAACGCGGAGGCGATTAGGGGAGTGCGGCCGTGGAGTGTAACAAACGAGGGTGACGTCTGGCTGACCAACCGGCGCGGTGCGCAGACGGTGTACGCATTCGCCGGCCTTGAATACGGCCTGGAAGGAATCAAGGCGCCCGCCGGATGCCGGTTCACCCTGAAATCCGTGAAAACGACGCCGGAGACTCAGATCTCTGTGCTCAGTCAGGCCGGCGGCTGCACATGGACGGAGGATGAGGAGGGGCTTCATATTACGGTCTTGCGGGTTCACACCGTCCAGCTCATTAAGAATCCACTGGCTGGAGCGGGGATGAAGCCGGACGAGAAAACGGCGCCTCTGACCTGGGGCCCGGACTGGCCGGTCGCCGTTAAGATCACCAAAGTCAAGCCTGCCTGAATTATGGGGAATTATGGGGACACTGAATTATGGGGACACTAAACTTAATTTGCCCAAATTCGGGTGAGATCAAACTTAATTATTGAAAATCTGTCACATTAAGGAGGCCAGGATGAACATAAAAGGATTCAGCGATGGTTTCGCGGTCGCGCTGATACTTTTCGGCGCGGTGCTGCTTATTGCCAAAATCAGGGTGCAAGCGCGGGCATCTGGGCAGCGCTACGGTATGATCATTGGACTCAAGCCGGAGAAAATCGCCTATTACAGGGAGCTGCATGCTGCCGTCTGGCCGGGTGTCCTGAAGAAGATCAGGGAGTGCCACATCCGGAATTACTCAATCTATCTCAAGGAGGTCGAGCCCGGGAAGTTCACCCTCTTCTCCTATTTCGAATACACGGGGAATGACTTCGAGGCCGACATGGCCAAGATGGCCGCCGACCCGACGACCCAGAAATGGTGGAAAGAAACCGACCCCTGCCAGTCCGCGATCCCGGCCCACGGCCCAAAGGAGTGGTGGAGCCGCATGGAGGAGGTCTTCCACACGGACTGATCTGAGGAGTGAGATAGTTAAGAGTTTTCTCTGCTTAGCCCGTTAATATGGGCACGCTTGTAGAGCCGGCCGCCTTTCTCAGTTTTTCATCCAGCGTTGCCAACGGTAGTCCTTTTCTCATGGCCAGGTCCAAGTACGAAGCGTCATAACTCGAAAGGTTATGGGCCCGGGCCAACCCCAGGAGGTCCTTCATCTCTTTTTCGGCGCTTTCGTAGTCGACATGAATGGGAAGCTGTGACAACAAGCTGATGAAATGGACGCTCCCGGCCTCGCTGATGCATTTCTTGCGTTCCGCCACGAGCAGCACATTCACGACTTCGAGCGACCAGATTGACGGGACATAGGCAACAGCTTCGGTAAGCCTCTCTAGGACGGAATCCGCATAGAGATTGGCCTGATCTTTGAAGCACCAGGACATGACGACCGAGTTATCGACGACAAAACCTTTTTCCATTCAACGTCGCCCTTCTTCCATCAAGTCCTTGAGAGAATGCCCCCTAAGACTATGTTTCTTTCTAGAGCTGAGTATTTCAGAAATGACCGTTCTGGTGTCTCCCGATTTCCCGGGATCAGGGGGTTGGAGGATGGCCACGGGAACTCCATGCCTGGTGATAGTAATGCGTTCCCCCTTCATGACGCGTTCGAGAAGTTTCGATAACTGAGTCTTCGCTTCATAAGCGCCAACACTGTCCATTCCGATCTCCTCAGACTAGTCTCAGACTAGTCTAATCAGTCGGCTCCGTGATGTCAAGAGGAGATCTTTTTCTCAGTCTCAGACGAACAAGCCTTCTCAGAATTCTCATTATTCTATCTTTCCGGGGAGTTTGAAGTTTGTGAATTAGTAGGTGCATTCGCGGGCGGCTTCGGCGTACACACGAATCTTCTCCGGCGGCGTCTCGAAGAAATGATCGCAGCACGAAAGGATGTACCCGCCCTCGTGTCCGACTTTCTCAAAAAGCTTATGGACCATCGCGCGGATTTCTTCCCTTGTCCCGGATGTCAGGACGTTATGTTGATCGAGTCCGCCGACGAGCGCCAGGCGCTTCCCGATTTTCGCCTTGAACTCCCAGGGTTCCTGGTTGCCTCCGATCGACATCGGCGCCAGTGTCTCCGAAGCGTCACATCCGTTGGCCACGATCATTTCCTCAATCCCCTTGGTGCCTCCGCAGGTGTGATAGGCAGCACTGAACCCGAGGGAATGCAGGGCGTCGTGCATTTTCCGGTCATAGGGCAGACAAAACTCCTCATGGAGGGCCGGAGAGATAAGCGTAGAAGAGGCGGCGCCGCCTCCTGTCTCGATCAGGTCGAACCGGGCGCCCTTCATGGTCTCGATAAAACGCAGCTTTTTCTCCAGCAAAATCCCGAGGAGCTCGTGCACCCACCCGGGCTTGTCGAAACAGCGCAGCATCAGTTCCTGCGTATCGATAAGACAGGCGGCATGCTGCCAGCAACCGGCCTGATCACCCCAGACAAAACCACGCAAGATCCCCCGATCGCCGATCTCCTCCCAGGCCCTGTTCACGGCCGCCGTGTCGAGACTTGGGACTGGCATGTGCTTTTCAATCAGGTGAATATCCTCGTCTCTTTTGATCAGGTACTCGGTGATCCAGGTCGTCTGCCGGTTCCCCGCCGTCTTATAGGTCAGCGTGCCTTCCGGCGTCCGGATGGCATGGTGGCAGACGCGGTTATCCGGGTCGGCGCTTACAACATCGACCTCGTCCCGCCAATCCGGGGTCGAGAACTTGGTGAAATCGGCATCGGTCAGCCAGAACTGCCCCATGTCCTGGAAGGACTGGACAGCAGCGTCCAACCCGAACATCACGAACGCTTCCAGGTCGCTTATCCCCCCAAGGTAGGTGTCAAGATGATATTTCTGCCATTGATGGACCGTGGCCGGGAGCCGGTCCGGCCTTCCCTTCTGCAGAGCGCAGAGCATCCGCTCTTTGGGCGTCATGCCCGGGATTATAGAAGCCTCGCCCGGTCCGGTCAACATCGGCGGCTGCGATCCTGGCTTTTCGAATCCCTCTGGTTTACTTTGCCCGCGGGTTTGAATATGATGAGTCCCCCCGGGAGGTTCACATGAAACATCAAGCCAAACTTATTTCCGGACTTGTCCTGATTGTCTTATTTGCCAACGCCGTCTATGCCCAGGTTTCCTGCTTTCCCGCCGCCGAATTCACCCAGCGGCGGCAAGCCCTTTTGACGGAAGCCGGGGAGGGCATCATCCTGATCGACGGCGCCCTCTTTCCCTATGAGCTCTCCTACTTGACCGGGGTCCAGACCCGCGGCGCCAAGCTCCTTATCATCCCCGACGGGATCTCCGCCAAGACGCCGAAACCCCAAGCCTGGCTGACGACCCTCTACCTCCCCACGAAATCGCCCCGGGCCGGCACCTGGGATGACCCGGTCCTCTCGGCCGGGGACGACACTTTCACGCCGACGGGAATCCGGAACAACGCCCCAGCCGCAGATTTCTGGAGCGATATGGCCAAAATCGGCCTCATCACCGATACGGTTTACATTCCCTTCCGGTCCAATTTCCAGGACCCGGAGCGTCTTCCAGACGACCTGAAGTTCGTGGACCAGGTCCGAAGCTTGCTCCCTCAGGTTAAGGTCAAGAACCTCCTCCCCATCCTTGGCCGGATGCGGTGGGCCAAGACGCCGGCCGAGGCCGAGGTCATGCGCCGGGCTTGCGCCATTGTGAGTGAAGCCTTCCGGGAGGCGGCCCGTCTCACTCGACCCGGACTCTACGAATATGAGGTCGAAGCCGCCATCAGCTATGTCTTTCGGCGTCTGGGTTCGGAGCGGCCGGCCTTCCTCATCATCGGTTCGGGACCGAATTCTTGCATCCTCCACCACTCGAAAAACGACCGCCGGATGGGAGAGGGAGAGCTCCTCCTCATCGACATCGGGAATGTCTACTGCGGGATGTCGGACGACCTGACCCGGACCATTCCGGTCGGGGGAAAGTTCAGCGCGGACCAGAGTAAGATCTACGGAATCGTCCTCCAGGCTCAAAAAGCGGCGATCGCCATGGTCAAACCGGGCGTTACCCTGGCCCAAGTCCACGAGACTGCGCGCAAAGTCATCGCGGACGCGGGATACGGGAAGTATTTCTTCCACGGCACGTGCCACACCCTGAACGACGGGATCTGTGCCAACCCCCTGCACTTGGGAACGTGGAGGACCGAGCCTCCTCCGGACCGCTACGCGGCCGACGACGTCCCGGTTGAGCCGGGCACCATGTTCACCATAGAGCCGGGCATTTACATCCCGGAGAAAAATCTCGGCATCAGGATCGAGGACAGTGTCCTGGTGACGGCCGACGGTTGTGAGATCCTGACCGCGGCCGCGCCCAAGGAGATCGCCGAAATCGAAAACCTGATGAAGAAATGACGGGGACGTTCCCCAAGGTACCACCCTTCGAGGTCTCGCGCGGCGGGCGGCAAGAGTGTTGATTTCTTATGCCCATTGTGCTAAAAATATATAAATATGATTATTCCTATCGTTTTAATAAATTTAAGGAGAACAGAATGAAAAAGAGGATTGCGCTATTCCTGATCCTGACCGCCGGGTGCTTCTTTCTGCTAAGCGCCCAGACCGCCCAGAAGACTGTGAGCTTCAAGAAGCTCCAGGAGTTCCTGCCCAAGGTCGACCTGAGCGGGTACAGCCGGCTGAAGCCCGGGGGAGAAACCAGCTCAGCCATGGGGATGTCCACGTCGGAAGCCCATGTGACCTACGAGAAGGGTGACGATATCTCCATCGAGGTCAAGATCACCGACATCGCCGGCGTTCCTATGGCCCAGATGGGCCTGTCCATGATGGGGATGACGGAGTTCGAGAACGAGACCGAAAACGGCTACGAGAAGTCCGTCAAGGTCCAGGGCTTCCCGGGGACGGAAAAAGTCGACAACTCCGAGGACAGCAAGTCCTGCGAGGTCATGCTTTTTGTGGGCAACCGTTTCACGGTTGAGCTAGAAGGAAGGGGCACCAGTGAAGCCGCGCTCCTCCACAAGCTCCTCGATGACATGAAGCTCGGCGACCTGTCCAAGCTACAATAATTGGGGACGTTCCCCAAAGTGCCACCCTTCTAGTCTAGGTCCCGCGCCGCACAGGGCATCCTTTAGAAAGGAGAGGGGCTATGCGCATTCGAGCCTTTATCTCCGTGCTAATCGCCCTCCTGTCCTGGCCGACTGTCCTAATTTCCCAGGAAAAAAGCCCTGATTTCCTGGATGAATTCATCATCAAAACTCCCGGGCAGTTCAACGGCTACACGAACCATTGGCACAACGTTTTTTGGGAGTGGCAGCAGTACGGGAACCTTTTCCAGCTGAGCGTTCCCGATGTGGCCAGGACCATCGCCCAGAGCAAGGTCGATACGGCTGAAGAATTGGGAATCCCCGGGCTGGTCATGCAGGAAGGATACCTGGCGGCGCTCCTGGCCGGCCCGGTGCAAGAACTTGATAACCCGTCTCCGGACGAAGTCGAAAAGACGCTCGGCGAGTCAAACCTTCTTGTCTATGTCGAAACTGCTTCCGGCCTGGGAAAGCGGCTCGCCGGCAAAAACCCCGGTGGAGGGGGTTGGCGACAGAAACTTGGGAGCCACCAGCTCCACGCCGCCGATTTCCGGGACGTGCGGGCGTTCACCCTTGAAAAAGGCGACCGGAAGCTTTTTGTCGTGCTCACGGAGGCAAAAGAAGACAAGGAGAATTTCCGGCAGCTCATCGGCGGCGTCCGTGACATCCTGGCCAAGTATGACCTCCACCGCGGCTGGTTCGGCACCGGGACTCTCCTTCACAGCGTGACCTGCCATCCGGGGCACCCGCTTGAAGTTATCGCCGCGGGGCTCAGCCAGGGCAATGACTGGTTCACCTTCAGCGGCTACATGGACTATCTTCTTCAGACGCAGCTTGCGGAATGGCTGGGCAAGGTCGGCCTGGATGTCGTCACCGACGTGGGCACGGGCAAGGCCACCCACAGCTTCGGGTCGGTCGCCTACGGCTGCAGGAGCTGGGAAGGCCTCAAGATCCAGGACATGCCGACCGAGGAGGGATGGATCCGCTTCGTCAAGGAGCGCGGAGGTTTTGTCTTCCGTCCTGTTTTCAGCGCCGATTGCGATCCTTTTGAATATGACGGCTATATCGCCATTGAAGGAAACAAGAAACAGATCGACACCGAGGATCAGTCGTTCATCCTGCAGACCGGCCTGATTCGGGAAGAAGCGCCGGCCGCCATGGTCCTCTTCTCCCCCCGGGGTCAGCGCTGGAGCCGGGAGGCGATGTGGGAGGCCATCCTGGAGAGAAGAGAGGTGGGCATCCTCCCTCTCGGCAAAATGCTCGGGCCTGAGAACTTCCGGAACGCGCTCCAGATGCTTCTTCTGGATCGAGTGTGGTTGGAGGATTATTTCAGCGACCAGGTTCAGATGCGGGCCCGGATGGACAGCCGCACTCTCCACGTGGAGCTTCGAAATGTCAGGGACTCTCAGATATCGGGAAACCTCGAGATTGCGGCCCCGCCAGAGCTCTCCGTGAAAGATGCGTCTTCTCTTGGCGTGATCATCCCGCCGAGCTCATCACAGGATTTTTCTTTCCACGTAGAGCCCAACCAGGAAGCAATGGGACGAGCAAACCCGGTGCTCGCAACGCTGACCTGGGGTTCCCGCAAAAAGCAAACCCTGGCCATCATGGATCTCCCGCCCGCGCTTTCGGTGCACAAGCTTCTCTACGGGCAGTCGCCGGAAGTCCTCTTTCCGGTATCTGTTCACAACTTCGGCGATGACGATACCTTTCCCGTCGGCATCGAGGTTTATCCGACAGCTTCCCCGCATAAACCCATCTATGAGAATACGGAAAATTGCGAAGCCCCGCCCGGAGGGTTCAAACAGCTGGACTTCAGGTTTCCCCTCAAACCCGGCGCCTACACCGTTAAGGTCTCAGCTCTTGGGGCCGAAGCCGAAAGCCAACTCGGTGTCGAAGCTCCGTCCGGGAGGGCGGCCTGCACCCCGGTCGACCTCAATAACGACGGCATCCCTGAATACCGGATGGAAAACGACAAAGTGAAGGTCACCCTGCTGGCCACCGGCGCCCGGATCATCGAGTACATCGTCAAAGAAAGAAACGACAACGTCCTTTTCAAGCTCTGGCCGGAAAAGGAGAGCACCGACAAACGACCGTTCCGGGAGCGGGGATTTTATCCCTACGGCGGGTTCGAGGATTTCCTGGGGCAGGCCAGCATCGAGACACATAAACTTTATCAGGTGGAAATCGTCCGGGAGGAGGGCCCTTTCGTCCAGGTGCGGATGACGGCCGACTACTACGGCAACAGGCTGGAAAAAATCTTCACTCTGTACGGCGATTCGCCCCTCGTCGAGGTCCGTTTCGCCCTGACTTTCCGGAACCCGGAGCTGAACATGCTGGGTCCCCAACCGATCCTGGCGCTCGGCGAAAAGCACTGGACCGAGGATCTCTTCATCGTTCCGACCGCCTCGGGGAATCGCGAGTTCCGCATGCGTCCGGAGGAATACTTTGGCGAGGTCATGTTCCTCAAGGAAGGCGGGAACGCCGGCTACGATACGGTTGAGGACATCTCCTTTGCCGGGGCCTTTCCCGTGAGCGAGCCGGAGTTTCTCCACCTGTGGATGAACCATCCGTCGAACGGAGAATCGCAGCACTACTATGTCGAGTTCCAGACCTGGGTGCCGATCTTCCAGAAGAATGTGCGGTATTTTTCCTACTATCTCTGGGGAGCGGCCGGGCCGTGGGAGATAGCCATCGACGAGCTGCGTCGCCGCAGCCTGATCACCAGCCGCTAGTTCGGCCCAATTCGCCGATCAGACCAGGCCCTGCTCCATCATCGCCCGGGCGACCTTGAGGAAACCGCCAATGTTGGCACCGTTGACGTAATTGCCAGGGGTCCCATAGGCGGCGGCTGACTCCACACACGTCTTATGGATGCTCTTCATAATCTGGTGCAGCCGTTTGTCGACTTCGTCCCTGCTCCAGCTTAGCCGCATGCTATTCTGGCACATCTCCAAACCGGAAGTGGCGACGCCGCCGGCGTTGGCCGCTTTGCCCGGGGCGAATAGAATCTTGGCATCGAGAAATATGTCCACACCCTCGGGAGTCGTCGGCATGTTGGCACCCTCGGCGACCACGTACACGCCGTTTTTCACCAAGTTTTTCGCATCCTTGGCGTTGATCTCGTTCTGGGTGGCGCCGGGGAAGGCGCAGTCGGCCTTGATGTCCCAGAGCGGATTATGATCCAGGCCCGGCGTCAGGGGCGTGTAGGTCACATCCTTGAACTTGTCGGCATATTCCTTGATCCGTCCCCGCCTGACGTTTTTCAGGTCCATGACGAAATCGAGCTTTTTCGAGTCGATCCCCACCGGATCGTATATGATACCGTTGGAGTCGGAAAGAGTCACCGTCTTCCCACCGAGCTGGTTGATCTTCTCGATCGTGTACTGGGCGACATTGCCGCTGCCGGAAACGAGGCATGTCTTCCCCTCGAACGTCTGTTTTCTCGTGGCCAGCATCTCGCCAGCGAAATAGACAGCACCGTATCCCGTGGCTTCAGGACGGATGAGGGAACCGCCCCAATCCAATCCCTTCCCCGTCAGCACTCCGGTCACCTCGTTCCGCAGCTTTCTGTACTGGCCGTACATGAAGCCGATCTCGCGCCCGCCTACCCCGATGTCCCCGGCCGGGACGTCGGTGTCCGGCCCGATGTGCCGGAAGAGCTCGCTCATGAAGCTCTGGCACAGCCGCATCACCTCATTGTCGCTCTTCCCCTTGGGGTCGAAATCGCA
>Ga0105094_10000776_pt1 | contig 16223 bp, 14 predicted proteins | sample PPLLak1March2015_2_FD_87023 | JGI IMG/M metagenome (GOLD analysis project Ga0105094, IMG submission 87023) | Freshwater sediment microbial communities from Prairie Pothole Lake near Jamestown, North Dakota, USA - PPLs Lake P8 Core (3) Depth... | ecosystem: Environmental > Aquatic > Freshwater >...
GGTGCCGATCGCGCGTCCGCGCTCGGCGAGCGGGACGAGGATCATCGGACCCATGTCCCCGAGCCTGACGACGGGTTGGTACGCCCGGGGATCGCGCGCCGCGTCGGGCACCAGGATCGAGCGTCCGGCGCGGATCACCTCGCCGGCGATCGAGCCCTTCGGCGGGAACGTCGCGCCGCGCAGCTCGTCGGCGTGCGCGCCCTCCGCGACCTGCAACGCGAGCCGCCCGACCGGATCCAGGGCCGTGATCGTCGACAGGTCGGCCTCGACCAGCTCCATCGCATGACGGGCCACGAGCCGTAGCGCCTCGTCCGAGCCCGTGCCGGACAGGATCGAGAGCGCGATCTCGCGGAACGCGTCGAGCATCCGCTCGCCGCGACGCGCCTCGGCGTAGAGCCGGGCGTTCTCGATCGCCACCCCCGCCTGCGTGGCGAGGACGCCGAGGGCCTCCTCGTCCTCGTCGGTGAACCCGCCGGTCTTCTCGGCCAGGTAGATGTCCCCGAACACCGTCCCGCGCACGACGATGGGCATCCCGAGGAACGAGGTCATCGGCGGGTGATGCGGGGGGACGCCGACGGAGCGGGGGTGCGAGCGGATGTCGTCCAGCCGGACCGGCTGTCCCTCCTCGATGAGGACCCCGAGGACCCCCCGGCCGACCGGAGGATCGCCGATCGCCGCCCGCGCGTCGTCGTCGATGCCGGCGGTCACGAACTCGGCCAGGTGCCCGTCCGGACCGATCACGCCGAGCGCGCCGTACCGCGCGCCCGTGATTTCGAGCGCGAGGTCGACGATGCGCTGGAGCACCACCCCGAGCGACAGCTCGGCCGAGAGCGCGAGGCCGGATCCGATGAGCCTGGGATCCACGACCACGAGCGTACCTGCTCGAACGGGGTCCCGACGGCCCTCGCCCTCGGTCCGCGGACCGAGGGTCGATCCCATCGCGAACCGGTGTCGACCGGCCCTGTCGAAGGCGGGTCCCGGGACCGGCGGGGGTGGGACCGTCGGCCGTAGGGGTGCGCGTCGCGCGGACCTACGGTGGTCCCATGGACGCAGCCAGCGGACCCTCCGGTCTCAGGCGCACCGTCGCCGACGTCATGACGCGAACGGTGGTCTCGGTGCGCGCGTCGGCGCCGTTCAAGGACGTCGTCCGCCTGATGCACGACTATCGCGTGAGCGCGCTACCGGTCGTGGACGACGACGATCGTCTGGTCGGCATCGTCTCCGAGGGGGATCTCATCCTGAAGGAGGACCCCGAGTTCGACGACGGCGCCCATCTGTTCGAGAGCCGGCAGCGGCGCCACGATCGGGAGAAGGCCGCCGGCATCGTCGCCGCCGAGCTCATGACGACGCCGGTCGTGACCGTCACCCCGGACGCGCCCCTCGGCGACGCGGCTCGACTCATGTATCGCAGGGGCGTGAAGCGGCTGCCCGTGGTGGACGAGGAGGGCACGATCCACGGGATCCTGTCGCGCTCGGATCTGCTGAAGGTCTTCCTGCGCGCCGACGTCGACATCGGGCACGAGGTCCGCGAGGACGTGATCCGCCGGACGCTCTGGATCGACCCCGACACCGTGAAGGTCACGGTCCACGACGGTGTCGTCCGGCTCGAGGGCCAGCTGGAGCGCCGGAGCCTGATCTCGGTCCTCGAGCGTCTGGTCGGCGCCGTCGAGGGCGTCGTCGGGGTCGATGCGCACCTGTCGTTCGACGCCGACGACATGAGCCCGGTCGCCGAGATCCCGATCCCCTGGACCGCGGTCGGACGAAGGTAGACGACCGGTCACCGCGGTAGGCTTCGCCTGCCATGGCTACCCCCGTGCTCCGCCGCATCCTCGCCGCCACCGACGGGTCTCCGCGCGCGGAGGAGGCCGCGCGGCAGGCGGTACGGCTCGCCGGCGCGCTCGGGGCGTCGCTCGAGTTCCTGTTCGTCGTCGACACCGGGCACCCGCACGTCTCCGACGTGGAGGCCGAGGGGGAGGCGGCCCTCGCCCGCGTGGCGCGCCTGGCGGCCGCCGCCGGCGTGCAGGCGCCTACGCGCATGGTCGCCGGACCGCCGGCGACGACGCTTGTGGAGGAGTCGGTCGAGCACGGGATCGAGCTGCTCTGCGTGGGACCCGACGCCGGGATCCTCGGCGGAGCGATCCGGATCGGACAGGTGGCGGCGCACGTCGTCCGCGAGGCCCCGTGCTCGGTCCTGATGGGGCGCGAGGCGGGACCCGGGTTCCCCGTCCGGATCGCCTGCGGCGTGGACGGCTCCGCGGGCTCGGTCGAGACCGCCACGCTCGCGGCGCGGGTCGCCGCGGCCACCGGCGCCGAGCTCCGGCTGCTCCACGTCGTCCCCGTCTTCCGGGGCGACAACACGGAGTGGACGCTCGACCCCGAGGAGCCGAGCCCGCCGGAGCTCGAGCCCTCGGTCCACGCCGCGGTGGGGCTCGGCGTGGTGCCGGTCCGTGAGATGGCGATGGGTCGTCCCGAGTCCGCGATCGTCGCGACGGCCTCGCGCGACGGGACCGACCTCGTCGTCGTCGGGCACCGTGGCGTGTCGGGGGTGCGGCGGGTGCTCCTCGGCAGCGTGAGCGAGCACGTCACGACGCACGCTCCGTGCTCGGTCCTCGTGGCGCGGCCGCACCACGAGACGGCGTAGCGCTACGCGCTCGAGAGCAGCGGCTGGGGCGGGGCCACGTCGCTCAGCCGCACCCGCGCGTCCACGACGAGCGCGCCGGTCGGGAGCACCATCACGGGGTTGCAGTCCATCTCGGCGATCTCCGGGTGCCCCTCCACGAGCTCGGCGACCCGCAGGATGACCTCCTCGAGCGCCGCGACGTCGGCCTTCGGCGCGCCGCGGAAGCCGTCGAGCAGCGGGAACGTCTTCAGCGAGTGGACCATCTCGGCCGCGTCGAGGTCGGTGAGCGGGGTGACCCGCACCGAGACGTCGCGGACGAGCTCGACGGCCGTGCCGCCGGCGCTGCACGCGACGACGGGGCCGAACAGGGGGTCGTGCGCCACGCCGACGAGCATCTCGACGCCGCCGCCCACCATCTCCTGCACGACGAACCCCTCGGCCTCGACCCCGGCGTCGGCGAGCCGCTTCGCCATCTCGCGCGCGGCCGGGGTGACCCGGCTCGAGCCCATGAGCCCGAGCTGGACCGCGCCGAGATCGGTCTTGTGCACGATCTGCGGGCCGAACGCCTTCAGCGCGACCGGGCGCGCGATCCGGTCCGCCGCCGCGCCGGCCTCCTCGGGCGTCACTGCGCGCTCGGCCCGGACGAGCGGGATGCCGTAGCAGTTCAGGAGGTGCTCGACCTCGTCGTCGAAGAGCCACCCGCCCCCGCGCGAGAGCCCCGCCGCGATGATCGAGGCGGCCTCGTCGGGTTTCGTGTCGTGGAAGTGGGGCTCCTGTCCCAGCGGCTTGGCGCGCCACCGCCCGTACTCGGCGGCGTGCGCGAGCGCGATCGCGGCCTGCTCGGGGAAGGCGTAAGAGGGGATCCGCGTCCCCGACTCCTGGAGGCTGGCGGGGAGCCCGCGCGCGGACATGAACGTCGTGATGACGGGGATCCGGCCGCCGACGTCGTTGATACCGGCCACGATCGCGTGGGCGATCTCGGGCGCGCGCTGCGCCTGCGGCGGGATGTAGATCACGATGACCGAGTCGACGTCGGTGTCCTCGCCGACCGTCCGGATCGCGCGCTGGTAGTCCTCGGGCGCGGCGGAGGCGATCATGTCGACGGGGTTGGCGACCGCGGCCTCGGTGGGCAGGAACTCGCGCAGGCGCGCCTGGGTGGCCTCCGAGAGCGGGGCGACCCTCAACCCGTTCGCCTCGCACGTGTCGGCGCACAGGATCCCGAGGCCGCCCGCGTTGGTGATGATGGCGACCCGGTCGCCGGGCGGAGGCGGCTGGTTCGTGAGCAGCGTGGCGACGTCGAACATCTCCTCGAGCGTGTCCGTGCGGATGATGCCGCTCTGCCGGAACAGCGCGTCGACGGTGATGTCCGAGGTGGCGAGCAGCGCGCCCGTGTGCGAGGCGGCCGCGCGGGCTCCCGCCGCGCTCCTGCCCGATTTCACGACGACGATCGGCTTGTCCCGGCCGACCTCGCGGGCGAGGTGCCCGAACCGTCGCGCGTCGCCGATCGTCTCGATGTAGAGGAGGATCACCTCGGTCCGCTCGTCCGTGTCCCAGTAGGCGATGAGGTCGTTGCCCGAGATGTCGGCCCGGTTCCCGACCGACACGAACGAGGAGAGCCCGAGGCCGAGCTTCTGCGCGTACTCGAAGACCGCGAGCCCGAGCGCCCCCGACTGCGACAGGAAGCCGACGCGCCCGGGCGGCGGGGCGTTGGTCGCGAACGTGCCGTTCAGACGGATCTCGGGATCGGTGTTCACGACGCCCATGCAGTTCGGGCCGATCAGCCGCATCCCGTGCGCGCGGCACACCTCGAGCAGCTCCTCCTGCCGCTCCGGCCCCTCGCCCCCCGTCTCGCCGAACCCGGCCGAGATCACGACGAGCGCGCGCACGCCCTTGCGCCCGCACTCGTCGGCGACCGTCGAGACGAGCGGTCCCGGCACGGTGATGAACGCCAGCTCGACGTCCCCCGGCACGTCGAGGATCGACCCGTAGGCCGGCACGCCCTGGACCACCGTCGCCTTCGGGTTCACGGGGTAGACCGCGCCGTGGAACTCGGACATCAGCAGGTTGCGGAACAGCTGCCCGCCGATGCTCGACGAGTCGCGCGACGCGCCGACGACGGCCACCGAGGCCGGCGACAGGAACGTCCGCACGGCGTTGACGGCCGACTGCGTGTCGCGGCGGTCGAAGCGCTCGGCGGCTTCCTCGGTGAGCGAGATCGGGAACTCGACCTCCAGGCTCCCGGGGGTGGCGCGGATCGAGACGGGGAACCCGCTCGCGCGGAAGACGTTCACCATCGCGTGGTTCTCGGGCAGGACCTCGGCGACGAACGTCGTGATGTCCTGCACCGCCGCCGCCTGTGCGGTCTGCCCGATCAGGATCGAGCCGATCCCGCGGCCCTGGTACGCGTCGGCCACCGAGACGCTGAACTCCGCGCGGCCGCCGTCGATGCGGACGTACTGCGCGCCGCCGATCATCGTGCCGTCGTCGCCGCCGGTGAGCGCGATCAGCGTCATGTGGTCGCGGTAGTCGACGTCGACGATGTTCGCGGCCAACGTGCGCACGTCGATCGCCTGGGACCAGAAGCGGAGGCGGCGGGTCTCGGGCGACAGGGCGATCAGGTAGTCCTCGACACGGATCGCGTCCGAGCGCCGGACGGGGCGGATCCGCACGGTCGAGCCGTCGCGCAGGACGACGTCGGAGATCAGATGGGACGGGTACCCCACCTCGGTGTCGGCCATACCCGGAATCCTATGGCCGTGCGGGGCAACCGTCCCGCCCTCGATCCGGGCGCCGGGACCACCGGCGGGACCCGGTGGGCCGGTCGGCCCTCATTCAGGCCTCGACGCGCGCCGTGGCCGCCGAGCGCTCGGCCGCGGGGCGAGCGTGGGACGGGCGCGCCCTGCGCTCGGGGCGCAGGCCGACGGTGAGGGCGCGGACGACGATCAGGAACACGACGACGAGCCCGGTCCCGATGTACGTCCACCACATGGCGGGCCTCGTGCTGTCCGTCCCGGCGAACAGGCCGTGCAGCAGGCTCAGCGAGAACGTCGGGATCGCGAGCAGGTGCGTGCGCTTCCACCAGGTCGTCCCGATCGGCTTGCGGAGCCACGAGGCGACGATCACGAACACGAGCCCGTACATCGCGACGATGCCGAGCGCGACCGCGACCGGCCGGTACGTGCTCGACATCGGCACGAACAGGTCGGCGACGCGGAACGGCATGAACCCGTCGATCAGCAGCGCCCCCATGTGGATCCCGAGGAGGGACAGTCCGCACGTGGACATGAACTGGTGGACGAGCGTCGACGAGGGCTTCGACACGCGCTTGCCGAACGGCGTCGTCGTCGACACGAGCCCCCATGAGACCGACAGGAACAGCATCACGTAGGAGCCGATGCCGGCGGCCCGGAGGAGGTTCCAGTTCGTCACGCCGCCTCCTCCCGCGGCCGGCCGGCCAGGTTCGTGACGACGTGGCCGTCGGAGGTGACGAGCACGCCGAGCGTGCGGTCGAGCGCATCCTCGCCCAGCAGCAGGGCGTCCTTCGCGAGGACCTCCGCCTCGGCGCACGTCGGCGCCCACACCGTGGCCTGCACGATGCCCGTCGAGGCGGGGCTCCCCGTCGAGGGATCGATCAGGTGATGGAGCCCCTCGCCCCACGCGCGACGCGTGGTCGAGGAGGTCGCGATCGCGCCCCCGTCCACCTCGAGGCGGAGCAGCTCGAGGCCGAGCGCCTCGGGATCCTCGACGCCGACGTCGATCCCCGCCGAGGGGACCGCCCCGTCGACGCGAAGGTCGCCGCCCGCGTTCACGACGACCCACGACAACCCGGCATCGAGCGCCTCGGCCGTCGCGAGGTCGACCGTCCACCCCTTCGCGATGCCGCCGAGGTCGAGCCCCACCTCCGGCGGCAGCCGGAGCACCTCGCCGTCGAGCGTCACCTCGCGCCAGCGGCCGCACGACCTGCCGGGCCGGAGCGCCGCCCGGGCGCCGGCCAGGACCTCGTCGAAGTCCCGGTCGTAGCCGGCGGCGACGACGGCGTCGAGCACCGTCGGGTCGACCCGGCCGTCCGTGCGTGCGGCCGCGTCGAGAGCGTGGGCAACGATGGTCGCGAGGCCGGGGGAGACGAGCGTCGGACGGCCGGCGTTCCGGTTCACGCGGGTGAGCTCGCTGTCGCCTCGGAAGCGTGAGCACCGTCGATCCTCGTGCACGAAGACACGCTCGACACGGTCCGCCGCTCGCGCGAACGTCGGGCCTTCCTCGCCGCTGGACGCGATGATCTCGACGTCGGTGCCCATCGAGCGGAAACGATGGCGGCGCACGGCGTACGCTCCGGGCATCACGAGCCCCCCGACGACGTGGTCGAGGCGGGCGCGGACGCGGCGACGGTCGACCCGCCGGACGAGCCGGAGCTCGAGCCGCCGGAGGACCCACCGCCGACGTAGACGTACCGAACGCCCTGCTCCGGCGTCTCGCGGACGATCACCCGTCGCGTGATCTTCTTCAGGATGATGACCCGGCGCGGCTTCTGGGCGGGGTCGGCCGTCGCCGGTCTGGGCGAGACCGTGAGCGAGGCGAACGAAGAGGCGAACGTCGCGCCGCCGGCGACCCATGCGAGCGCCCGCAGGGCGCCCCGCGAGAGCCTGCGGCGCTTCGAGGCCTCAGTCATCCTCGGCTTCGTCCTCGTGGTCCTCGGACCCGTGGTCCTCGTCCTCGTGGTCCTCGGACCCGTGGTCCTCGTCCTCGTATTCCTCCGACCCGTGGTCCTCGAACCCGCTGTCGTCACCGCCACCGCCCTGGGACTGCGACGGGCCGCTCCCGAGGTTCACGACCTGGACCGGCTGGCTGCCGCCCTTCGCCTTCTTCTCGACCTTCACGGTGCGCTCGCGCACCTTCACGATCGGGTCGAGCCGCTTCGGCGTCTCGGCGACGGCGCTCCCGCCGCCGGACAGGCCGAGCGCCATGGCGAACGCTCCGCCGAGGAGCGAGGCCACGAGCCCGGCGGCCAGGAGCATCGCCTTGCGCTTCGTCATGCCGTCCTCCCTCTTGGGTTGGGTGCGCCCACCCTAGGGGGGTGCCGGTGAGCGGACCGCCAAGGCGCGGTTAAGGCCCGGCTAAGGGACCGGGGCCGAACGGACCTGCGCGGGCGGTCCCCCCGTCCGTGTCCGAGCGGGCCCGGCGGCAGGAGTCTTTCGGAGGAAGGAGGCGGCATGTTCGAGCGGATCCTCTTGGCCGTCGACGGCTCCGAGCACAGCGCGAAGGCGGTGCCGGTGGCGGGCGACCTGGCGCGCCGGTACGGAGGGGAGGTCGTCGTCCTGCACGTGCGCGAGCACGAGGTGACGTGGGGCGCCGACATCGACGTCGAGACCGCGGACGAGGCGCGTGAGCTCGTCGACGGGGTGGTGCGGGAGCTGAAGGACGTGGGCACGAACGTTCGGGGCGAGCTCGTGCGGGTACCGCTCGGTCAGACGCCCAGGGCGATCCTCGACATCGCCCGCGACGAGGGCGTCGGCCTCATCGTGATGGGGACCCGCGGGCTGTCCGACTGGGGGCGCCTGCTCATGGGCAGCGTGGCGCACAAGGTCGTGCACCTGGCCGAGGTGCCCGTCCTCGTCGTCCGCTGACTCAGCCGTCGGCCACGGCCCGGCGGATCGCCTGGAGCGCCGAGGGGTTCTCCAGGCTCGAGAGGTCGCCGGGGTCCTCCCCCGACACGGCCGCTCGGATCGCCCGCCGCACGATCTTCGCCGAGCGCGTCCTCGGCAGCTCGTCGACGAGCACCACCCGGCTCGGTCGGAAGGCCTTCCCCAGGTGCTCGGCGACGAGGTCCGCGAGCTCGACCTCGAGCGCACCGTCCCCGGCGCGCGCCCGCGTCACGACGAAGCACCACACCGCCTCGCCCTTGACGGGGTGCGGGATGCCCACCGCCGCGGCCTCGGCGACGGCCGGGTGGCCGGCGAGCACGCTCTCGACCTCCGCCGGCCCGAGGCGCTTGCCGGCCAGGCTGATCGTGTCGTCCGAGCGCCCGTGGAGGAACCAGAAGCCGTCCTCGTCGACGCTCGCCCAGTCGCCGTGCACCCACATCCCGAGGAAGCGGCGCCAGTACGTGTCCAGGTACCGGTCCGGGTCGCCCCAGATGCCGCGCGTCATCCCGGGCCACGGCTGCCGGCAGACGAGCTCGCCCACCTCGCCCGGGCCGACGGGCTCGCCGTTCACGTCCACCACCGCGACGTCCATGCCGAGCGCCGGACCCCGCAGCGTGCACGGCTTCAGCGGGGCGATCGGGTGCGGGGACAGGAAGCACGCGCCGACCTCCGTCCCGCCCGAGAGGTTGACGATCGGGCACCGGCCCTCGCCGACGACCTCGAAGAACCAGCGCCACGGCTCCGGGTTCCACGGCTCGCCCGTCGAGGCCAGGATCCGCAGGCTCGAGCGGTCGTGCCGCCGCACCGGCTCCTCGCCGTGCGGGATCAGCGCGCGGATCAGCGTCGGCGACACGCCCAGGTGCGTGATCCGGTGGCGCTCGACCATGTCCCACAGCCGGTCCGGACCCGGGTGGTTCGGCGCCGTGTCCGAGAGGAACACGGTCGCGCCGAGCGCGGTCGCCCCGACGACCTCCCACGGCCCCATGATCCAGCCGAGGTCGGCGAACCAGTAGAGGATCTCGCCGGGGTGGACGTCGGTCTGGTACGCGACCTCCTCGGCGATCTTCACGAGGAACCCGCCGTGGACGTGGACGGCGCCCTTCGGTCGGCCGGTCGTCCCGCTCGTGTACGCGATGAGCAGCGGGTGCTCGGGGTCGAGCTCGCGGGTCTCGAACCGGCCGGGCTGCGCGGCGAGCAGCTCGTCCCAGCGCTCGTCGCGGCCGCTCGTCCACGGCGCGTCGTCGCGCCCGAGCCGCGACCACACGACGACGCGCTCGACGCTCGGCGCCTGTGCCACAGCGTCATCGGCGATCTCCTTCATCGCGACCGGCCGCCCGCGTCGCGGGAAGCCGTCCGCGGTGATCAGGACCTTCGCGCCGGCGTCGTTCAGGCGGACGGCGACCGCATCGGCGGCGAACCCTGAGAACAGCGGGAGGAAGATCGCTCCGAGCTTCGCACAGGCCATGACGGCGACGACGGCCTCGGGCGACATCGGCAGGAAGATGCCGACCGTGTCGCGCTCGCCCACGCCGAGCGACGCGAGCCCGTGCGCAAGGCGGTCGGCCGTCTCGCGCAGCTCGCGGTACGTGACCCGGCGGACCGAACCCTCCTCGCCCTCCCACTTCACCGCCACCGCGTCCGGCGTCCGCTCGGCCCACCGGTCGACGCAGTTGTGCGCGAGGTTCACGCGCCCGCCGCCGAACCACGTCGTCCACTCGATCCCGGCCGAGGTGTCGAGCACGCGCTCGTACGGCCGCGAGAACTCGATGCCGAGGTCGCGCACGACCGCGTCCCAGAACCAGGCGACGTCCTGGACCGAGCGCCGGACGAGCTCCTCCTCGGTCCCGATCGCGTTCGCGCGCATGAACCGGGTGACGTTCGCGCGCTCGACGTACGCCTCGGAGGGTCTCCACACGATCGTCACGGGACCGTCCATGCCTCCACGGGAACCTGGCCGGTAGGCTCTGACCTCGGAAGCCTATGGCCGACGACCGGAACCCGCAGACGGGGCGTCACCCGCACGTGCGCCGAGTGCTCCTCGCGAGCACGGCGGCGCTGTCGGCGCTCGTCATGCTGGTCGGCATCGCCGGCGCGGGCGCCTACCTCTGGACGAACTCCCAGATCAACGTCATCCCGGAGGTCGTGTCCTCGCCGGGCGCCGACGCCGAGGACGAGCAACCCGATATCGCCGGCAGATGCGACACGCGGTCCTGCAACTACCTGCTGCTTGGCAGCGACTCCCGCGAGGGGCTCACGAAGGAGGAGCAGATCGCCTTCGGCACGGACGAGGACATCGGTGGCGAGAACCGCTCGGACACGATCATCCTCGTCCACACCGAGCCGAAGCAACGTGAGGCGGTGTTCCTGTCCTTCCCTCGGGACCTGTGGGTCGAGATCCCCGGCCAGGGCGAGGGCAAGATCAACGCGGCGTTCGAGGGCGGCATCGACAAGGGCGGAGCCCAACGCGTCGCCCGCACGATCACGAACCTCACCGGTATGCGCATCAACCACGTGCTGTACGTGGACCTCGCCGGGTTCCAGGGTCTCGTCGACACCCTCGGCGGCGTCGACATGTGCGTGCCGTACCCGATGGTCGACCCGCTGACCGGGCTGGATATCGACGCAGGGTGCCAGCGTTTCGACGGCGCGACGGCGCTCGCCTACGTCCGGACCCGCCACCAGGTCTGCGACAAGATCCCCGACTTCGCCAGGATCGGTCGGCAGCAACAGTTCCTGCGCGCCGTCATCTCGAAGCTGCTCTCGCCCGCCGAGCTGCTGTCGCTCCCGACCCTGGTGCCCGACCTCGTGGAGAACTTCGTCGTCGACGAGGGCCTCGCGAACCCGGCCGAGCTCGTGTACCTGGCCGGCCAGCTGAACGGCGTGAACACTGGTGCGGCCGACTTCCGCTCGGTCCCGACCACGACCGACGGCATCTACGTGAGCGGGCAGTACCTGTCGATCGTCCGCGCGGTGGAGCCGGCCGCGAGCGACCTGTTCGAGGCCTTGCGCGAGGGCAAGCCCCTCGGCGAGCTGGGGAAGGAGCTGCCGCAGACCCCGCCGTCGCCGGCGAACGTCGCGGTCGAGGTCTACGACCGCGGCTCGCTCGGGGGGGCGTTCGAGGTGCTGCAGACGCTCACCCAGGGCGGGTTCCTGACGTCGCCGGCCCCCCTCGACCACACGGCGCTCGGCGAGAAGGTGAAGGGCTCGGTCATCCTGTTCGCGCCGGGCGAGGAGGCCAAGGCCGAGGTCGTCGCCCAGTACGTCCGCGGCCTCGAGATGCAGCCCGCGCCGAAGAGCGTGCTCGGCGACGCCGACGTTGCCATCCTGATCGGGCCGAACTACGAGCCGCCGGACCTCACCGGCGCCCCCCCGCAGTCGAGCGCGGACTGCTCGACATGAGGGCGCTCGTGCTCTCGGGCGGCGAGGGCTCCCGCCTGCGGCCGATCACGCACACGAACGCGAAGCAGCTGATCCCGATCGCGAACACGCCGATCCTGTTCCACGTCCTGTCGGCGATCCGCGACGCCGGCATCACGCAGGTCGGTATCGTCGTCGGCCAGACCGCCGACGAGGTCCGGGCGGCCGTCGGCGACGGTGCCGCGTGGGGCCTCGACGTGCGGTACATCCCGCAGCCCGCGCCGCTCGGCCTGGCGCACGCCGTCCTCACGGCACGCGACTTCGTGCGCGGCGAGCCGTTCGTGATGTACCTGGGCGACAACGTCCTGCTCGAGGGCATCACGGACTTCGTCCGCGAGTTCGAGCGCACGAGGCCCGACGCCCAGATCTTCCTCGCGCGCGTCCCCGAGCCCGAGCGCTTCGGCGTCGCGGTCCTCGAGGGCGAGCGGGTGACGCGGCTCGTCGAGAAGCCGAGGGAGCACATCTCGGACCTCGCGCTCGTCGGCGTGTACCTGTTCGACGACCAGGTCCTCGAGGCCGCCGAGGCGATCCGGCCGTCGTGGCGCGGCGAGCTCGAGATCACGGACGCGATCCAGTGGCTGATCGACCACGGCCGGACGGTCCGTGCGCGGATGGTGAAGGGCTGGTGGAAGGACACCGGCAAGCCCGAGGACCTGCTCGAGGCGAACCGCATGATGCTCTCGACGCTCGGGCCGCGGATCGACGGCGAGGTCGACGCGGACTCGCGGGTGGAAGGCACCGTCGTCGTCGAGGCCGGTGCGAAGATCGTCGGCTCGACCGTCGTCGGACCGGCGATCGTCGGGGCCGGCACGATCGTCGAGGGATCCACGATCGGACCCGACGCCGCGATCGGCGGCGGCTGCGAGGTCCGGGGAAGCACGGTCACCGACTCGATCGTGATGGAGGGATGCCGGATCGTCGGCGTCCCCGGCATCACGGGCTCGATCCTCGGCCGCGGCGTCGAGGTCCGTCACGCCAGCCCGGGCGGCCTGCACCGACTGGTCCTCGGCGACCAGAGCCGCGTCGAGTTCGAGTAGCGGCTAGGCTTCCTGCCGTGCGAGCCGTCATCGACGCGCGTCCCGCGCTCGACCCCGGGCGGACCGGCGTCGGACACTACACCCGGCAGCTGATCCGGCACCTCCCGCTCGTCGACGCCGAGGACCGCTACGTCGCCTGGTACCTCCACGCGCGAGGCCTCTTCCGACGCAAGCGGTTCTTCGCGGACGTCGGCGCGCCGAACCTGGAGGAGTCCGCGAGCCGGTTCCCGGCGCGCGTGTTCCAGCCGGTCTCGTGGCGACTCCGGCTCCCGCGGGTCGAGTGGCTGACCGGCGACTTCGACGTGCTGCTCGCGACGAACTTCCTGCCGCCGCCGACCGGACGCATGGACCGCACGGTGCTGGTGGTCCACGACCTGGCGTGGGCCGTCTATCCGGAGACGGCGCCCCAGATCGACGATCGATGGCGACGGCGGTTCGCGAAGGCGGTGCGCCGGTGCGGGGCGGTGATCGTGCCCTCGGTCTCGGCGAAGGGGGACCTCGTCGGGCGCTACGGCGTGCCCGAGGAGCGGGTCCACGCGGTCGCGCACGGCGTCGACGCATCCGCGTTCGCGGCCGTCACCGACGCGGAGGTCGAGCGCGCCCGCGAGCGCTTCGGGATCCCCGGGACGTACGTCCTGTTCGTCGGCGGGCTCGAGCCGCGGAAGAACCTCGTCGCGCTCGCGCGCGCCTTCGCGGCGTCCGGCGTGGACGCCACGCTCGTGATCGCCGGCGGGCGCGTGCGCTGGTTCCCGGCCGAGGAGGCGCGCGTGTGGGCCGCGGTCCGGGCGCTCGACGAACCCGTGCGCTCGCGCGTCGTGATGACCGGCTACGTGAGCGACGAGGACAAGCACGTGCTCCTCGCCGGGGCCGAGGCGCTCGCGTACCCGTCGCTCTACGAGGGGTTCGGGTTCCCGGTGATCGAGGCGATGGCCGCCGGCACGCCGGTGCTGACCTCGAACGTCTCCTCGCTCCCCGAGGTGGCCGGCGAGGACGCGCTGCTCGTCGACCCGAGGGACGAGCAGGCGATCGCGCATGGCCTGCGACGGATCCTCACCGACCGCGACCTGCGCGAGCGCCTCGTCGGCCCGGGTCGCGCGCGCGCCGCCGGCTTCACGTGGGAGACGGCCGCGCGCCGCACCGCCGACGTGTTGCGCTCCGTGGCGTCGACCGCCCGCGGGTAGACTCGGGCGGCCATGGGCGACCGCCGCCGGATCCTCGTGACGGGGGGGGCCGGGTTCATCGGCTCCCACCTCGTCGACCACCTGCTCGAGCGTCCGGAGACCGAGGTCACCGTCCTCGACAAGCTCACGTACGCCGGCACGCGCGCGAACCTCGCCGAGCACGAGGCAGACCCTCGCTGCGCGTTCGTGCTCGGGGATGTCGCGGACGCCGACGTGGTGCTCCCCCTCGCCGAGCAGGCCGACCACGTCGTCCACGCGGCCGCCGAGTCGTTCGTCGATCGCAGCATCGAGGACTCGCGCGCGTTCGTCGTCTCGAACGTCCTGGGCACGCAGGTCGTGCTCGAGGCCTGCCGCCAGACCGAGACGCCGATGACGTTCGTCTCGACCGACGAGGTCTACGGCGCGAACACCGAGGGAGGGCTGTTCGACGAGCGCGACCCCTTCCGTCCCAGGAGCCCGTACGCGGCGAGCAAGGCCGGGGCCGACCTGCTGTGCCACGCGTACGTCGTGACGTACCGCATGCCGGTGACGACGGTCCGGGGGACGAACACGTACGGCCCGCGGCAGCACCCGGAGAAGGCGATCCCGACGTTCGCGCTCGCGGCGCTCGACGAGCGGCCGCTGCCCGTGTACGGGCGCGGGGAGCAGCGCCGCGAGTGGCTCTACGTCCGCGACTTCGTCGCCGCGATCGCCACGGTCATGGACTCGGGCGAGCCGGGCGGGATCTACAACATCGGGGGCGGCCACGAGCTGACGAACGTCGACCTCGCGCGCGCGGTGCTCCGGACCGTGGGCGCCGAGCACGCGACCGTCTCGTTCGTGCAGGACCGGCCGGGGCACGACTTCCGCTACGGCGTGCGCTGGGAGCGGCTCGCGCGACTCGGCTGGAGCCCGGAGGTCCCGTTCGAGGAGGGCCTGGCGCTCACCGTGGCCTGGTACCGCGAGCACCGCGACTGGGTCGAGGCCATCCTCGAGGGCTCGGCCGTGCGATGAGGCTGCTCGTCACCGGCGCCGGGGGCGGGCTCGGCCGAGCGTTCCTCGACGTCGTCCCGGGCCACCACGACGTCGTGCCGCTCACGCACGCGGAGCTCGACGTCGGCGACCACCACGCCGTGATGCGGACCGTCGTGCCGCTCCGACCCGAGGCGATCCTGTCCTTCGGCGCGTTCACGAAGGTCGACGCGTGCGAGGCCGAGCCCCAGCGCGCTTACCGCGACAACGCGCTCGGCCCGCAGAGCCTGGCGCTGGCGGCGCGCGCGTGCGACGCGGTCCTGTTCCACGTCTCGACCGACTACGTGTTCGACGGGGAGAAGGGGAGCGCCTACGACGAGCTCGACGCGCCGAACCCGCAGAGCGTGTACGCGCGGAGCAAGCTCGCGGGGGAGGAGCGCGTTCGGGCGGTCCTCCCCGAGCACGTCCTCGTCCGGACCGGGTACGTCTTCGGCGGCGGGGACGACTTCCTCACCGGCGCGATGCGACGCCTCGCCGAGGGCGGGATCGCCGGCGGCCTGGCGGACCGGACCGGAACGCCGACGTACGTGCGGCACCTGGCCGACCGCGTGCTTCCGCTCCTGCTCTCGATGCGGTTCGGCACGTATCACCTCGTCGGACCCGAGGCCACCACGTGGTTCGACGTCCTCGGGCGGCTGAAGGACCTCGGCGACCTGCGGGGAGACGTGGCGGCGCAGCGCGCCCAGGACCTGGCGCTCCCCGCCCCGCGCCCCCGGAACTCCGCGCTGACGAGCCTGTTCGCGGCCGAGGTCGGCGTGCCGCCGATGCCGCCGCTCGACGACGCCCTGCGCGAGCTCCTCGCGCGGTCCTGACCTGCCAGGTGGCCGCCCCCCGGGCCCTCGGGTAGGCTCTCGCGCGTTCGCATGGGGCTCCGGCGTCGTCCACCTCGCCCGCTCCCGCTCGTCGCCGCGCTCGCCGCGCTCCTCGCCGCGTGCTCGACCGCCCGAGGGCGAGCCGCGCGGCTCGAAGAGCCCGCAGCCGTCCTGGAGCCCGAGCGTCATCACGACCGGAAGCCCCGAGGGCGGCTTCGACGCCGCGTCCCTGGAGATCGAGTTCCCGATCAAGCACGTCGTGTTCCTCATCAAGGAGAACCGGACGTACGACCACATGTTCGGCACGTTCCCAGGCGGGAACGGCGTGACCGTGGGGATGGACCAGGGCGTCGAGCGACCGCTCGTCCGCGGCACCGACGGGCGAACGCCCGGCGACATCCCGCACTGCTACCAGTGCGCGCTCGCGGCGTGGAACGACGGGGCGATGGACGGGTTCGACCAGGGCGAGCACGGCGACTGGGCGTACACGCAGCTCCGGAAGAACC
>Ga0105094_10000777_pt1 | contig 16218 bp, 14 predicted proteins | sample PPLLak1March2015_2_FD_87023 | JGI IMG/M metagenome (GOLD analysis project Ga0105094, IMG submission 87023) | Freshwater sediment microbial communities from Prairie Pothole Lake near Jamestown, North Dakota, USA - PPLs Lake P8 Core (3) Depth... | ecosystem: Environmental > Aquatic > Freshwater >...
AGGCCATGCTGGACATCCTGACCCGGATCACCGAGGGCAAGGGGACCGAGGAGGACCTCACCCTCCTCGAGGACATGGCCCATGCCGTCAAGGACTCGGCCCTCTGCGGGCTGGGCAAGACGGCGCCCAACCCCGTGCTGACCACCATGCGGTATTTCCGGAACGAATACGAGACGCACATCCGGGACAAGAAGTGTCCGGCCCATGTCTGCCGCCAGCTCAACGTCTACACCATCGACGAAGAACGCTGTCTCAACAAAGGCAAGGGCTGCGACCTCTGCCGCCGCAACTGCGCCTCAGATGCCATCCGGGGCGCCAAGAACGAAGCCCACCGCATCGACCAGTCCAAGTGCATCAAGTGCGGCGTCTGCTTCGATGTCTGCAACTTCGGCGCCGTCAAGGTGGACTAAGGAGGGAATTGATGATCAACCTGACGATCGACGGAAAAAAGATCGAGGTCGAAGAAGGCAAGACGATCCTTCAGGCGGCCGCAAAAAACGACATCCGGATTCCGACCCTCTGCTATCATCCCGTCGTTGAACCCTACGCCGCCTGCCGCGTCTGCGTCGTGGAAGTCGGCCTGCGCGGCAAGACCGACCTGCTGACAGCCTGCAACACCAAGGTCCAGGAGGGCATGGAGGTTCAGACGAAGTCGGAGCGAGCCCTCGGGGCCCGCCGGATGAACGTCGAGATGCTGATGGCCAGGGCGCCGGCCGCCGAGCCAATTCAGAAGCTGGCCAAGGAGCTCGGCCTCGAGAAGACACGGTTCGCAATCAAGGACCCGAACGAGAAATGCATCCTCTGCGGCCTCTGCGTCCGGGCCTGCGAACAGATCGTCGGCGCGTCCGCCATCAGCTTCGTCGAGCGGGGCACCGATCGCAAAGTGACCCCTCCCTTCGGCGAGCCGTCCGAAGCCTGCATCGGCTGCACGGCCTGCGCCTATTTCTGTCCGACAGGCACCATCACCTTTGAGGACAAGTACGGGCGGGAGGTCATCCACGAGGAATTGCATCTCGGCCCGACCACAGCCATTCGGGTCCCCATCCGTCAGGCCGTGCCCATGGTGCCGTTCATCGATGCCCAGGCGTGCATCCACTTCAAGACGGGCGAGTGCAAGGTCTGCGCCAAGGTCTGCGACCGCGAGGCGGTCAACTACGACATGCAGGACGAGGTCATCGAGGTCGAAGCCGGGACGATCATCCTCGCCTCCGGGTTCAAGTCTTTTGACGCCAGGCGGATCCCCGCCTACGGCTACGGCCGGTTCCCTAACGTCATCTCGGCCCTCGACTTCGAGAGGCTGGTCAACGCCTCCGGCCCCACGGGAGGGAAGATCAAGCTGGCCGACGGCAGCGAGCCCAAGGCGGTAGGCATCGTCCACTGTGTCGGCTCGCGCGATGAGAACTACAACGAGTACTGCTCCCGTGTCTGTTGCATGTACGCCCTGAAGTTTGCCCACCTGATCCACGAGAAGACCAGGGCAGCTGTTTATGATTTCTACATCGACATGCGCTGCTTCGGCAAAGGCTACGAGGAGTTTTATCACCGCCTGCTCAAGGAGGGCGCCAATTTCATCCGGGGGCGCGTTTCCGACATCACGGACATGGCCCTGACCAAGCAGGAGGAAAGGAAACTCATCATCCGGGTCGAGGACACGCTTATAGGCACGGTTCGGCGCATTCCCGTCGACATGGTCATTTTAGGCACCGGCCTCGAGCCCGGGATGGACCACAACGCCCTGGCTAAGATCTTCAACATCTCCTGCAGTCAGGACACTTTCTTTCTCGAACGCCACCCCAAGCTGGCACCGGTGTCCACGTTCTCGGACGGGATCTATCTCGCCGGCACCTGCCAGGCCCCCCGCGATATCCCGGACACGGTCGCCCAGGCGGGCGCAGCGGCCGCCGAAGCCCTGGCCCTGGCGGACAAGGGGACATTCGCCCTCGAGCCCGTCACCGCCGAGATCAACAAAGATCTCTGTTCGGGCTGCCAGATCTGCGTCGGGCTCTGCCCGTTCACGGCCATTATCTATGAGAAAGACGAAGGGCACTCGGAAATCAATGACGCCCTGTGCAAGGGCTGCGGGACGTGTGTCGCCGCCTGCCCCAGCGGCGCGGCTCAGCAGAAGCACTTCCGCGACGCCCAGATCTTCGCCGAGATAGAGGGCATATTCTTGGTCTAAAGGAAGGAGGCTCTGGATGAGCAACGCAACGTTTGAGCCCCGACTGGTCGGGTTCCTGTGCAACTGGTGTTCCTACACGGGCGCCGACCTGGCCGGCACCGCCCGCATGACCTACGCTCCCAACGTCCGCATCATCCGGGTGATGTGCAGCGGCCGCGTCGATCCGCAGTTCGTGCTCAAGGCCTTCAAGGAGGGAGCCGATGGAGTCCTGATCTCGGGCTGCCATCTCGGCGACTGCCATTACCAGGAGGGCAATTATAAAGCCCTACGGCGTTACAAGCTCCTCTCCAGGGTGCTCGAGCAGTTCGGGATCGAGAAGGAACGTTTCCGCCTGGAATGGATCTCCGCTGCCGAAGGGATCAAGTTCCAGCAGGTCTGCAACGAATTTACCGAACAGATCCGCAGAATGGGCCCCCTGAACCTCGGCCCGAACGGAGGCAAACATGAGTAACGCCAAGCCGAAGGTGGCTTTTTATTGGTGCGCCTCGTGCGGAGGCTGCGAGGAATCGATCGTCGACCTGGCCGAGGACATCCTCAAGGTCGTCGCGGCCGTGGACATCGTCTTCTGGCCCGTCGCCCTCGATTTCAAGAAGAAGGACGTCGAAGCCATGCCGGACGGCTCCATCGCCGTGAGCTTCATCAATGGCGCCATCCGGCTTTCGGATCAGGAAGAGATGGTCAAGATGCTGCGCCGGAAGTCCGGGCTCGTTGTCGCCCACGGCGCCTGCTCACACATGGGTGGGATTCCGGGGCTGGCCAACTTTTGGAACAAGGAGACCATTTTCCGGCGGTCCTACTACACCACTCCCTCTACGGATAATCCAGACAAGGTGGTCCCCCTAGAAAAAACGGTCTATGACGGGAAGGAGCTCACGCTGCCCAGCTTCTTCGACACTGTCTACTCTCTCGACCAAGTTATCGACGTCGATTACTACCTCCCCGGCTGCGCGCCTCCGCGGGACCTGATCCTCAACGCCGTGACGGCCATCCTCGAAGGCAAGCTTCCTCCCAAAGGCTCGGTCCTCGCCCCCAACAAGTCGGAGTGCGAGACCTGCGATCGGAACAAGACGAAGCCGGAAAAGCTGTCCATCAAAGAGATCAAACGCACCTGGGAAATCATCCTCGACCCAGAAAAATGCTTCCTCGCCCAGGGTGTCATCTGCATGGGGCCGGCGACGCGGGACGGCTGCGGCCACCGCTGCATCAACGGAAACATGCCTTGCCGGGGCTGCTTCGGGCCGACCGACCAGGTCTATGACCAGGGAGCGAAGTTCCTCTCGGCGCTGGCCTCGATCCTGGATACAAACGATGAAAAAGAGATGGACAGGATCGTCCAGTCCATCGTCGATCCCGCAGGGACGTTTTATCGCTTCAGCCTGCCCAAATCCCTCTTGGGCCGCAAACGAATGGAGACCATAAAATGACGCGAAGAATCACCATCGACCCGATCACCCGACTCGAAGGTCACGGCAAGATCGAGATTTTCCTGAACGACGAAGGCAATGTGGACCGGGCCATCCTCCAGATCCCCGAGCTCAAGGGCTTCGAGCAGTTCGCCGTGGGAAGGCCGGTCGAGGAAATGCCGCGGATCACTCCCCGCATCTGCGGCGTCTGTCCGACCGCTCATCACATGGCCGCGACCAAGGCCGTGGATGCTGTCTTCCACGTCGAGCCCACACCTACCGCCCGGAAAATCCGGGAGCTCATCTACAACACCTTTATGATGGAGGATCACACCCTCCACTTCTTCTTCCTGGGGGGACCGGATTTTGTGGTCGGGCCCACGGCCCCGGCGGCGGAGCGCAACATCCTGGGCGTCATCGGCAAGGTTGGCCTCGAGATCGGCGGCAAGGTCATCCGGGTTCGCCGGGAATGCCGCGATATCATCGCTTATCTCTGCGGCAAGGTCATTCATCCCGTCAGCTGCGTGCCCGGCGGAGTGTCCAAGGGCCTGGATGAGGAGCACCGGCTCAAGTTCCTGGAAACGGCCAAGTTCGCCGTCGAGTTCGCCCAGTTCGCCCTCCAGATCTTCGACGACGTCGTCCTTAAAAATAAGCAATATGTGGACCTCGTCCTGAGCGACGCCTACACCATGAAAACCTATTACATGGGCCTCGTAGACGCCAACAACAAGGTCAATTTTTATGATGGCACCGTCCGTGTCGTCACACCGGAAGGAAAAGAGTACGCCAAGTTCAAATCGCAGGAGTATCTCGACCATATTGCCGAGCACGTGGAGCCCTGGACCTACATCAAGTTCCCTTTCCTCAAGAAGGTCGGATGGAAAGGGTTCGTCGAGGGCGCCGACAGCGGCGTCTACCGCGTCGCCCCTCTCGCCCGCCTCAACGCCTCGAACGGCATGGCCACGCCTCTGGCCCAGAAGCATCACGACCGGATGTATGAGACCTTGGGTGGAAAACCCGTTCACAACACCCTGGCTTTCCACTGGGCCCGCCTGATCGAAGCCCTTCAGGCCGCCGAGTCGATGGTCCAGTTTCTCGAAGATAAGTCCATAACCGACACAAACCTCAGAAACATCCCAACCCAGACCCCAACCGAGGGGGTCGGGATCGTCGAGGCCCCGCGGGGAGTGCTCATCCATCATTACAAGACGGACAGCAAGGGGATCATCGAGGAGGCTAACCTCATCGTCGCCACGGTGAATAATTCAGCCGCTATCAACATGTCCATCGAGAAAGCGGCCAAGGCTTTTATCAAGGGCGGTCAGGTCTCCGAAGGCCTACTGAACATGGCCGAAATGGCCTTCCGGCCGTATGACCCCTGTCACGCCTGCGGCACTCACGCGCTCCCGGGTGAGATGCCCCTGATTATCAATATCTACGACCCCAAGGGCAAGCTCGTCCGGCAGCTCAAGAGATGAATTTGCCGGAGGCGACCCGGATTCTGTAGAATAGCGGGGAACGGTTCTCCGTGAAGACCGTTCCCATGAAAAGACATGCGTGCTCCTCGACTATCTTTGCGGACAAAACTCGTCCTCAGCTTTCTCATCGTCATCGCCGTCGGCGGCCTGATCTCGCTCGTCTTCGGTCAGCGGCTGATCAAGAATACTCTTATCACCCAGGCCAAAGCCAAGGTCAACCATGACCTAGCATCCGCCTGGATCGTGTTCAACGAGCGCCTCAACGACATCAAGGACCTGGTCAGCCTGACTGCGGCCCGGGAGAGCCTCCAGGAAGCCATCATCAGGAACGAGAGGGACCTTATCCAGCGACGTCTCGACCGGGTCAGGACGATGTACGGCCTGGACATCTTGACTCTGACGGACGCAGAAGGCCGGGTAAGCACGAGAACCCGCAACCCGGAAGCGGCGGGTGACGACCAATCCCAGGACGAGCTTATCCGTCGGGCCTTTGAACAGGGGCCTGTCGCCCATCCCCAGATCGTCTCCCGGGCCGAGTTGCTCAAGGAAGGCCAAGACTTGGCCGACCAAGCCTACCTGGAATTCATCCCTACACCCAAGGCCGCTCCCAGTCTGGAGAACAAGGAGACGAGCGGCCTTATGCTCAAGGCCGCCGCCCCCGTCATCGATGAAACCCGGAGGGTCCTGGGCGTACTCTACGGAGGCGTCCTTCTCAACCGGAACTTCGAGATCGTGGACCGGGTTAAGGAGACTGTCTTCAAGGGCGAGAAGTACAAGGGCCGGGATACCGGGACCGCAACCATCTTCCAGGGAGACCTGCGCATCTCTACCAACGTCGCCGATGAGGAGGGCAAACGGGCCATCGGGACCCGGTTGTCGGCCGAGGTGAGGCGCGTCGTGCTCGACGAAGGGAGGGCTTGGAACGACCGGGCTTTCGTAGTCAAAGACTGGTACATCACCTCCTATGAGCCCATTCGGGACGTCGAGAACACGATCGTCGGAATCCTCTACGTGGGCACGCTGGAGAGACCGTACGTCGATACGGCCAACCGCGTTATGCTCACCTTTACCGTCTTGGCTTTGCTGAGCATTGTATTCCTGCTGATCATGCTGTATTTTGCCACCACGAGGATCATCGAGCCGCTGCGGCAAATGGTCGCCGCCACCCATGAGATCGCCGACGGGGACCTGGGCCACAAAGTCGAAATCCGGTCAGGGGACGAGATCGGGGAGCTGGCGGCTTCTTTCAACCAGATGACCGAGAAGCTCAAAGCCGCCAATGAAGAACTCATCGAATGGGGGACAACCCTCGAGAAAAAGGTTAAGGAGCGGACCAAGGAGCTCCTAGAGATGCAAGGCCATCTCATCCAATCGGAAAAGCTGGCCTCGATCGGCAAGCTGGCCGCCGGGATCGCCCACGAGATCAACAACCCGCTCGGGGGCGTGCTGATCTACAGCCATCTCCTTCTGGAAGACGCCAAGAAAGATTCCCCCCAATACGAAAACCTCAAGAAGATCGTCAAGGAGACGACCCGCTGCAAGGACATCGTGAAGGGGCTCCTCGAATTTTCCCGGCCCAAGGAGCCGCAGATGGCCCCGACGGATGTCAACGACATCGTCAACCGGGCCCTCGCCCTCTTCGAGCGCCAGGCTCTCTTCCAGAACATCCGGGTCGAGAAAGAATTGGCCGCGCTTCCCCAGATCGTGGCCGACGGCTCCCAGCTCCAGCAGGTCTTCGCCAACATCATCGTCAACGCCGCCGAAGCGATGGACGGGAACGGTACCCTGATTATCAGGACCGTCCTGGACAGGCAGGGCGGCTGTCTCAGGGCCGAGTTTACCGACACCGGTCATGGTATCAAGGAAGAAGACATGCCGCGGCTTTTCGAGCCGTTCTTCACGACCAAGGAAGTCGGGAAAGGAACAGGGTTGGGCCTGGCCATCAGCTACGGCATCGTTCAAAAGCACCAGGGATCGATCCAGGTTCGGAGCGAGTTCGGGAAGGGTTCCACCTTCACGATCACACTCCCGGTCCAAAAAGATGAGTCCCATGAATGAACCCGCCCGCATCCTGATCATAGACGACGAGGAATCGATCCGCGATTCTGTGGGTCAGGTCCTGGAGAAGGAAGGGTACGGGGTCGGGAGCGCGGTCTCGGGCCAGGAGGGACTGAGCATTTTCGGCAAAAAAGCATTTCAGGTTGTCTACCTTGACCTCAAGCTTCCCGGGATCAAAGGGCTAGACGTCCTCAGCCAAATAAAGGAGACAAGCCCGGAGACGCCGGTCATCATCATCACCGGCTACGCCTCAATCGAGTCCGCCGTAGAGGCCATGAAGCGCGGCGCGTTCGACTACCTGACCAAGCCGTTCACGCCGGAGGAAGTTCGCGTCACGACCCGGAAAGCACTGGAAAGCCGCCGGCTTCTCCTCGAAAACATATCCCTCCGCGGCGAGCTGAAAGCCAAAGCCGAGTTCGATTTGGTGGTGGGAAAAAACCGGGCGATGGCCGAGGTCCTGGACATCGTTTGCCGGGTTAGTCCGGCGGAGAGCACCGTCCTGATCACGGGGGAAAGCGGCACGGGGAAGGAGCTCATTGCCCGGGAGATTCATGGGCATAGCCTCAGGCGTCAGGCTCCCTTTGTCGTCGTCGATTGCGGTGCCCTGGTCGAGACTCTGTTCGAAAGCGAGCTCTTCGGCCACGTCAAGGGGTCCTTCACCGGCGCTTACGAAACCAAGCACGGACGGTTTGAAGTCGCCGATGGCGGGACCATCTTCTTTGACGAGATCGGCAACATCGGCCTCAACATCCAGGCCAAGCTTCTCCGGGTCATCCAGGAAAGGGAGGTTAACCGGATCGGCAGCTCCAAGCCCATCAAGGTCGACGTCCGAATCCTGGCCGCAACCAATGAGAACCTGGCGGATGGAGTCAGGAAAGGCAAGTTCCGGGAAGACCTGTTCTATAGGTTAAGCGTAGTCCCGATCCATCTTCCCCCTCTTCGGGAGAGGAAGGAAGATATCCCCCTGCTCGTCAATCACTTTCTCCAGAAATACAACCAGAAAGCCAAAAAGAACATTTCCTCCGTCTCGCCCCGGGCGCTTAGGGCCCTGAAGGAATACGACTGGCCTGGGAACATCCGGGAGCTCGAAAACACCATTGAAAGGGCGGTGGTCCTCTCGCGAGGCGATGGGGTCAAACTGGAGGACCTGATGTACCACGGGATCAGCGCCGGCTCAACGGCCTTGGGCCTGCCCGGTGGGAGGCTCAAAACCCTGGAAGACATGGAGAAAGAACATATCAAGGCCGTCCTCCGGGCGCAGTACGGTAACAAGACGAGGACGGCCGACATCTTGGGCATCGACCGCAAGACGCTCTGGGCGAAAATTAAAAAATTCAAGTTGTAGGAACGTCCCCTTTTTCCCTGGAACTGGGGAAAAATGCCCCATCTTTCTCCAAGGCGGACCAGGGCGAAAGGGGGAGGGGTCCCCGGTCAAGTATTAATATGAATAAAATCAACGGGTTATAATACAGCCGCAAGTTTATCTTCCTCTCCGTTTTCGGCACGGAAATTGCATTTATTGCAGACCGATGGTGTTTTGGTCTATACTCTCCGGTTTCGATAAACCCAAACGGGCTCCTCTCTCCTTCCATGTTTCTAGCCAGGAGAAAAACCCGTCGAGCCCGGACAAAGGACAGGTGAAATGAGGATACTCAAACTTCAGAAGAAAGACCTTTTCCCATTCCTCAAGGTTATTTCGAGGGAGGCGGAGCTGTGGGCTCCTGTGGTCAAACGGGGCGGGCCCCCGGCCGAGACTCTGCGTGACCCCCACTGGGCCAGCCTGGCGAAGCGGGAGAAGTTTTCCTTCGAGCGGATTCAGGATTTCTCCCGGATCTCCATGGACGCCGTCAGGACGATCATTCCCCCCAAAAAAATCATGGTCCCCTCCTTGTTCAACATGTTCGACTTCACCGAGCAAGGGTACAAGGAGGACCTCTCCCACGTTACCGACCGCATCCTCTTCGGGATCCATCCGTGCGATATCCACGGCCTGCTCATTCTGGACAAGCTGTTCACTCAGGCCTATCTCGACCCCTACTATCTGGAACCCCGGAAAAAGACCTTGATTCTCGGGCTCTCCTGTCTGCCAGACCCCTACTGTTTCTGCAAATCCACCCACACCGATATCATCGAGGAGGGCTACGACCTATTCTTCACCGACCTGGAAAGCTATTTTCTGGTCTGGATCGGGTCAAGCCGGGGCGACGACCTGATCCGGCTGGCGCCCGATTTCTTCGACGACAAACTGACCGAGAAGGACATCCAGACCTACATTAAGTGGCAGGAGAATAGGGACAGTGCCTTCAAGACCACGATCAATTTCACCCGTATGCCCGACCTCATGGAGCTCAACTACAAAGCTCCCTTCTGGGAGGAGGTGGGCGCCGCCTGCCTGGCCTGCGGATCCTGCACCATGGTCTGCCCCGACTGCAACTGCTACAACGTCGTGGACAAGCTGTTCTTGGGCAACAAGCCGGGCAAGCGGCTCCGCCACTGGGACTCCTGCACGCTGCCCGAATATTCCCAGGTGGCCGGCGGCGAGAACTTCCGGGAGCATAAATCCCAGCGCCTCAAGCTCTGGTATACCCATAAGCTCCAAGCCTACGTCTCCAAGTATGGGAAGCCAAGCTGTGTCGGCTGCGGCCGCTGCCTGGTCACATGTCCCGTTCAGATCAATGTCAAGTCGGTAGCCGACGCCCTGGAGGGCCATCCCGTCGATGCCTTCTGGAAAAAATTCGCCCAAGAGGTGTCCAAATGAACGAACAGCACAGATGTCTGGCCGAGGCTAATCCCTTCACTCCCCATCCTGCTAGGATCGTCCGTTCCTACCATCTCACCAAGGACGTCAAGTTTTTCCAGGTCCGGTTCGTGGACATGGAGGAAGCCCTCCGTTTCAACTATAAGCCGGGGCAGTTTGCCATGATCTCGATCCTCGGCACGGGTGAGGCCCCCTTCTGCATCTCCTCGACTCCGTCGCGGCCGGGGCTGCTCGAATTCTGCATCCGGAAGGTGGGGACGGTGACCAACGCTCTTTTTGAGATGAAGGAAAATTCGTTCATCGGCCTGCGCGGCCCCTACGGGAACGGTTTCCCGGTCGAGGAGATGAGGGGCAAGGACATCCTCATCATCGAGGGCGGAATGGGCGTCGCCCCCCTTCGCTCGGTGCTCCTTTATTCTCTCGACAACCGCGACCAGTTCGGACGGGTGGCCGTCCTCTACGGTTCCAAACGGCCGTCCGAGATGATCTTCAGCGAGGAATATTTCGCCCTCAAGGATCGCAGCGACCTGGAATGCCATCTGGCCGTCGATGCCGACGACACGGGCAAATGGACGGAGAACATCGGCGTCGTGACCACCCTCTTCCGCCACCTCAGGAAGGTCGACCCCGAGAACACCTACGCCCTCGTCTGCGGTCCCCCCGTGATGTACAAGTTCGTCATCAAGGAACTGATCAAGCTCAACATCCCCAAGGACCAGATCTTGATGACTCTGGAGCGCCGGATGAAGTGCGGCGTCGGGAAATGCGGCCATTGCGCCATCGACTACATCTACACCTGCCTCGATGGACCGGTGTTCAACTACTGGGATGTCCTCCACATGAGGGAGCTCATCTAAGGAGCGGACCATGCCAAAAGACAAGCTGAAAATCGGAATCTACGAACTGACCGGCTGCGCCGGAGACGCCCTCCTCATCGTCGACTGCGAGGAGGAGCTCGTCAACATCTTCACGGCGGCTAATATCGAGGCCTTTCTAATGGCCAAGAGCGACAATCGTCACGGCGAGCTGGACGTGGCCCTGGTCGAAGGATCGGTCAGTACGGAGAAGGAGAGAGAGGAGCTCCTTGATATCCGGAAGCGGGCCAGGGTGGTTGTCGCCATCGGCGGCTGCGCCTGCGTCGGCGGCCCCCAGGCGGCTTTCCTGGACAAAAAAGACTGGGAGAAGAACCTCAAGAAGGTGTACGGCAATATCGAATTTTCCCACTCCCGGCCCCTCCAGAGCAAGCCCATCGATGCCTACATCAAAGTCGACTACTATCTCCCGGGCTGCCCGATCGGAAAGGCGCAGTTCCTGTCCACATTCACGCGCATGGTGAACGGCAACCCCCCCGAGCTCTTCCGGTTTCCGGTCTGCGTTGAATGCAAATGGCATGAGAACGACTGCCTCCTCAACAAGGATATCCTTTGCCTGGGCCCCTTAACGCTCGCCGGCTGCGGGTCAGTTTGCCCCAACTTCAACGTCCCCTGTTTCGGCTGCTGGGGACCGACCGAAGAAGCCAACCGGACCTCCGAATATTATCTCCTGAGGGAAAAGGGTTTCGACGCCGAAGTCATCAAGAATAGGATGGCCAACTATTCGGGGACACGCATCACCGAATTCTTCGAACAATTCAGAAAGGAGAAAAGATGAAAACGATCAGCATCGACCACCTCCCCCGTGTCGAAGGAAACGGCGGTGTCTTCGCGACCATCGACGGCCATGTCATCACCGAGGTGAAGCTCATTATCAACGAGGGGCCCCGGCTCATCGAGCGGCTCACTGTCGGCAAGACCCCCGAGGAGGACGTCAGCATCGCGCCCCGGATCTGCGCCATCTGCACGGTCTCTCATAAGAATGCGGCGATCCGGTCCATGGAGAACGCCCTGGCGGTCAAGGTCCAGCCCAAGATCACTCTCCTCCGGGAGCTGGCGCATATGGGGGAGTTTGTCGAGAGCCATTCCCTCCACGTCTATTACCTGGCACTTCCGGACTATGTCGGCTTCCCCAACGCCATCGCCATGGCCTCGAAATTCCCGTTCGAGGTCAAGATCGCTCTGGAGATGAAGCAATTCGGGAATGCCATTATGAAGATCCTCAACGGCCGCATGATCCACGGCGAGAACATGGTGATCGGCGGGTTCGGCTCGTTTCCGACCAGGGAGGAGCTCGTCTGGATCAAGAACCGAGCCATCCAGTTCATGCCCTTCGTCTTCCGGACGGTCGAGCTTTTCTGCGGCCTGGACTATCCGACCGTCCCCGAATCGGACACCACCTACGCCTGCTGTGAACCAGGCAACGGCCAGTATGGACTCTGGGGCGAGGAAATCATCCTGTCCACGGGAGAGAAGGTCGCCCGCGACGACTACAAGAGCCTGACCAACGAATTCCTGGTGCCCCACTCTCTCTGCAAGCGCAGCCGCTACAAAGGGAACCCCTACTCAGTGGGCGCCCTGGCTCGGGTGAACATCCTCGGCGAGAGGCTCCGGGGCGAATCGGCTAAGATGTACAAGAAGTACTTCAGCCCCCGCTGGAAGAAAAACCCCCTCTTCCACAATGCCGCCCAAGCTCTGGAGATCCTATACAGCTTCGAAAAGGTCCCCGAGTTGGTCGACGAGATCCTGGCCATCCCCGAAAACCCGCCTGTCGTTCCTTACAAGACCAAGAACGGCAAGGGAACAGGGCTGGTCGAGGCGCCGCGCGGACTGCTGATCCATCATTACGAAGTCAAGGACGGCCTGGTCTCTGACGTCGACATCATCACCCCCACCGCCCAGAACGCGGAGGATATCGAGCGGTACTGTTATCTCGCGGCCCAGAAATTGCTCGACGAGGGAAAGGAAGACTCGATCCGCGACCGGATGGAACTGGTCGTTAGGGCGTTCGACCCCTGCATCAGCTGTTCCGTCCACATGGCCGAAGTCAAGCATGCGCCGAGCGATGATTGGAAGAAGAAGCTGGCCGAGCTTCAGACGGCTGGCCCCGTGTTCGTCGGAATCGGCAAAGAAGGCCGATCGGACGACCGGGCCGGCCTGGACCTGGCCGCAGGAATGAAAGAAGCCGGCCTGGAAAATGTCTACTTCGAAGCGGAGATCGAAGAGGACCATATCCTCGAAAGGCTGACGGGACGCCCCCTCATTTTCCTCGATGTCGTCAATATGGGAGAGCCTCCCGGCAAGATCGCCCTGCTTCCGCTCCAGCACGTTTTTTGGAATGCCGTCCTCAGCCACCGGCTGTTGCCGGCGGTCTCCAACCGGCTGACCTATGACCAGATCAAGAACGCATATATCCTTGGTATCCAGCCCGAATCCATAGAAGAGGGAGGCCGCCTGTCAGGCTCTGTCCGGGCGGCCATAGAAAAGATCCAGGAGGAGATTATGAACTAGACCGTCCAGCGGGACAAAGACGGACTGATTCCTAAGTGAATTCAGAAACCCGCCTGAAAAATCCTGCATCAATCAAACAACCGCTGGACGATCGGGGGGACGGTTCTCGAGAAGGACCGTCCCCGTCCTTTTTAAGCGCCCACCGCCTAGATCAGAATGTTCCCCAGGGCAACCGGTCTCTGCTTCCTTCTTTTCTACTTGTTGTCCTCACGATAGAGTGTTAGAATCATCACGCCTCAGGACAGCCCGAGGAAATAATGGAACAGAGTTGGGGAAAAATGCCTCAAACCGCGCCCGCCTTCCCGGAGGGATTAAAGCCACTGCAGAGTTCCGCCCTTAATATCGCGGAAATCAATAGCTTAGATAAGAGCCTTGTTCTGCTCGGCTGGCCCGGTTGGCACACAAATTGCTATCTTTGGCCCCAGAGGGAAAACCTAATGGCCGCGCAAAGAAGGGTCCTGGTCATCGACCCCGACCCCAAGGAGAGGCGCGACTTGGTTCATTCCCTGAAGAAAGAACACTATTTCATCGATACGGGAAAATGCCTTTCCGAAGCCATCAAGAAGGTATCCGGGGGAGGCTTTGATTGCCTGGTCATGGACATCAACCTGCCCGAAATGAAAGGCTACGAGGCCGTTCCCATACTCAAGAACCTCGACCCCAAGCTCAGGATCATCATGACGACCAAAAAAAACACCAAGCATCTGGAGGCCAAAGCCAGGGAACAGGATATCTTTTATTACTTCATCAAGTCGTTCGGCAAGGAAGAGCTCAGATTGGCCCTAAAAAGCGCCTTTAACCCTTGAAAGGAGGGACAGAATATGAATAATAGCCCGAAAATCCTGGTCATCGACGACGACCCCGATTTCCGCGCCGCGGTCACCCCCATCCTCAAGTCCGCCCTTTACGACGTGGTCATGGCTTCCAATTCCCAGGAAGCCAAGGAAAAGATCTTCGCGGAAAAGCCCGACCTGATCCTGCTCGACATCATGATGGACAGCCTCTTCGACGGGTTTTCACTCTGCCATGCCATCAAAACGTCCGCCGAATTTACGGACTACAAGAATACACCCATCATCTTCGTGTCCGCGGTAAAAGAGATCGCCGGCTCAAGGTTTCAGTTTAAGGGTGATGAAGAGGGCATGGTGGGGCCCGACGACTACATCGACAAGCCGGTCAAGCCGGATGACCTCCTGGCCCGCATCGCCAAGTTCCTGAAGAAATAGTATTCTGCCTACCTGATATCCTTTATCCTGCTGAAATGGCCGTGGTTTTCGTGTAGAATAAGGGGCGGAGAAGATACCATGGCCGAAACACCTATCATCCTAGTTATCGACGATGAAGAGGCCATGCGCGATTCCTGCTCCATGATCCTGACCAAGGACGGGTTCAGGGCGGAGACCGCTGAGAACGGCCATATCGGCCTGGAGAAAGCCAGGGAGCTGAAGCCGGCCCTGGCCCTCATCGACCTCAAGATGCCCGGCCTCAGCGGGTTTGAGGTCTTGGAGAGGATCAAGGACATCGACCCTGCAATCATCCCGATCGTCATCACCGGCTATGCCACCGTGGAATCGGCCATCGAAGCGATGAAGAAGGGCGCCTACGATTTCCTGCCCAAGCCCTTCACTCCGGACGAACTCCGCATCATTGTCCGGCGCGCGCTAGAAAGGCGTAAGCTGGCCATGGAAGCGGAGTCCCTGCGGCGCGAAAAAAAGCTCATGGAAGAGAACTTCATCACCATGGTGTCTCACCAACTGCGCAGCCCGCTGGTAGCCATCCAGCAGTACTTTGAGGTCATTCTCGCCGGGATGGTGGGCCAGGTGGAAGATGCCCAAAAGGGTATGATCCTCAGGGCCAGGGAGCGATTGGAGAGCCTCCTCCATCTGATCAACGATTGGCTGGACATGGCCAGGATCAGCCGGGGGCAGATCGTCGATAAAGTCAAGCCTCTCGCCCTAGAGAAACTCCTGGAGAAGCAGGTGGAATTCATGAAGCCTCTGGCCCAGGAGTTTAAGGTCAGGCTTGAGCTCCGGCCTGTGGAAAAAACGGCCCTTGTCCTGGGCGACGAGCAGTCCCTGGAGCAGGTCTTCTCGAACCTCATCAGCAACGCCATCAAGTACAACAAGCCCGGGGGTTCGGTGATCATCACCCTGCGAGAAGAGGACAGTACTCTCGTTGCCGACGTGGCTGATACCGGCATCGGAATCTCCCGGGAACATCTGCCGCTCGTCTTCGATCAGTTTTACCGGGTCAGCCGGAGCGAGGACCAGAAGATCAAAGGCACCGGGTTGGGCCTGGCCATCGCCAAGAAGATTGTCGAAGCCCACAACGGAACCATCCAGGTGACCAGCGAGCCGGGACAAGGCTCGACCTTTTCGGTCCGGCTGCCCAAGGCTGAGCCTGAAGGCAAGTGAAGACTCTCCTCCTCGGCCTGGGAAACGAGCTCTACGGTGATGACGGCATCGGCATCCAAGTCGTCCGCCGTCTCAAAGAAGAAGCCGCCGAGAACACCCGGACTGCCGCCGCGCTGCGGGATACCGACTTGGAAGAATGCTGCCTGTCGGGCCTGGCGCTGCTCGACGTCATCGTCGGCTATGACCGGCTGGTCATCGTGGACACGATCAAGCGTCCCTCCCCTGTTCCGGGGAGAATTCATCTTTTGGGCGAGAAGGACGTCCGCTCCCTTCCCGGGCCGTCTCCTCACTACGTCTCCATCCCCCAGGCGATCGAGATCGGCCGGAGGTTGGGGCTCCACGTACCGTCGGAAATACAGATCGTGGCGGTTGAGGCCAAAAACATGAACACACTAGGAGAAGGCCTCTCTCAGGAAATGCGAGAGAAGCTTCCGGCCATTGTCCGCAGATTGAAAAGCGTCCTTAGAGAAAGCTGAGGGATGAGCAAGAAGGAACTGATCGTCCGGGAGGAGATCCTCGGATCGAACAAGAAGGTTGCCGCCGAG
>Ga0105094_10000780_pt1 | contig 16189 bp, 7 predicted proteins | sample PPLLak1March2015_2_FD_87023 | JGI IMG/M metagenome (GOLD analysis project Ga0105094, IMG submission 87023) | Freshwater sediment microbial communities from Prairie Pothole Lake near Jamestown, North Dakota, USA - PPLs Lake P8 Core (3) Depth... | ecosystem: Environmental > Aquatic > Freshwater >...
TCATTCCAGTTAAGATAAGAGAAATCTACATTTCCCCCCAGGTCAATCAGTTTACCCAGGTTCTGATCTATATTCATCTGAAGATTATACCTTTTACGGAACGACTGAAGCTGAATATCTTTCAGATCAAGATATGCACCTGAAATATAATACCTGGTTTTTTCGGTTCCTCCCCTTACGTTGATACTATGCGTCTGAGAGGTGGAATGATCGCGAAAACCGGCCATTTGCCAGTCAAAACCACGGACTTTTGAAGCATCCCAGACTCCGTCAACCCATCCCCGGCTTAATGATTCCCACAGGTAAGGATCCTGGGTAAAATAACCCATGCTTTGGTCCTGTTCATAATCAGGCACGGCAGAACTGTAACGACTGCCCGGATCCAGCTGGTAGCCACCGATGCTGTCATAAACATAGCTCCGGTTTCCTTCCCTCACCAGGTCGCAATATTCGCCAACATCCATCGCACGGCGAATACGGTCGAGTTTTCCGATGCTGAAATAAGTGTCATATTCAACCGTTACCTTGCCTGCTTCCCCTTTCTTGGTAGAAACCAGCACAACCCCGTTGGCTCCTCGCGCACCGTAAATAGCGGTAGCAGATGCATCCTTTAGGATTTCCATAGATTCGATATCGTTGGGATTTATCGATTCCAGTCCGCCGGTCAGCGGAAATCCGTCGACAACGAACAACGGATCATTGGTGGCTCCTATCGACCGGTTCCCGCGTATCCGGATAGTGGCTGTTGAATTAACCGTATTGCCGGATGTGATCACAACTCCGGCGGCCTTCCCCTGCAATGCCTTTTGAATCGAAGTAGGTGCATTGGCCATCAGCTCATCGGATTTTACCGAAGTTACTGCTCCGGTAAGATCGCTTTTTTTGACGGTACCATAGCCAACCACAACAACTTCGTCCAGGCCTGTGATGTCAGGTACCATGGTCATGTTTATTTCCGCCCGGGTTCCGACATTGATTTCATCGGATAAATAACCAATAAAAGAAAATACAAGGATTTCATCAGGCCCGGCCAGTAATTCATATTTCCCGTTAACATCGGTTACTGTACCTCGCATGGTTCCCTTAATAAGAATGTTTACCCCCGCCATGGGAGAGCCCGACTCGTCAGATACCAGACCCCTTATTGCTGAGGTCTGCCCATAGCTCCGGAAAGAAAAAAGCAATAGTGGCAACATTAGTATTGCCATCAGCAGTAACCGGTTTCTTTTCATCATAGATTAATTTTTAGGTTAGTAATAATTAGTTCAATCGGGATTTTCATGTTTGGTCTTTGTGACCAAACAAGTTTCCGTTTCTATTGTCAAAATTCCAGTCAGGGTGTCGTCATTATCATGAAATGTCATGGCCTGTATGAAATCAACCAGCTTAACCTGGCATGAAGCATGGAAATCTGAGAGGCATCATTCGTTAAATAATCCACCGGTACAAAAATCGTTTTTTCACCCAGTTGGTTATTGTGACTTTGATACAATTGTTGTAAATTTTGATACATCCTGAATTATGCCATTTGCTTTCAGTCGTGTGCGGAACTCCATAATGATAAGTGCTTAAATTATTGATTAAAAATGCGATAGACTATAAATAAGTATTAAAAATGCCATAAAATGTATCCAATATCATAATGAGAGAAGAATTAAAGGGGAGAGAGGGGCGAAAAATCAGTTTTCGAATAATTTGTTAAGGGTCTCTTTTTCTTCCGATTCGGTATACTTAAGTACAAATTCGGTGGGAGCCATCCCGAAATAATCTTTAAAATTATTGGAGAAGTAGGAGTGTGATGAAAAGCCTACTTTGTAAGCAACATCCGAGATGTTTACCTTGTTATTAATGAGCAGGTAGGCGGCCTGTTTTAACCGTATGGACCTGATGAGGTTACCGGGGGAAATATTGATGTTTTCTTTCAGTTTCCGGTTCAGGTGCACCCGGCTGAGCCCTACTTCCCGGCTGAGATCATCGACACTGAATTCCGGGTTTTCGATGTTTTTCCGCACGGTTTCTATAGCCTTTGCGATAAGGCGGCTGTCAGGCGAACTTACCTTGATCCTTTCAAAATCGGGATTAACATTCGAGCGGTATTTGTTCCTGATCATATCACGCGTTTGTATCGCCTGGGCAATGGTACTTTTTAGCAGATCAAGGCTGAAAGGTTTGGTAAGGAAATGATCAGCGCCGCTTTCGATACAGTGACGCTCATTCTCTTCGTCCGTTTGCGAAGTGAGAATGATCACGGGCAAATGATTGGTTTCCGGATTTTTCCTGATCTTCCTGCAAAGCGAGATCCCGTCTTCCTCAGGCATGACTATATCAACAATGATGGCATCGGGCAGCGTTGTGGAAATCACTTTCCATGCGTCTATGGCCTTATTGCAAACTTCAACATTGTACTTGTCAGAAAGCTCCATCCTTACATATTTTCCCAAATCGACATCGTCGTCAACAAATACCAGTGTCCGCTTCGATTTGCTTTTTTTTGCAACAACGGCAGCCTCTTCATCCTGAGGTAGTTCAATATAATCTGTTTCCGGGTGAAGTTCAACATCGTGCCGGATCTTTGTGTAAATGTCCTTGTTCGGATCAGCATCAGCAATTTCTTCCGGAGACAAATGCTTATTCGTAAGCGGGATATAAACGATGAATGCTGCTCCGTTTTCAGTATTTACTGCATTTATCTTCCCATGGTGCAATTGGACAATTATTTTTGCCAGATGCAGTCCGACACCTGATCCGCCTGCTGTTGTGTTATCGCGGCTTTGATAGAAACGGTCGAAGATACGTTCATTTTCGCCTTTGTCGATTTTGCTTCCCGAATTCTCGATACTGAGCTCAATATAATCCGCCGTATTAAGGGGTAATCCTTCATTTGATTTAGGCCTGATGGTATCCAGACTGATCAATATATAACCATGATCGGGGGTGAACTTAAATGCATTGGAGAATATATTGAAGAGAACCTTATCGAAATTTGCCCGGTCGATCCAGCATTCCAGTGATTCAAAATTTGCTACCAGCCGGAAATCTATATTGCGCACAATGGCCAGTTGTTCGAACGATTTCATAATATCCTGGATGAAATAGATCATATCGGTTTTTTGAAATTGCATCTTAAGCTGCTGATTGTCAATTTTCCGGATATCCATAAGCTGGTTAAGCAATCGGAGTATCCTGAGCACGTTGCGGTATATTAAATTGAGCATCTCCTTACGCCTGCTGTCGGTTTCCGATTCATGCATCGATTTTAAAGGGTTCATGACCAGGGTAAAGGGGGTTCGGATTTCATGGGTCAGATCGGTGAACATCCGAAGTTTCATCTCCTTCTTTTCGAGTTCCAGACGTTCCTGAATGCGGACTTTTCTTCGATTGAGGAAATTCACGAACTGCCATATTAATAAAGCAAGCAAGACCGAATAGATGAGATAAGCCCAATAAGATTTATACCACGGAGGCAGGATACGAATATTTATTTTGTTGTATACGGCATTCTGATCTTCTGAGGATCCTTCGAAAAAAGCTTTCACCCGAAAAGCATAGGATCCTTCCGGCAGGTTTGTATAAGTTGCCCGCCGATTCTTCGAATCAGTATATCTCCAGTCGTTATCAAATCCATCCAACCTGTAACCATACACCACTTTTTGCGGATTGGCATATTCCAACACGGCAAATTCCAGTGAGAAGACATTCTGGTTTTTCTTTAAGGTGATCTGATGTGCCTGTGAGATATGACTGTCAAGTATATTCTTCTTACCCAGGGCATCATTATAATTTGCAGCCTGACTGAGCACGGTAAGCTGGGAAAAATATATTTTGGAAATGAGCTTTTCTTCGCCTTTAATGTTGTCAGGATAGAAAGCCGTAATTCCGTTAATGCCACCAAAGAACATTTTTCCATCGTTGTCCATGTAACTGGCTTTCATCCTGAATTCATTATCCTGCAGTCCGTCGTATGCATGAAAGTTTTTGAAAGTTTTTGTTTGTGTATCGAACCTGGATAAACCATTAATGGTGCTGATCCATAAAATCCCCTTTGTGTCTTTTAACATAGAACATACCAGGTTGCCTGGCAAACCATCATTTTTAGTATATATGTAAGTTTGTTTATTTCCTTCTGATAATGGAACAAACCATCGGGTGAACCAAGCCACATGGAACCACCTCCATCTTCAAACATGGAGTTAATGTTAATTCCATCGGTTTTACCTGCCAGATCAACATGAATCTCTACACCGGTCTTTGTGCTGAAACAACTGACACCTTCTGTTTGCCCCACCCATAAATTGCCCGCATCATCGAGACAAAGTGAACTGACCCACACCAGTCTGTTTATATCAGGAAATGCTTTTAACCGGTTATCTGAAAATGACAAAACCTTCACCCCATGTCCTAATGTCCCCAGGTAAAGCTTATCGTTTTTACTGTCGTACAAAGAACAGATCACTTTTTGTAGTTCAGGATCGTCACTATATGCCTTAAACCCGTTGCGCGGGCTATAGCTTGTAATTCCACCCATGTAAGTTGAGATCCACAACGTACCTCGCTTGTCAGCCGCTATGGAAAGTATAGCATTATTGGGAAGGGGTGTATTATCTTTTGTATAACGGATCTTGGTTCCATCTTTTGGCATGCAGAAGAGTCCGCCACCATCGGTACCAACCCATAAGTTGCCGCTATTATCCCGGGTTATGGAAGTTACACAGGCTATGTTTGCACTCATGGAACCCATTGATGCCGATAGTTTTATATATTCAAAATCGTTGGTTGACCTGGGGATTAATAATAATCCCTTTTGAAAAATACCGGCCCAGATGTTTCCCTGTGCATCCTGCATAATGGAATGCACTTTGCAGTTATCAAGATCAATAGGGGCATACTGAAAATCCGGATTAATGATTTCTTCGAGTTCCCTGTCGAATTTTTTGAGTCCGGTATCTTCAGAGCCTACCCAGATGTTAAGTCCGCTGCCATTCCCCTTCTTTGTTTCAGCCAGTAATGCCCGGATGCGGTACGCTGATGCTGATTTTCCCTTAGGTCTTCTGATGGTGCCCAGCGATTGGTCGTAAATAAAGATGCCATGGTTGTAAGTACCTATTAATATATTCCGGTTAACAGGGTCTTCGGTAATAGCCGAAACAACAATGTTGTCGGACTGTTCATTCAAACCGGGGTCCCATTGCAGTTTATCGATCTCCTTTTTTTGAAGATTGACCCTGAAAAAATAACCCTGTTCAGCATACGACCATAAAAAACCTTCGTTATCAAGGAATAACGTTCCGAGGAAACTGGTACCATATAGTTCTTTTAATGCTGTGGTGGTTTCAGTATCGATCTGTTGGGTTTTCCCATCGTACACCACTACTCCCAATCCGGCTACCGACACCAGCAGTTTTTCGTGTTCCTTATCCTCTGTAATCGACGTGACATAGGGGGTGCCTGTAAAGGAAGGGTACTGAAGCGAAAATTCGCTGAAACTGTTGTTTTCACGGTTATAAATCTGTAATCCGTTTGCCGTGCCTATCCAGGTTACTCCCCTGCTGTCGGTGTATATTGTTTTGACCAGGTCACTGGAAAGTGTGCCTGCCTTGCCGGGATCGTGACGAAATGTTGCAAAGCGCATTCCGTCGAAATAGCTTGCCCCGTTTTCTGTCGCAATCCAGATATAACCATAATCGTCTTGAGAGACTTTATGGATCAGGCTATTGGGCATACCTTGTTCAGAGTTATAAAAACGTATCCTCTGTCCTTGCACAAACAAGGGTATGAATACCAACAGTAATCCTGTAATAAAAATGATCAGTCTTCGAATCACAACCTGTTTATTTGCATATTCCTGTCTCACCTGAAAATACTGTAAAAAGCAAAATTATCTAAATTCATGGCAGATAATAGGCTCAGGGGTTAAAAAACACTACAGAACTGCAAATAAGTTATCAGCGTCCATTAGAGTTTAATCACCATCTTTTTACCCATGTAGGTTACTATTTTATCATAGCTTTCAGATTCATCTGTTATTCCAGTTCCCCGGTCTTTCTCAACCCTGACAATGTTGAATTTTAGCGCTGCAGGCATTCCGCTGAATGAGCCTTTTCGGTCGCCGATGGACAATGTTTTTTTAGTATCGTCCCAGGTGAATGTAATGGTTGAATACGCACCTTTTTCGTAGTTGTAATTGTCACCTTCGTCTTCATACAATGTAAATACTCCGTTTGCACCAGCATAAACACGTATTTCAAGTATATCGGCAGGATTTTCACCGGTGTATTGAACAACCGGACCCATTGGTACAATGGACCCTGCTTTCACAAGAAGTGGTATTTTATCAGGAGGAGCATCTGTTTTGATGGTCTGACCGCCGTTAAATCGCTCTCCAGTCCAGAAATCGTACCAATCAAACGACTGGGGCAAATAAACATTCCATGCTGTTACACCAGGTTCGGTAACAGGGGCAACGAGGAATGATTTTCCAAATAAAAATTGATGGGGTTGTTCAACAGCTGAACCATCTTCCCTGAAATCCATAACCATTGGGCGCATAATGGTTGAACCGTTTCTGGTAACCTGCCAGGCTTCGGAATAGATATACGGTATCAGAAGATAACGGAGGTTCAGCATTTTACGTATATTCTCCTCAACAGATTGTCCGTATTTCCAGGGTTCGGTTTCGGACATATAACCATGAACGCGGAAAATGGGGTTAAAGGCTCCCCATTGAAACCATCTGACAAGCAATTCGTGATAGTTTTCATTGGTATATTGGGCAGGACCAGGTCGGAAAAAACCTCCAATGTCAGTTGTCCAGTAAGGTAAACCGGAAATAGTAAAATTTAAACCGGCTACAATCTGTCGTTTATAGGTATCCCAATCTCCGCCGATATCGCCCGACCAGTTTATGATACCATACCTTTGCTGCCCTAAAAATGCTGATCGGGTGAGGATACACACCCTTTTGCCGGAAGTTACTTCGCGTTGCCCTTCGTAAACAGCCTGGCTGACCATCAATGGATAGGTCAGGCGATAAAAATCGCCTAAACCGGCGTAGGTTCTTTCACCTTTCAATGCATCGTTTTCGGGCTCAACGGCATCCATCCACCACGAATCGACACCATGGTCGAACATGTTCTCTTTCAGGGTATTCCAGTATTCTTTTCGGGTTTCGGGATTGAAATAATCCAACCATTTGGTTCCGGGAATGAAGCGTTCTTTTGCTGCATATTCCTTTCCAATATCCGAATTTTTATCAGGGTTCGACCAGATGGATATGTTGAAATGGGCATTCAGATCGTGCAGTTCTTTTATGAACGCTGAAGGATTGGGGTAATTCTTTGCATCGAACTGTGGAACGCCCCAACCCAGGCTGCCCCAGTATTGCCAGTCCTGCACAATCACATCCATCGGAAGTTCACGTTTACGAAACTCCTTAACAGTTTCAACCAGATGTGTTGCTGAAGTGTAACGTTCGCGGCATTGCCAAAACCCGTATGCCCATTTGGGAAACATGGGGGCATTTCCGGTCAAATTACGATACGAAGCGATTACTTCATCGGCCGACCCTGAAAATACTATATAATCGAGCATTTTGGCATTTGGTGAGCGGAAAGTCGTGGAATTGTCTTTCAGTTTCCACGACAACGCAGGTTGGTTGTCGGATTTGCAGACCAGCTGCACTTCGTGGACGCCTGCTTTGAGATTAACCAACACCCCTGCTACAGGTGGCAACCACATATTGCTTTGGTCAATAACCGGGTGACCGTCAATTACTACATAATGCCGGTTGCCCATGCTGCCCAAATCGAGAAAGATCGAATATTCGCCATCTTGCTGCACTGAAAATTTACCAAGGTAAAGCGATTGGTTTTGCGATACTTTTAGTGTCCCCGCCGTACTTGTAACTTCAGCCACATAGTCGCTGCCATCGGCCTGCCCCTGTTTTTCTAGCGTTACGAAATTATCGGCAGGATTAAAATCGGTAAGCCCATACTGGTGCCAAAGCAAACCATAGCCTTTGTTAGAATAGATAAAGGGAATGGCAATCTGGCTGTTTACCTGGGTCAAACGACGGGTAACCCCTTTTAAGTTATAATGCCCGTCCTGGAATTGGCCTAAGCCAAAAAAATATTCATCGGCAGGCGATTCGAAGCTTTGCTCAACAAAATAGCATGGTTCGCCCATCACAGAATCGGGAATCAGTATCCGTGATCCGGTTTTTTCGCTTAAGAATATTTTCCCGGAATTATCGGTAAAAGTCAATGTTCCCGATTGTTTATCTAAAACAACCGTAATACCTTTCACTATAATCTCAAGTTTTGATGGTAAATCAGAAACCTGAAATACAGGGTTCGGGATTCCGGCGGTTAAAATTAATTCCGGAAGAGTTCCTGCAGTTTCTTTACAATACCTGATTCTTACAGCATTTTCAGCCAGGGGACTTATGCTAAGGATCCCATCTTCAAGCGTTATATCAACCCGGTCAGATGACTGTATAAAATTTTTGTCAGTTTGTCCATTACACAATACAGGAAACAGGCCGATTATTACCAATAGCTTTAAATTCATTCTTTATATTTTATTTGTGAATTTTAGTATAAATTAATGGTTATGCAGCTAAAACTTAACCATTACTTTTTCCCCTTTGTAGGTAACTGTTTTGCTATGGGTCAAGTCAGTATTCATTTCGGTTGGCACCCTTACAATATTGAATTTACGCTCAGTGAGCATTCCCTGGAACGAACCCTGGCAGTCGCTGATTGTTAAGTTGTTTCTTGCATCATTCCATGCAAAAGTAATGGTTGAGTACACTCCTTTTTCGTAATTGTAATTGTCGTTTTCGTCTTCATACAAGGTGAAATTTCCATCGGTACCAGGATAGATCCGTATTTCCAGTTCATCCCATTTTTTCTCTGTGGCATATTGTACGTCAGGTCCGATGGGAAGAATTGAACCTGCTTTAACATAGATTGGCATAATATCCATAGGAGTTTCCCTTGTCAGGGTTTGTCCGCCGTTTTGCTTTTCTCCGGTCCAGAAGTCATACCATTCTGCTCCTGCAGGCAGGTAGATTTCCTTTGATTTAACAGTGCTGAAATCTTCCTTCCTGTCTTTTGAATACATCGGACTGGTTACAGGACAAACCAGTATTGATTTACCAAACATATACTCATCGTTTATATCCAGTGCATTTTTATCGTATGCAAAGTCCATCACCAGGGCGCGGGTCATACTCGACTGGTTGGCTGTAACATCCCGCGAAGTTGAATAAATGTATGGCAATAAGCTGTAGCGCAGGTTGATGTATTTTTCAATGGCATCAAATATAATGTCTCCCTTTTTCCCAAACTGGTAAATTTCGCGGGGTGCATCGGCACCGTGTGAGCGCATCATGGGGCAGAACGTACCGAACTGAAGCCAGCGTGCGTATAGCTCACGGTACTCGGCGTCGTTAAGTTTATTTTTAAAATTCCATAAAAAGAAACCACCGATATCGCTGTTCCAATAGGGGATTCCACAAAGTGAAAAATTTAAGCCTCCCGAGATCTGGTTTCTTAAAGCATCCCACGACGCCACTACATCGCCCGACCAGGTATTGGCACCGTAGCGCTGCTGGCCGGCAAAAGCTGAACGGGTAAGAATGAAAATCCTCTTGTCTGAAGAAACAGAGCGTTGATGTTGTGATAGCCCACCTACGGTCATCAAGGGAAAAGCATTCCGTACTTTGCGGAATGAACCGAGATATGTTTTATTATCGAAATCGGAGGTTTTGAATTTCAAATGATCAGGCTCTGATGAATCCATCCACCAACCATCCATGCCCAGTGAAAAGATCCCTGCGTTGAGGTATTTCCAGAAAATATCGCGGGCCTGCGGATTATAAGGGTCGTAAACCTTAACTCCTGAAGGATAATCGGGATTAGGCGGCCATTTCTCCGAACCTGATTCGGGCCAGGTAACAAAATTAAAGAGTGCGCCTATGCTGTCTAATTCCCGGTAAGGTTTTGTATGAGGTCCAAATGAATTCCAGATGGAAATAATCATATGAGCATTCAGGCTATGCACTTCATCAACCATTTTTTGAGGATTATAGAACTCGGGGTTCAGAAATTCCATGGCATTCCAGAGGTAATTATTGCCCCAGTATTGCCAATCCTGAATGATTCCATCAAGAGGCACACCCAGTTCGCGGTATTTTTTAACCACCCCTACCAATTCATCCTGACTTTTGTAGCGTTCTTTGCTTTGCCAGTAACCATAAGTCCATAACGGGAACATGGGTACCTGTCCTGTAAGGTCGCGCATACAGGCAATTACACCGTCAGCATTTCCGCCAACCATAAAATAGTAATCAATGCCATCGCCAACTTCGGAACTGAAGGATGTTTCGTACTGATCGTCGCGGAAAATAGTAGGTGAATAATTATCCCAAAATAATCCGTATCCTTTTACCGACTGGAAAAAAGGTATAAAGTCTTCTGTATTGTTTTGTATCATCCGGAGTTCCAGGTTGCGTTGTACCATTTTACCTTTTTGCTGAATACCCAATCCATAAATGGCCTCATCTTTGTCTAATACATAAGCCTGTCTCACAGCGTAAGTTTTAACTCCGACATCATCAAAACCGGTAAAAACTGCTCCGGATTCTTTTTCATTCAGCAGCATTTCGCCTTTCAACGTTGAAAATGAAATCTTACCACTTTTCAGGTCCAGTAACACCAGAAGTTTTTCACTTTTCAGCGATAGTTCATCTCCCTGTTGTTTTATATTTATAGCTGTTTTTTGCGGGGTTTTAATTACCGAAAGACTTTCTTTGGTAAATGCATTGCCTTCAGGCGATTTCAATATCCTGACAGTTGACGGGCCATAAAATTGAATTTCAACATCAATAGAGTTGATACTGGATTTTATGCCAAAATCAGTTTTCTGATAGGGTTGTGCATAACAGCCGATATATAATAGCACCAGCAAAATGTTTGTAAAAATTATTTTACTCATACCTTTAATTTTTAGTCTAATATTCAAAATCAATTTTAAACACAGTAGCCAATTCATCCATATAAGATGAGTCAGGCGTTCTCAGTGTCAATTTTTTATCTTTCACGAACCACTTCAATTCAACCCCGCTTCCTAAAACAGATACCCGTTTAATTTTTGATTCAATAGCGGTGCGAATTTCAATCTCTTTATTGGATTCAGGAAGACCGAGTGAATATACAAATAAACTCTTTTGGTCTTTTGAAACGGAAAAACGGATATCATTCTGATTATAAGCAATAGTGGCTGTTTGTCCGCCAAATATACTTGCCTCAGATTTAGCAATGCCATAGCCATAAACTGAATAGGCCCTGGTTTCATAAACCGCTTCTTTGTGTTTTTCAATCCATTGGCCTATGGCAGATAATACATCCCGCTGTGTGTCAGGGATAATCCCATCGGCTCTGGGTGAAATATTCAGCAAAACAATTCCCCTTTTGCTCCATACATCAATCATATTCCTGATTACCAGGGACGGATCTTTATAGGTTTGTCCGTTGGTATAGCACCAGCTGCCGTGACTAATGGTAATATCTGTCATCCAGTAATCATCGGACAGTTCGGCTTTCCCGCCTTGCTCCATATCCAGCATGCCGACATTTTCAGGCAGGTCTTCTTGTTTATAGGCAACAATCGGTTTCTGGCCCCGGGATGCAGCTCTGTTAAAATGATGGGCAACCATTTTCTGCCGGTAGTTTTCAGGAATAATATCGAGCCACGAGTCGAACCAGATAATATCCGGTGCGTATTCATCCACCACCTCTTTTATTTGGTTTAGCCAATATTCATAAAATTCACTCTCGGGCATATTCCCATAAAGTAACCTGAGTTTCGGGTCGGTAGTAGAGGTGATATAATCGGGGTGATAGGGGAAATGGCTGTTCCACCCCGGATCGGGTGTATTCCTGGCCCATTTTGCCGTATCGGTGGCATACCGCTGAAGCAGCCTTTCGTGATGAAAGGTGGCAATGGTTTTCATATCGCGTTTCTTGAGTTCAGCAAATAATTGGCCCAGAATATCCTTCTCAGGACCCATTTCCCTGGCATTCCATGGATTCACCTTACTGCCCCACATGGCAAACCCATCGTGGTGTTGTGCTACAGGACCGGCAAACCTGGCGCCTGATTTTTCAAATAAATCGGCCCATTCTTTTGCATCGAAATGTTCAGCAGTAAACATAGGGATAAAATCGTGGTAGTTGAATTCGCTTAACGGACCATATGTTTTTTCGTGATGACCAAAGACTGTCCCTCCCCAGTCTTTTCTGCCGGGAACGTACATCCATCTGGGGTACCATTCATTATCATACGCGGGTACACTGTACACGCCCCAGTGAAAGTAAATCCCAAACTTGGCATCTTTAAACCACTCGGGTTCCCTTTCAATAGTTGCCAGAGATTCCCATGTTTCTGCAAAGGTTGCTTCGGCTTCTTTCGTTTTCGGTTGTGAATTGTTTTTGCAGGAAAGGATACTCAGCAACACACAAATAGTAAGAACCCTTTGCGTGACTTTTCTATTCATTTTTCTATTTTAAAATGATGGTAATCGTTTCAATTCTTAAATCTTTAGTTTCTATAATTGCAAACCTAAAAGCGAAAGCATTTTTTCGCCATATCTTTTACCAAGTATGCGATACCCTTCAGCTGTGAAATGCAAACCATCGGGTCTGCCAGGACATCCGGCAGAAGAAATCACATGAGCGTTGGGGATGACATCTGGTAACTGTGCAATAAACTGGTTAAACCCTGCACACCTGCCATTGTATTCTGCACTTAACAACTCGCCGGCCAGCAATGGGACGTTTTGGGGATTAAGATTCAGGTCAGCCATCAGGGTGTCATAAATAGCTTTCACCTTTTGTGTCCAAAGCGAATCGTTGGGATTCGACTCACCCTGGTGCATCAGAATCCCTTTGATCACACCATCCTTCTGTGCCAGTTTTGCCATTTCGACAAGCTTTCCGTAAGGATTACCCCCATAATTTTTTATCCAGTTCAGCATCCAGCCTGGGGCTGTTTCAACATACGACTGGTAGTTTTCTTTATCGAACAGTTCAATTTTGCAGCCTCCGACAGAAACATTTATGATGCCTACTTTTATGTTCGATGGTAATTTTTCGATTAATGTACGGCCAAAATAATCAGCCGGAGAAATACCGGCATTACAATCACAGATGGGTGGTGTTGCTGTGTACCAATTCCCCGTTTCCCGCCCTTTGTCGGGGCAATCCATTGTACTCATCATTTGAAAACGTTCATCAACAATCGAGTCTTGTGCCTCAGCCCGCGCTGCACCTCCCATATTCGATTGTCCAAAGCACAAGTAAATATGGAAATCAGGATCCTGAGAAAAGGTTAAAGTACTTGAGAAAAGGAAAAGGGTAAAAGCAATTAATTTATACTTTGTATTCATTTTTATTGATTTTGTTTTTTGCAACATTACTGAGCCCATTCTCTACCCTCCGGACTGCGCCGCCATTCAAAATAAGCATCCAGTACTTTAAGTGAATTTTCGCCTGGCACCGGACCCGTATGGGGCGTTGGCCCAAGATACATGACCTGGGGATCTTCCTGGCTGAAAACAGGCCAAAGAGGTACACCATCACCATTTGGATGTCCATATTTAGCGAAATTAGTCCAGTATGTTCCCATTGCCTCCGAGATTTCAAGATCGGATTTGGATGTTTGTGGATTTGCAGGATCGAGGTGCATAAATACGTAAGCCACATCCTGGCCATGTGGAGAGCCATAGCCAAATTGAGGTGAACCTTCGGGATATTCGGGGTGCTGGTCGAAATAGTAATAAAAAACTTTCGATTTTCCTGTTTTCGATTGCAGACGCGCCCAGCTCCAGGTATGCCAGCCAAATGCAGCGTCGCGGGCAAGGTCTCGTGCAGATTTCGGAACCGAATTTTCTCCAACGGGATAAGCCTTAATGAGGTCGTCGGCAAATTTCCCGTACCGTGCTTTAACTCCGGCAATGTATTCTTCGGGAGTTTTTTCCCGTGAAAAACTTGCACCTTCGTCAGAGTTATAACCAATAAGTACCGGAATATCGTTATATTTTCCGGCTGCATAAAGTTTATACTGGTCATCGGGTATTACATACCCGTCAACAATTGGCCAGGCGCTTCCCATGCCCCAGCCCGAAGGCAGTTTGCCGGCATCCATTTTTCGCAAAGCGGCTATTGATTCTACCCCTGCTTTTTGCATATATGCAACACCTGCTTCCTCGGCCTGTTTAAGGGTCTTCATATTTTCGCCGGGGTAAGTGGTAGGTCGCGTCGGCCCAAACGAGCCACCACTTTGCGAAATGGCTCCATGAATTAAACCTTTAGCCAAAGGTGAAGCGCAAAGCATACTTACAGAAATACCTCCGGCCGACTCGCCAAAGATGGTTACCCTATTTGGGTCGCCGCCAAAAGCCGAGATGTTGTTCTGAATCCATTGCAGACCTTCTATCTGGTCGAGTAAACCGTAGTTGCCCGAAACACGGTTGGGATTCTCAGCACTTAGTTCGGGATGTGCCAAAAAGCCAAGCTGTCCCACGCGATAGGCAATACTCACCAAGACAACGCCTTTGCGTGCCAGGTGCTCTCCATTGTGAACCGGTTCCGATGTTGAACCAAAGCTGAAGCCACCTCCGTAAATCCAAACCAGCACCGGCAGCTTTTCTTTAGGAGATTTGGCCGGTGTCCATACATTTAGATACAGGCAATCTTCGCTTTTGCCCGAAGGTGGGTTCCCTCCCTGCATGGGTGCCGGGGTATATTCGGTGGTTTGTTTCACGCCTTCCCATTTTACAACAGGCTGAGGCGCTTTCCATCGCAAATCGCCACGGGCGGCGCTGCAAAGGGAATTCCTTTGTATATGGTCAGATCCTCGGTTACTGTCCCCTGTATAATTCCGCCATCGACCTTCACTTGTCCGGGTTGAAGTTTTGAACAAGCACTTGTACAATGTATCAGTGATGCAACAAGCAAAAAGTGTATCTTCTTCATTTTTAATTCTTTCTATGATTATTCTTTTCCCAAAGGTTCGGAAGGAACCTGTAATATAAAAGGTGCCGCCAGGTGGCCCAGTCATGGCCGCCATGCCCACCTACATAGTATTCGTGTTTTATGTTATGCTTTTCAAGCACTTCGTGCAAAACCAGACATCGCTGTCCCATATAACCCTTTGCCTCTTCGGTTCCCTGCCCCACAAACAAATAATCCACTTTTTCATTCACGCCGGGATCGTTTAAAAAATGGGCCAGTGAAGTTTCGGCATTTACATCACCGGCACTGAGAATGCCAAAATTCGCAAACAGGTCGAGCGAATGGAAACCGACAAACATGCTGTGGCGTCCGCCCATCGACAAACCCGATATAGCACGCCCTTGGGGTGACTGTATTGTGCTATAGGCTTTGTCAACCAATGGAATTACATGGGTTCTCAACTCCTTTTCAAAAATATCGAAGGTCAGTTCAGTGTGCCGGGGATGATTTCTGTGAATCACCTGATTGTTGGGGATGGCGATGATCATGGGAATGGCTTTCCCCTCAGCCAGCAGGTTGTCCATGATAAAATTCACCCTGCCGTCGTATACCCAGTTTGATGGGAGTTCTCCGCTTCCGCCCAGCAAATACAAAACCGGATATTGCTGTTTCGGGTTATAACCGGGAGGTGTGTAAACATAGAGTTCCCGTTCACCTTCGGTAACTTCCGAATGATAAATATGCCGGGTTACATTTCCGTGGGGTACTTTTTGTGCATCGTAGTATGCCGGTCCGTCGCCATGCACAATCAATTGACTGTAGGGAGGCATGGCCGTAAAGGCTGCACAGGTATTGCTCGGATCGGTAATCTGAACACCATCGACATTGATGTGGTAAGCATACATATCGGGTTTAAGGGGTCCAACCGTCAGTGTCCAGATACCATCTTCACCTTTGGAAAACGGTACCTGCTGACTTGCATTTCCAAGTGCAGTGAGGATTGCCACCCCTGCCAGTTTTACTTCCTGGGCTTTCGGAGCTTTCAGGCGGAAGGTCACTTTTCGGTCGTCATGTACTTGGGGTGAATTCAAAGGGGCACTGAAAGGGATAAGCCCTTCCGTATCTTTTTGCGGATTATAATCGAGATTGACGTTGGCTTGTTGCCCACATACAAA
>Ga0105094_10000784_pt1 | contig 16168 bp, 9 predicted proteins | sample PPLLak1March2015_2_FD_87023 | JGI IMG/M metagenome (GOLD analysis project Ga0105094, IMG submission 87023) | Freshwater sediment microbial communities from Prairie Pothole Lake near Jamestown, North Dakota, USA - PPLs Lake P8 Core (3) Depth... | ecosystem: Environmental > Aquatic > Freshwater >...
CCTTGGGATATATTTTTATCATGAGGATTACTTTGTCGGGCTTTCAGCCAATAAAATGTTGCCCGACATCCGGAATGTGCACGACGCAAAGCAGGAACAGCCCAGCTTTTTTTTGATGGGGGGTTATAAATTCCTGCAATATACGGGTACTTTTATTCTCGAACCCTCCGTTATGATAAAGAAACTGGCCGGAACGGATCCTTCTGTTGATGTTCACACAAAGCTTTACATTAATAGACTTAACTGGATTGCGCTATCCTACAGTTCAACGAATAAAGTTAATGTCCGGTTTGGGTTAAGGCTGTATAAGATGCTCTATGCAGGATATAATTATGAATTCACTTTCAGTAAGATTGCATTTTATAACGCTGGCTCACATGAGATCCATCTAGGCGTTAACCTGGGACTGATTGGAATTCAGAAAACCAATAACAGACAATGACAAAACCGGTTCGATCAGGTTCATAATGAAAAAAGAGCAAACCATAAAGATGAAGGTTATTATTTCACTATTGATGGCTATTATAGGTATTGAAGCATCTGTTATTGCCCAGATACCCACCATCGGACTGATTGGCTCCTATCCATTCAACGGTAATGCTGATGATGAAAGTGGTAACGATAACCATGCCAATTTCTATCTGGTGACAGCTACAAAAGACAGATGTGGATTTTCAAACAGTGCTTTTTACTTCAATGGCATAGACAATCGTATATCACTGCCGGCTGAGAGTTTTGTCAATTTAAATGAGTACACCTGGTCAGTTTGGTTTAAAATTGACGCACTGCCTTCTTCTGATGGATATCAAATAATAGGAATCGGATCTACAACAGAAGATTATCAGCAGGGATTTTCAATTCTTCAGGACGGATCTTTATTAGGCGGGAGCCATAATGTAGGGAACAACCCGGTTGCCTCCTTCACGCAGACAGCACCTGTTCAAGCCGGGAAATGGATACACGGAGTAATGATCAGGGACAACGTCTATCTGAGAATTTATATTAATGGTCAATTGATGGTAAATGCAGCCGGTTATGATTCCCTCACCCATAATCAGCCGGCAAATTACGGATCCGGTAATCATTCTGCTCTTATCGGCGGCAGTCCAAATCTGACCAGCCCAAATTACTTGACGGGAGCGATTGACGACGTAAGAATTTATAACCGTGCACTGAATGATGAAGAGGTATTGCAGTTGTATTATTCAAAATGCACGCTGAGTGATATAAAAGGCGAGACCCAATTATGTCAGGGCCAGCAACAGGTTCCTTTTAATGTTGATCCATTGTACGGAGCTTCAAATTATGCATGGGATTACAGTGGCACCGGGGCAGCTATTCAGGGTGAAGGTGACAGTATAACCATTGATTTTTCCCCGGATGCTACCAGCGGAAACCTTACCTTAACGGTCACAGGGACAGGCATAGAAGAGCAATCCAGGTCACTTCAGGTTAACGTTCACTCCCTGCCTTCGGATGCAGGCCCAATAACAGGAGAAAGTGAGGTCTGTAACGGCCGGCAAGGAGTTACTTTTACCGTACCGGCTATTAACGAGGCTACAGGTTATTTTTGGAATTATGACGGAAGCGGGGCCGCCATTGCAGGAAACACCAACAGCATAACCATTGACTTCGCGGAGAATGCAACCGGCGGGAGTTTAACGGTTCTGGGGATTAATGTTTGCGGTAACGGGAAAGTTTCGGCGGCCTACCCGGTTGTTGTAAGTCGTGTGCCTGCGGAAGCAGATGCAATTGTTGGTGATCATGCTGTCTGCTCAGGACAGCAAAATGTCATATACTCCATCCCTGTGATCCCAAATGCGACAGATTATGGGTGGAATTACAGCGGTAGCGGGGCCACCATTACGGGTAATGCCAACAGCATATCCGTTGATTTTGCCGAAGACGCCACCAGCGGAAGCCTGACCGTGGCAGGACAAAATGCTTGCGGAGCAGGATTAAGATCAGCCAACTTTACTATTAACGTGGACACCTGCGCTGAAAAACCTGTTGTCAACATTCCCAATTCCTTTTCACCCAATGGAGACGGGGTAAATGACTTTTTTGTGATCCGCGGTCTGACGGAAAATTCAACCCTGATTATTTTTAACAGAAGCGGGAAGAAACTTGTTGAATTATCCGGCTATCAGAATGACTGGGATGGCAAAGACCAGGAAGGCCATAACCTGGAATCCGGCACATACTGGTATGTAATATCCGTATCAGGCATTCCTGATGAATTTAAAGGTTTTGTCTACTTAAAGAGGTAAAGTGCTCCCGTTTTTTATATCAGTTGTGCAATCATGTTAGCCTGACTCCTTCGGGAGTAATGCATAATTTTCTGCCAGTCCGGCTCGAATGGTTTAATGGCAGCCTCTTCCATAATACTAACCAGGTATTTCCGGATGGCTGCAGGTTTCTCATAATCAAACATATCCCCGCTTCCGCACTCCCGGATAATCCTGGCAGCGTCACCCTGTGAAGGCCCTATGCCGATAATCCTTTTCCCTGATCCCAGGTATTCGAATAGTTTTCCCGTAAGAATGCCTTCGTTCTGATCCATCCGCGGAATAATAAGCAGCAGGGCATTCGTCTTCTTCAGGTATTTTACGGATTCTTCATGGGGCACATAGTCAATAAATTCCACCGTAATTCCCTGATTTGCCCTGATCTGTTTCATGGCAGGGGGAGAAACCTTGCCAACGAAGCGAAGGAGTATTTTTCTGTTCGTTGCTATAACCCCTTCGACTGCCTGTAAAAACGAGTCCAGCGGATAATAATCCTCATTCAGGGTACCCACATAGGAGATGGTAAAAGGCTTTGGTTGGGTCTCCTGTTTCTCCCTGAAATCTTCCTCATCAAATCCGTTAGGGACAACCATGACTTTATCGGGATCTATTTTACCGGATTTTAATTTGAAAATATCACGGATGGAATCACTAACCGTGATGACATAATCTGCATTTTCCAGCACCCTGCGCTCATACCGGGCATCAATGGCTGCTGATACCGCTGAATGATATAGTTGCCCGTAATAATAAATATCAGTCCACGGGTCCTGCAGGTCAGCAATCCATTTTACGTTTAATTTCTTTTTCAGCCTCAGCCCTGCAAGTTGTGTTGAGTGCGGAGGGGTAGCAGTTATAACTGTTTTGATATCATGTTGTTGTATTAACTCAATGGCTTTTCGGTATACAAACCGGTTCCATCCCCTTCGCGGGTCTGGGATGAAAAAGTGGCTCCGTATGATGCGGCTGATAATCTGCTTCCAGTCAGCTTTTTGTTCGTTTATAAATCCTGCATAGGGAATTTCTTTTTTACCGGTAAGCTTTTTGTAGGCATTATAAAACTCCCGTGTAGGTGTTTTGAAAACGCGGATACCCGGGTGAATATCCTGCTCCAGCGATTCATCCATCAGGGGATAGGATGCCAGTGCAGGATCGACCGTTATTACGTAAGGCTCTATCCCCGCTTCCGGAAAATACTTCAGCATTTTCAGCCACCGCTGAACACTTGATCCTCCGCTTGGAGGCCAATAGTAGGTTAACAACAGTACTTTTTTCAACTTAATTCAATTAGACCTATATTTTTAGTAAGTTTGACCTGGTCAACGTGATTTCAATCGGGGGCATTACGATTGTATTATGGTAAGTCCCAGTAAGGCAACAACAAAATATGAATATTTTATTTTTAACACAATATTATCCGTTTACGGAAGAAACTTTTGCAGGCATATTTATCAAACAACAAGCTGAAATTATTAGTAATCACCATAATGTAACTGTTCTCTGCTTCCATGTCGATGATTCCTGGTTTAATCTTTTTCCCAAGTTCCATGCAAAAATAAAAAAAACTTCACAGCTGGAAGAAATAAATCTGACACTTGCCAGGTCAATCCCTTTCTATAATCAGGCTAATTATTTCCTGGGTACCTGGATCTATGCCAGGAGGCACCTGTTGAAAACAAAAAAGTTTGATTGCATCCATGCGCACGTTGCCTATCCTGCGGGTGTTATGGCTTTTCTATTTAAGAAACTGTTGAATATTCCTTATATTCTGACCGAGCATACCCGGATTAAGAGCCAGAGCCGTTCCATCTTTCATAAGATATTAATAAAAGCCGCTTACAAACAAACCGATAAAATTATTGCTGTCAGTTCCTTCCTGGCAAAAGAAATAAAGGATAAATACAGCCTCAATCCTGTTGTCATACCCAACGTTGTGGATATGAACAGGTTCTCCATGACCCATGCTCAACCTGACAGGTTTGAAATAGGATTTATCGGCAATTTCAATAATACCAATAAAGGATTGGACGTACTTTTAAAAGCCTGTAAAAAAATTATGTTTCCTTTCCGGTTGCATATCGTTGGAAATGGATCCCTGGTTGAACAATACAAAAGTATGGCCGTGGATTTGGGAATCAGCGATAACTGCATATTTTACGGAGCCATGAAGACCCGCGAAATTCCCAAATTTTACACTGCATTAAATCTTTTTGTACTGGCAAGCCGGTATGAAACTTTTGGCATCGTGCTGGTTGAAGCTATGGCCTCCGGATTACCCGTAATATCAACTAACTGCGGCGGACCGGCTGATATCATCACCGCGCAAACAGGCATACTTATTGAAGTTGATAACGTGGAGCAAATGACCGATGCTATTCATAAGATCAAAGATCATTATGGGGAATACAATGCGACCATTATTCGAGATTATATCGGGCAAAAATTCGGTATTGATGCCTTCCTTGCTAAAATATTACCGCTATATCATCATCACGAAAGACCATGATAATAAAATTCGGCAAAATACAACAGCAGTATTATAAGGAAATTTTTGAGAAAGCTGCCATGCATACGCATGCTGATCTCATAAAAATTCTGACTCCTTTCATGGCTAAAGGGAAATACGCACTTGACCTGGGTTGTGGAGAAGGAGCCTTCTCACAGCGCCTTAAGGATCAAGGTCTGAAGGTCGATTCCTGCGATATTGATATTACCCAGGTAAAAGCAAAAGTGGATAACATAATTCAACTGGATTTGAATAAACCCTCCTTAAAGGATAATTTTAGGCAAAAATATGATATCGCTGTTGCTATTGAAGTAATTGAGCATCTTGAAGATCCCTGGAAATTTATTCATGATATGAAGGAGCTTATTACCGACGATGGAATAATGCTTATCAGCACACCCAATATTTCCAGTTTCGCTTCGCGATTGAGGTTTTTTATGCGGGGCACTTTCATCTCTTTTGAAAAGGCTTACCTCGACATTGGACATATAACACCGTTAAATTTCTTTCAGCTGGAAACTATTTTTACCAGCAATGATCTTGTCATTATCGAACGCGGACATGCTGGTACGCTGCCATTGATCCACTGGGATGGGATATCTTTCTTTATGCTGATCAGGAATACGGTTCTTCCCTTCCTAATTCCTTTCATGAAAGGTCCAAAAAAAGGAAGATCATTGGTATATGTGCTGAAGAAGAAACATCCCGAAAAATAGAAAAAATACTTCAAATGCTGGATGACATAAAATCTGCACTTAAGAATACCATAATCTATGGCATCGGGAATCTTTCCACAAAACTGATTGGTTTCATTTTATTGCCGTTGTATACAGAGTATCTGACAGTACATGATTATGGCATTCTGGGAGTGCTTGAAGTTTCTTCCCAGGTTGTCATTACCATTTTCAGTTTCGGTCTTTATCAGGCGTTTTTCAGGTGGTACTGGGATAAAAGGTATATCAACAGGCAACAATCTGTTTTTTTTACCTGCCTGGTATTTTCAATTATTGCCTGCGTTTTTGTAACCCTGGCGCTATATTATCCGTGCCGGACGTTTTCAACTCTTTTATTCGATAATCCCGACTTTGAGAACGTGTTGAGGTTAATGGTTTTATCTGCCGGCCTGGAGATCATTATAATCATCCCCAATACATTGATCCGGTTACAGGAAAAACCCCTTTTGTTTACCATTTCAAATATTGTCCGTTTGCTGACCAGTTTAACGCTTACTATTTATTTTGTAAAATTTCAGCAGCAGCAAATCATGGGCATTTACAAAGCCCAGATCATAGGTCAGCTGGTCCTTTTATTATTGTTATCGGTCTACATTGGCAAAAACATTAAGATCCGGCTTGAAAACAGCATATTGCGCGATATGCTCCGGTTCAGTTTCCCCCTGATGATCTCTAATATTGCTGCATTATTTCTTTCTATTTCAGACCGGTACATTTTATCCTTTACTGCTGATCTCAGCGATGTCGGACTATACTCCCTGGGCAGTAAAATGGCCAATACTATAACCGTCTTTATCGTAGGTTCGGTTAGTCTGGCACTTTCTCCCAAACTGTTCAAAATGATGGATGAACCTGACAATAAACGGTTCTACTCAAAGGTAATGACCTATTATGCCTATGGATTATTATTTTTTGTACTGGGGATGTCGCTTTTTGGCAAGGAAGTGATTAAGGTATTAGCCTATAACATAAACTATTGGGATGCCTATAAGGTCATTCCCATATTATCCTTTTCGATCTTTTTTGCTGCCCTGAAAGACATTGCTCTTATTGGACTGCTGATTGAAAAAAAGACCAAAACAATTGCCCTGATCATCCCTGCCATAACCCTGTTGAATATTGCTCTGAATGTTATTCTTACACGGTACCTGCAATATCTGGGATCAGCTTATGCTGCGCTGATTTCACAAATCATTTACGTTGTCGTTGTGTTCGTCTTTGCCCAGCGGACCTATTACGTTCCTTATGAACACCGGAAGCTTCTGTTGATGGTTTCAATTGCGGCCATACTATATGCCCTGGCGAGTCTGAGTAATGACTTTTCAATTGCCATCCGGTTGCTGGCAAAAATGATGGCTATTATTTCATTTCCCTTTATACTTTACCTTTTTAAATTTTATGAACCTATTGAGATCAAGACCATTAAAAAGGTTTGGAATGTGGTGAAACGACCAAAAGAATGGAAAAACCTGATTAGGATAATAACCGGCCCATCTTAGTCAATCTTCTCATAAATATAAAAATCTGACCAGGATGTACCTTTTGGATCCGGGTTTTCAGGATCAAAAGGAAATTTATTCTTAATGGTTTCCTTAAGTCGCCAATGAGGCAGGAAATCAGCAACAAAGCGCGTAAACTCCCTGGAACGGCAAAAAGCATTTTGTTCTCCGTCAAAATTTGAGGAATAAATAATCACATATTTTTCCGAAGAAGCAAACAGATCCCGCATGTATTTTTCAAATATCTCATCCTCCACCAGGTGATAGATGACGTCGAGTGACAGTGCAAGCTCTGCCTGAAATACCTTATGATGATCAGCAAACAACAATGAATCATACAGGAAAAAGCTTTTCCCCAGATCCGTCTTAAACTTCTGAATACATGCAGATATAGCAGTTTGTGAAACATCAAGTCCTATATAGGCAGGGTATTTAGCCAGCGTCAATTGATTGCCGTCTCCGCAGCCAAATTCAATGACCCTTTCAATCTTATGCTCTGCAACAAATGAATTTAATATGCTGGCTTTAAATTCTGCTAAATGCTTGTAGGAACCTCCTCCTGAATCCCCACCTTTTTGATAACGGTTTTCCCAGTAATTTTTTGAACCGGGAAAAGAAAAATTGCCAATTTTTTTGTACAGATTGGTGAACAGGTTATTTAACCAGGGTATTGATTTGATTATTCCTTTTTTCATCATCTTCGTTTTATCACAATAATAGAATGTTGGAGATCTGCTTTTAACTTTCCTTTCAAAGTAATTCCCTGTATTTTTTAACCAAGGTAACCGATGTTTTTTCCCAAAAATAACGTTCCGATGTTTTCAGTGCATTGGCTGACAAAAGCCTTTCATACTCCGGATCATGATATATCTTAAGCACGGCCTCAACAAATTCTTCCATCCGGGTTTCATCAACGGAAATTCCGATGTTGTTTTTCTCCACAAGTTCTTTCATCATTTTGGCCCGGCTTACGATAATCGGTTTTCCCATGGCCATGTATTGATAAATCTTTGTGGTTATGGTGCGGTTTATCTCTTCCCGTTCAGCAGGAGGAGTGAAGAAGCATATCCTGCTTCCCGCAATATAGGAAGGGATTTCAGTGAGGTTGACCCAGGGGATCAGCTCCACATGATCTGAAACACCGAGATCTGATGCCAGCTCAAGCGGTTTGTACTGCTGGTAAACAGGCCCGATCAGTAATACTTTAATATTGCTGATGGTTTGTTTTAACGACGGAACAGCCCGGATAGCCAGATCAGTCCCCCTGAGAATATCGATCCCCCCGATATACAACAGGGTGAAATGCTCAGCATACCGGTTTACAATATCCTTCTGCACCGGGGTTTCAATGAAAATCGAATGAAGGGGTGTGTTGGGAAGTGTAATGACCTTTTCAGGGCGTATACCGACTTGTTTGATATAGATTTCCCGCAGCGGTTCTTCTACCGTTATGACCAGGTCGGCCTTCCCCAGATATTTTCTTTCATATTTTTTCCAGTTGCTGAAGAGTTTAATGATCCTGCCGGTAAGGGTATGGTTGTAATGAGAGGTTCGTATGATCCAGTCGCTGTAATACTCATGCTGATCACAAACCAGCTTGCCCCTGGTTTTTTTCACGATCTGGTACCCTGGTTTTGCCAGGGGCAGGTCATGGACGTGCAGAATATCAAATGGATACTCCTTATAAATGCTTTCTATGAAACGCTGCCATTTCTTAAAATAAGAGGGGAATATCAGACAGGCGGCACTAAGTTTATAGTAGAACCCACTGATGGGAAAACGATGGATGGTAATGCCCTTATAAGTCTCCACAGAATTCCGTCCTTTCCGTGTAAAACAGGCAAGGTGAACCTCATAGCCTGAATTCGCCAATAAAATCGCTTCTTTTTCAACCCGCTCATCAAAGGGAAATTCATTTTCAAGCACCATCAAAACGCTCGGGTACCCTGAAAAAGAAGCCTTATTTTTCATCATAACTACAAATTTTAGGGGCACTAAGATAGAAATATTTTTTTCTTGTTTCCCGGATAAAATGAATGCCCTGTCAGGGGAATTCATCACAGCTGTTTTCCAGTCTCCCAACAATGATTATCTTCGTAATGCATTAATAAACCAATTATCCATTCAAATGAACCTCCAGGAAATCACTAAAAAGTATTCGGTACATGTGATCGCTGTATTAATATTTTTCTTTATCTCCTGCCTTTATATGGCCCCGGTTTTTTCAGGAAAACAATTGCAGCAAGGTGACATGACCAACTTCAAAGGTATGTCAAAAGAGATTGCCGATCACCGCGAAAAATATGACGAAGAACCTTTATGGACTAATAGTGCATTCGGAGGAATGCCCGCTTATCAGATATCAGTGATTTTTAAGAACAATATCCTGAAACCCATACACCGGGTGTTTTCATTATTTGGTTTCATACCGGTGTGTTATGTTTTCCTGGCCTTGCTCGGAGCCTATATTGCCTTTATAATTGTTGGCATTAATCCCTGGTTAAGCATGGCAGGAGCCATTGCTTACACGTTCTCATCCTACTTTTTTACCTTGCTGGAAGCGGGGCATGTATCGAAAGCACTTGCCCTCGGCTATCTGCCCCCGATTATTGCCGGGGTATATCTTTCTTTCCGGGGGAAAATTTTAATGGGCAGTCTGATCACCGGTATCTTCCTGGGGCTGCAATTGCTGGTCAACCATTTCCAGATTACCTATTATACCTTGTTGATCATATTGGTTTACGGAATCTTTGAATTAGTTAATGCTATCCGGGAAAAACGGCTGATTGATTTTATGAAACCACTTCCCGCCCTCGTTGGCGTTGTATTGCTGGCCGTTGGGGTTAATTTCGGTAACTTTCTGACCACCTTTGAATACAGCAAATACAGTACAAGAGGCGGATCGGATCTAAGACAGGATAAAGGCCTTGACCAGGGCTACACAACCGACTGGAGCTATGGAATCAATGAAACCCTTACCCTGCTGGTCCCGAACTTTATGGGTGGAGCATCTTACGGAATGTTTGGCGAAAACTCCGAAAGCTATGAGCTCATGAAAGAAAACCAGGGCGCATCAAAAGCCCGCAAGGCACTTGCATCCTTCCCTTCCTATTGGGGCAAGCAGGCCTTTACTTCCGGCCCCTTTTATGCAGGAGCCGCCGTTTTCTTTTTATTTGTTGCCGGATTGTTTATCGTGAAAGGAAGGATAAAATGGTGGCTTTTCACCGTTACTGTTTTTGCTGTCGTGGTTTCCTGGGGCCATCATTTTCAATGGTTTAATGATTTGGTGTACAATTACCTGCCTGGATTTAATAAATTCCGGGATGTTAAAATGATCCTGGTCATTGTCGATTTCACCATACCTGTTCTCGCCATGCTAGCCGTGCATGAGATCCTCACAGGAAACAGCAGCCGCAAGGAGGTGATCAGATCATTGAAATACTCAGTTTTTGGCCTATCCGGCTTCCTGTTGTTGCTTATGCTGATTGCCGGCTCCTTTAATTTCGAATCTATCGTTGACGAACAATACCGTTCACAGGGTGCAGATATACTGGTTGATGCCTTTCATAAAGACCGGCTTGCCCTGCTGCGGACCGACGCTTTCCGGTCCATAGTTTTTATCATCATGGCAGCAGCCGTTGTCTACTTTGCTTACCAGCATAAACTCAAAACCAATACTGCCTATATGCTGCTGGGAGCCATCATTTTGATTGACATGTGGTCTGTTGACAAGCGGTATATGAATGCCGATAATTTCGTGCCGAAAAAACGGTATGAAAAGCCTTTTGTTGCCTCCTCCGCTGATGCCATAATTTTACAGGACAAAGACTTAAGCTACAGGGTGCTTAATTTGTCCGTAAGTCCTTTCCAGGATGCAAGCACTTCCTATTTCCATAAATCCATCGGGGGATACCATGGTGCCAAAATGGCCCGGTACCAGGATCTGATTGAAAAACAAATTGCCGCAAACATTCAGCAAATTGCCATGGTTTTCAACACCAGGCCCACACCGGAAGCTATTGATAGTGTTTTAATGCGTCAGAATGTACTCAATATGTTGAATACACGCTATATTATTTACGATAAGGAAGCTCCTCCGTTGGTGAATAGCGGTGAACTCGGAAATGCCTGGTTCGTAAACAGTTACCGCCTGGTCAACGATGCCAGCGAAGAAATGAACGCGTTGACTGATTTTAATCCCGGTCGGGAAGCAGTTATCGATAAACGCTTTGAGGAAGCGCTGACAGGATTTGCCCCGTCAGTGGATTCCGCAGGACAGATTGTGCTGACGGAATACCGCGCCAATTATCTTAAATACGATGCAGCATGTTCATCCGAGCAACTTGCCGTATTTTCCGAGATTTATTATGACAAGGGATGGCAGGCATACATTGATGGCAATCCTGCGGATCATATCCGGGCAGACTATGTTTTGAGGGCCATGAGAATACCGGCCGGCGAGCATACCATTGAATATAAATTCCATCCCCGGAGTTATTTTATCAGTGAAAAAATATCGCTCGCCAGTTCAATCTTATTTCTGTTATTGATTGCAGGAACTATCTGGGTGGAGTGGAAGAAAAGCCGGAAGAAAGATGTTTGAAAGTCTGATAACCGATTTATAATCAATTCGATCTGTTAGCTTTTGAACTAAAATCTTCAAACCTTCAAATTTTCAAATTCATCTTAATACCTGTCCAGCCATCTATAGCGCCGGGCTGTATCACCGAACTTGGCAGAGATGGTTATTTCATGCGATCCATACGTATACGATGAAATTCCTTTAAATCCGTAGTCAAAAGAATAGCCGAAGTAATAATTTTTATATCGTAAGCCTCCCAGCACGATTAAATCACCCGTTGTCCTGGCGGAAACACCTAACCAGTATTTCCTTTCAAAATATGTTTTGAGGGTGAAATCCCCCTGAAACTGCAGCCGTTCATTAAGGTTTATGATGGTCGAAGGTTCTATTTCCCATTCCGGATGGGAAGGAAATTGAATAATGTAGTCAGCCAGGACAAAATAATGTCTCCTCAGCCGGAGATCATCGGTGGGCTGGAAATCCTCATTGTTGCCAATTTTAAGATTCGACTGGAACAATTGCGATATGGACAGTCCAACATGCCACTTCTCCGACATGTAATTAACACCGAAACCTGCATCCGGTACCAGGGTTGATTTACCTATTGCACCGTTCAGGGGATCGATTTCCGGATTTTTAAGCCGTGCATCCTCTTTGCTGATGCGGTACTGGAACAAGTTCCCGGTCAGGCCAAAGGATAGCTGTGAATGATAAATGAATATGTGGTATGCATAGGTGAACTGGGCTCCGGTCCGATGAATTGCGCCATTCTGATCATCATAAACAATAGCACCCAGGCCAACCCTTCCACTGGTTTTTTTTCGATAGGTTTTATGACCACTGTTACGTCCGAGAAGATTATAGGACTTTTTAAGTAGTCTGGTCTGAGCACTTACCAGGGCAGTTTGCGGAGTGTAGTCGGAAAAACCCAGCCACTGTTTGCGGGCTGATATATTCAGCGTGGTTCTTCCGTCAAATCCGGCAACTGAAGGATTAATCAAAAATTCATTGAAATAATACTGACTGAAACGGGGAAGTTGCTGAGCCTTAATCCAGGAAGTAAAAAGCATAAAGAAGATGATACAGGATATGGCAAGTAGGTTCTTCATCAGTGACAGGGCGTGGGTATTATTGGAGTTAAGGCTGCTCTTAAAGGATCATAAGTAAATTTGGAATCTGTTATATCGCTGTGTATCTGTATCTTTCTAATTTTCATACTGTAACTGATTCATATCCTTCATCATTCGTGCTCTGAACTATATTACGTAAGTATCCGGAAAAAAGTTTGCCGAATATACAAAAAGCTGGATAACCGTTATTTAACGGCCATCTTTACATCATTATTTTACCGGTTTTTCACCGTGGCAGGATCTGTCGTTTTCCGGAAAAGCTGCAGATGGCAATTATTTGATGATGGTTACGGCACCCTTTTCAATAATATCTGGCCGGCCATCCCCTATATTGAGTTCAATAATAAAATGATAGGAATCCGATGGCAGCTCACGACCTTTCAGATCCTGACCCCGCCACATATCATGACATCCGTTTTCACATTGGAATACCAACGTTCCCCAACGGTCATATATTTTAATGGATCCGTTGGGATATACGGTATAGAAAGGCGCTTCACCCTGCTCATTCATATAACTGATATCCCAGAAATCATTGGCTCCGTCGTTATTCGGTGTAAAGGCAGTGGGTATGTCAAGGCAGGAATTTTGCTGGCTTACCAGGTTGAAAGTCGTATCAGCAAAGCAATTTTGCTGGTCAGTAACCCTGACGGCATAAAAACCTTCCTTGACATCGGGCAATACCGAATCGCTGATCTCAGGATAATCCTGCCAGCTGTATTCATACGCCGGAGTACCGCCTGTTGCCGTAACTACAAGGGTTCCGTTTCTCCAATCAGGACAGAAAGGCAGGAGGGTATTCGTTTCATCTATTGACACCATGATCTTTTCAGGCTGACCCACCGTAATGGTCGTATCAACCGCACATTCACGGAAGTCTATAGTATGAAGGCTATAGGATCCGGCAATAAGCCCTGACACAGTTGTCCCTGAAACAGCTTCTCCGTCCAACCAATAATGATAACTGCCGGAGCCACCGGAGGCATCCAGTGATACTTCACCATCTGCTGAGCCATAACAAAGGGCATCAAACACTGTGGCTAAAGGAGAAATCCGTTCCGGGCCATTTACCTGGAGGGTCCTGGAAAATTTACATCCTTTGCTGTCGGTCACCATAACATTATATGATCCCTCCCCAACACCGGTTAATGAACTGGTCACGCTATCCACATTCCATTTAAATGCATACGGCGGTATACCGCTGGTTACATCAACCGTTATGATGCCGTCGGATCCCAGGTAGCAGGATATTTCCTTTGTTACTATCATATCGAATTCAACAGTCGGATCCTGATCAATATCAATAATGCCTGTGATATAGCATCCATTATGGTCGGTTACGGTTACATTATAGGTCCCGGTATCCAGTCCTGTTGCATAATCTGATGCCTGTCCATCGGACCAGCTGAACTGATATGGCACTATGCCGCCGGAGGCATTGGCCCGGGCAGTTCCCTTACTGTCACCGGTACAGTCAACGGATGTGGTGTCAATCGTCAGACCAAGCGGCTCAGGCGGATCCATTACTATGTTCCGGTCCACCCTGCAATTGTTTGCATCGGTGATCGACAGGGAATAAGCTCCGGCGATAAGATCAACCAGTTGTGAACTGTTCAGCGGTAGCTGTATACCGTCACGCTTCCAGCTGTAAGAATAGCCACCGGATCCGCCGCTGGCATAAATGTTAATGTAACCATTTGCATCGCCTGAACAGGCAATTTCATAGCCATGATAGTCTGAAATACGGGTTGAATCAATTTTCAGCTCAGGCGGTTCGGTTAAAGCAATGGTATCTGATACTGAACAATTGATCCCGTCTGTAACGGTTACCGCATACTCTCCTGCTGTCAGATTATTCCACTGCGGAGCTGCAGGTCCGCTCTGCCATTGATATTGATATGGGCCGTCAAGGGTATCGCCACCGGAAACCTGCAGGCTTATGGATCCATTGGCATCCCCAAAGCAATTCAGGTTAGTGGTCCCGAAAGGCGCCAACGGTATAGTATGGTCGATAATAATCTTTGCAGGTTGCACCATTTCAAAGGTATCCCTGGCAAAGCAACCCTGGACATCCGAAACTTCCACGGCATAGGTTCCGGCTTTTATATTAACCTGGTTCCGCAGGTTTGGATCAATGAGGCCATCTCCTGCAATAATCTCCCAGTCAAATAGATAGCCTCCATGACCCCCGGTAACCTGGTTAAGGGTAATACTGCCGTTGACGGAATCAAAACAGCTAACATTATATCTTGAATGATAGGATGACAATATACTCTGGTTGATAGTCAGTGGCAACGGCTGCCTTATGATAACCCGTTTATCAGCATAGCAACCAACTTTATCAGTATATCTCAGGTTATATTGGCCTGCGATAAGATTTGATATAATCGTAGTTGAAACAGACTTGTAAATAGTATCATATCCTGCCGGACCACTCCAGTTGTATGTGATACTATCAGCATAAGTTGTATAGGTCCTTATGACACCGGAACTATCACCGGAGCACCTGATATTATATGCGCCATATACATCGGGAATTGCATTAACAGAGGTCATTTTCGGGGTTATGAGTTCCATGTATATGGAATCAACACATCCGTTCGTATCATAGGGAACAACGGAATAAGGTCCGGGAACTATTGCTTTTAGCGTGTCAGTATAATATCCAGGAGGCAATCCGTAGGCTTCCCATGGATACCAATAGTATTTATAAGCCGGTGTACCTCCGCTTACCGCCACAGCGATTTTTCCGTCATTACCCTTACAGCTAAGTGTATCAACTATAACAAATTGAGATACCATCAGATCTGGCTGGGTAAGGGTTGTATCCATGACATCACGGCACAATAATTTATCGGAGACTGTCACTGAGTAAGCACCTGCCGTAAGGTCCTCGATATCTTTTGTGCTTTCTGTCGTGCTCCATGCATAGGTAAGGTCAAAGACGTCATACTGGCTGAAGGCTTCAATACCGCCTGCAGGCATCAGCCGGATAAATCCGTTGTCCTCACCAAAACAACGTATATTTCTGCCTCCTATGTAGGTAGAAACTGAATCAATATGAATGATCAACGTGGGGGCGACCCAGATATCTGCTGTGTCGTATATCCCTCCGCATTTTTCAATACCGGAGCTTCCCTGCAAATAAGGATATACTGAAAATCTTACCAGTTGGGGTGTTGCAGTCAGGTTGACGACGGAATCAATGATGGTATATCCAGGAATCAGCCCTATGGTATCTCCCTGATAATGAACCTCCAGGTTTGCAGGATCATAGACAGCTTCATAGCGGAAACGCACGGGATTGAGGGACCTTGTTATGGTGGTAAGAAGAACTGAAGGTCTGAGTGATGTACAGATAGTATCCAGGCCCGGGGTCAGTGTAATCCTCGGAGTGGGTTCCACCCAAACCACAATTGTATCCATACC
>Ga0105094_10000785_pt1 | contig 16165 bp, 11 predicted proteins | sample PPLLak1March2015_2_FD_87023 | JGI IMG/M metagenome (GOLD analysis project Ga0105094, IMG submission 87023) | Freshwater sediment microbial communities from Prairie Pothole Lake near Jamestown, North Dakota, USA - PPLs Lake P8 Core (3) Depth... | ecosystem: Environmental > Aquatic > Freshwater >...
ACGTGCCGACGCTCGAGCAGTTGCTGGAGATGGAAACGCTCGCTTCGGGTCTCGTGCGGCTCAGCCACGACCACAAGGAGGGGGTGGACGCGTTCAAGGAGAAGCGCCCGCCGAAGTTCCTGGGCAAGTGACGGAAAGCCCGCGCTCATGACAGCCGCAACCAACGCGACCCCCCGCATCGACCTGTCGCGCTTGCTGAACCCGCGCGGGATTGCAGTCGTCGGCGTATCGAACGACCCCGCCCGAATCGGCGGCCAGGCGCTGAGGCTGCTCACCGATTTCGGCTACGCCGGGCGGATCTATCCGGTCAACCCGAAATACGGCGACATCAAGGCCCTCACCTGCTACCCCGATCTCCTGTCGGTGCCGCAACCGTGCGATGTAGCCCTCATCGCGCTGTCCGCAGAGCGAGTGGCGGGCGCCATCGAGCAGTGCGGGAAGGCCGGGATTGCGTTCGCGCTCGTGCTCGCCAGCGGCTTCGGTGAAACGGGGGAGGAGGGCAAGCGCCTGCAGGCGCAGCTGAGCGCGACGGCGCGCAAAGCCAACGTGCGGGTAGTGGGGCCCAACTGCCTCGGCATCCTCAACCTGAAGGACAACGCCCGCATCGGCTTCGGCGGCACGGCGCAACTGCGGACGCTCAAGCCCGGGCCCATGGCGATGGTGACCCAGAGCGGCGGTTTCGGTTTCGGCGTCGTCGCCATGGCGGCCTACTCCGGCGTCGGATGCAACTATGCCATCTCGTCCGGCAACGAGGCCGACCTGAACCTGCTCGACTTTCTCGCCGACCTGATCGAGCGCCCGGAGGTGGAGATCGTCGTCGCCTTCATGGAGAGCATCGACGACGGCCGCCGGCTGCTGGCGATCGCCGAGCGGGCGCTCGAACTGGGCAAGCCGATACTCGCGTGGAAGGTCGGCAACACCGATGTCGGCAGCCGGGCGGCGACTTCGCATTCGGCACGGATGACGACGAGCTATGCGGTCTACCGCGCCGCCTTCAAGCGCGGCGGCCTAGTCGAGATCCGGGAGGCGGACGAACTGATCGACGTCGCCAAGGCGTTTCTGATCCGTAAGCTGCCGGCCGGGAACCGCGTGGGTATCGTTACACTGTCGGGCGGCGCCGGCGTGCTGCTCGCGGACCGCTGCGTCGAGCACGGCTTCGAGCTGCCTCCCCTTTCGGAGCCCACGACGGAGAAGCTGCGCAAGACACTGGTGTCGTTCGCGTCCTGCAATAACCCGGTGGATGCCACCGCACACAGCTACAACGACAACTACGCCTCCTACGGCGAGGCCCTGCGCCTGGTGCTCGCCGATCCCGGCATCGACCAAGCGGTGGCGCGCGTGCCGCGCGGCCGGGGAGCCCGGCCGTGGGCCGAGAATCTCGTCCAGATGCTTCAGGGCAGCGACAAGCCCGTCGTCCTCAACTGGCCCAGCGCGCCCGACGACAACGGCGACGTGCTGGCCTACCTCGAGGGCAATGGCGTGCCCTGCATCCTGGGCGCCGGCCGCGCGGCTCGAGCGCTCGCCGCCCTGACCGACTTCGCGCGCAGGCGTCGTGCCCGCCAGGAGCAGGGCAAGCGCCCGTTCCAACGCCTGGTCGTCCGCCAGGGGCTCGAACTGCCGGCCGGCCCGGGAACGCTGGGCGAGCACCGTTCCAAGCAGTTCCTGAAGCGCTACGGCGTGCCGGTCGTCCGGGAAGTCTCCCTGCAGCCTTCCGAGATAGAGAACCTCGAAGCGGCGCCGCTCGCTTTTCCGATCGCTGTCAAGATCGACTCGCCGGACGTGCCGCACAAGACCGAGGCCGGCGCCGTGCGGCTCGGGATACAGAGCCTGGCCGCCCTCAAGCAGTCTGCGCGGGACGTGCTCGCCGCCGTGAGGCAGCACCAGCCGGACGCGCGCATCGAAGGCATCCTGCTGCAGGAGATGGCTTCTGGCCTCGAAGTTATCGTCGGAGCGCTGAACGATGCCTGCTTCGGCCCGACTGTCGCCTTCGGCCTGGGGGGCGTTTTCACGGAGCTGCTCGAGGACGTGACGTACGGTTTTGCGCCGTTCGACGCCGAAGCTGCGCGAGAGATGATCCTCGAGATCAAGGGTGCGCGGCTTCTCGATGGCTACCGCGGGCGTCCCAAGCTCGATGTCGCCGCGCTCGCCGATACCCTGGCGCGGATCTCGCTGCTGATCGCCGATCACGCCGACCGCATCGCCGAGATCGACGTGAATCCCGTGTTCGTGCGGGAGCAGGGTGTGGTGGCTGCCGACGCGCTGATCGTGCTCAAGGAATAGATGGACCAGCCCGAGTCGCGTGCGACCGATCGCGAGCCGCTGTTCCGGACCCGCATCACGGAGCTCTACGGCATCCGCCTGCCGGTGATCGCGAGCGGGCTGATGTGGCTCGCCAATGCAGACTACGTCGGCGCCGCGGTCAACGCGGGGCTGATGGGCTTCATGACTTCGGCCAGCTTCCCCGACCCGAACGACTTGCGCAACGAGATCCGCCGCTGCCGCGAGATCACCGAGGGCAAGCCCTTCGGCGTCAACATCGGGGTGCAGGCGGCCGACAAGGACGCGGAGCGCATCTCGCGCGTCCTCGACATCGTGATCGACGAAGGGGTGCGGTTCGTCGAGACCTACGGACACAACCCCGAAGCCCTGCTCCCGCGCCTGCACGATGCCGGTATCAAGGTGCTGCACAAGGTGCCGGCGGTGCGCTTTGCACGCAAAGCCCAGTCGGTGGGAGTGGACGCGGTCACCGTGATCGGGGCCGAGGCCGGCGGTCACCCCGGGATGGACCTCGTCGGCACCATGGTGCAAGCCGGGGTCGCCGCGCGCGATATCAGTATTCCGCTCATCGTCGCCGGCGGCATCGGCACCGGCGCGCACCTCGTCGCGGCGCTTGCGCTCGGTGCCGACGGCGTGGCGATCGGCACCCGCTTCCTGGTCGCGGAAGAGATCTGGGCGCACCGCAGCTACAAGGAGCGCCTTGTCGCGTTGGACGAGACGCAAACCGCGCTCATCCTGCGCTCGCTCAGGAAGACCCAGCGGACGCTGGCCAACGAGAAGGCGAGGCTCGTCGCGCAGCTCGAACGGGAGCACGGCGGCGACATCGACGTCCTGTTCCCGCACATCGCGGGCAAGCTCACCCGCAAGGTCTACGAGACCGGTGACTACGAGCAGGCCGTGCTGTCGCTCGGACAATCGGTGGCGTTCGCCGACCGGATCGAGCCGCTCGCCGCCATCGTGGCACGGTTGGAGGAAGAGGCGCGCGCGGCGCTCGCGCGGCTGGACCGCTTGCGCGTCGTGCCCCGCGCGACTGAGACCGGGTTCGAGGCCATGGCGAAGCAACCCCAACGAGGACGGGGATGAAGCTCGTCGCAGCGTTCTCCGTCTTGCTTGCTGCGGCCCTTGCAGCACACGCACGAGCATTCCCCGACAAGCCCGTGCGGTTGGTTGTCCCGTACGCCGCGGGCGGCAGCACCGACGTCATCAGCCGCACGCTCGGGCAAAAGCTCAGCGAAATGTGGGGCCAGCCGGTCGTCATCGACAACCGCCCTGGGGCCAGCACGATCATCGGCACCGATATTGTCGCCAAGTCGTCGCCGGACGGTTACACGCTTCTGGTGACGACCGCTTCGTTCACCATCATGCCGAGCCTGATCGACAAACTGCCCTACGACCCCAGGAAGGACTTCCAGCCGATCACACTGATCAACACGACGCCGCTGGTACTGGTGGTCAACCCGAGCGTGCCGGCGAAATCGGTCCAGGAACTGATCGCGCTCGCCAAAGCCAAGCCTGGTGCGCTGAACTTCGGGTCCGCCGGCAGCGGCGGTTCCAACCACCTCGCAGGGGAGCTATTCAACGCGATGGCCGGCGTGAAGATGGTGCACATCCCCTACAAGGGCAATGCGCCGGCACTGAACGATCTGGTCGGGGGCCACGTGGACGTCGTATTCAACGGCCTCACGTCCGCTATGCCGCTCATCAAGGCCGGCAAGCTGCGTCCCCTCGCGGTGACGAGCCTCGCTCGCGCCGGCGCGCTGCCCGAGATACCCACGCTCGACGAGCTGGGCATGAAAGGTTTTCTTGCGGTGGGATGGAACGGACTCAGCGCACCGGCGCGCACGCCGAAGGAGGTGATCGCCAGGATCAATGCCGACGTTCTGAAGGTCATCCGCTCTCCCGAGCTCGTCGAGCGCCTGAAGACGGAAGGCTCCGATCCGGTCGGCAACTCGCCCGAGCAGTTCACGGCCTTCCTGCAGGAGGAAACCGCGAGGTGGAGCAAGGTCATCAGGTTCGCCAACATCCAGGCACTGCAATGAGACGATCGAGGATCCTCTCCACCAGGCGGATCGGGCCAGTTCGATGTCCTTGGGCGCAGGCGGTCAGGACCGGCCGCGCTCCCCGGCCAAGAGGCGCACGACCTCTCTGCCGGTGCGCGCCTTATCGCGGTTCTCCGGGGTCTCCTGCCCGAGCGCCGTACCCGCGACGAAGCGATAGATCTCGGCCGCACCCTGAAACATCTTCGGGCCGATGCCCGCGGCCTCGAGCGTCTTGGAGATCTCGACCAACTCCGGCGCCCAGCGATAGGCCTTCGGAGGCAACGCCGGGAACTGGCGCAGCGCCCAGTCGTACAGCTCGGCGCGTGACTGTCGCAGCTCCTGCTGCAGCAGGTCCGCCACGCCAAGGCGCTGCGCTGCGATCAGCACTTCCAGCCACAGTGCCTGCGTGCCCTTGTTGAGCGCGCCGAAGCACATCTTGAGCGCGCTCGCATCTCCGATGCGTTCGCTGACCACACGCACCGCGAGCTGCGGTCCGGCCAGCGCTGCGAGATCGGCGGCGCCGGGGCCCGACACGTAAAGACTCGTCTTCGCCTCGCCGCGCGGGGGCGGACCGATGATGCCGGCGTCGAGGAAACGCCCGCCCGCGCTGTCGATCAGTCCGGCAATATCGTGCGCAGTGTCCGGAGCGATGGCATTGCAGTCGACGATCAGCGTGTGGCGGCCGCTGTCCCGCAGCGCAGCCGCCGCTTCCCGTGCGAAGCCCAGCGCCGCGCCCGGATTCATCACCGAAAGCACGACGTCGCATTCGGCCAGCAGTCGCGCGAGGGCGCCGAGGTCCGTCAAGCCGGCTTCCCGCGCGAGCGCTCGGCTGCGCTCGCTGCGCCCGTCCAGCGCCGTATACACGGTCAACCCCTTGGCCTTGATCTGTAGCGCCAACGCTTGCCCCATGTCTCCGGGCGTCATCAGGCCGACGGTCTCGATGCGCATGGCGTCCCCCACATGTGACTCGCCTGCGCCAACCCTACCACGGCGGCCGCGGCTGCGCTTCCTATCTCGGCGTCCGGTAACATTCGCGGACCAGCCGATCCTCCTCAAATCAAGGACCAGCCCGTCATGAGCAAACGCAAACCAATCCGCACCGACATTGCCTGGAGCACGCACTCCACCATCACGATCAAGGGCTTCGACCTGTGCAACGACATCCTCGGCACGGTTTCGCTCGGCGACATCGCGTTCCTGGAACTGACCGACCGCCTGCCGGCGAAGCGGGAATCGGTCGTGTTCAACGCTATCGCGGTGACACTGGTCGAGCACGGACTGACGCCCAGTGCGATCGCTACCCGCATGACTTATGCGGGCGCACCGGAGGCGATGCAGGCCGCAGTCGCCGCCGGGCTGTGCGGGCTCGGAAACGTATTCGTCGGCAGCATGGAGACGGCCGCCCGCATGCTGCAGGAAGCGATTCCCGACCCTACGAAGAGCATCGACCTGGAGCCGCTCGCGCGCCAGATTGTCGAGGGCTTCCACGGCCGCAAGCAGACGGTGCCCGGCATCGGTCATCATCTGCACAAGCCGGTGGATCCGCGCGCGCCGCGGCTCTTTCAGATCGCCGCGGAGAGCGGCTACGACGGCCCCTACGTCAAGCTGATGAAGGCGGTTGCAAAGGAAGCCGAGGCAGTCTACGGAAGATCACTACCGGTGAACGCCACCGGCGCCATCGGCGCAATCGCGAGCGAACTGAAGCTGCCGTGGCAGATCGTGCGCGGCATCGGCGTGATGGCGCGGGCAATCGGACTGGTGGGCCACATCCGGGAGGAAATGCGCGAGCCGATGGCGCTCGAGATTAAGGCGCGGGCGGAGGAAGAGGCTACCGCTCACCTGCGAAGCGAGAAATCGTAAATGGTGAATGGCGGTGAATGCGCCAATCGGCGGCGCGCAGGCAGTGGCGAATGGCGGGTTCCGACCCCGAAGCCGACGGTCCCGTGACGCTGACCCACCTGTCATCGCGCTGCCCCACAGTCGACTGGCTCATGCGGATGGGGCGCCGAGCAGTGCGCCGTGCCGGCGCGACCCGGACGGCGAGAACCTGCCCCGTCAAGGGGGCAGGGCGGGCGCCTCCCACTTCGAAGGAATGCCGTCCCGCTCGCAAATTCGTTCGGTAAACTGAATCTTACGCTGCCTGGCGGGGCGGCACAGCGACCTGCGCAGCCACATCCGGGGTGCGCTGCGGTGCGCTGCCTTGCAACGCCGCCTCCAGCTCCTTCCAGCGCGTCTTCGTCTTCTGCAGGTTATCGAGCTTCACGTGGCCGAAGCCGCGGATCTGCTCGGGCAAGCTGGCCAGTTCGACGGCGAGCTGCAGGTTATCCTCGCGCAGCCGCGGCAGCAGCGCTTCGATCGACGCCTGGTAATCGGCGATGAGCTGCCGCTCCATGCGACGCTCCTCGGTCTTGCCGAACACGTCCAGCGCGGTGCCGCGCAGGAACTTGAGCTTGGCCAGCAGCCGGAACGCAGGCCACATCCAGGGCCCGTACTGCACCTTGATCAGACGTCCCTGCGCATCGCGCTTTGCCAGCAGCGGGGGGGCGAGGTTGAACGTGACAGTGAAGTCGCCTTCGAAGGCGGCCTTGAGCCGCTCCTCGAAGCGTCCGTCGGTGTACAGGCGCGCGACCTCGTACTCGTCCTTGTACGCCATCAGCTTGTACAGCGACTTGGCCACGGTCTTCGCCAGCGCATCGCCCTTGCCGAGCCCTGCCTCCGCCTGCCGCACCTTGTCCACGAACGCTGCATAGCGCTGCGCGTAGGCCGCATTCTGGTATGCAGTCAGGGATTCGACGCGCTTGCGCAGGATGGCATCTAGGCTCTGCGGGAGCTGCACGACTACCGGCTGGGCCGGGCTCGCGATGCGTTCCACCGCCTGCAGATCGACCGCAGCGCGGCGGCCCCATAGGAAGGCGGCCTTGTTGGCTTCAATCGCCACGCCGTTCAACTCGATGGCGCGCAGCAGGGCGGCTTCGCTCAACGGCACCAGCCCTTTCTGGAACGCAAAGCCCAGCATGAACAGATTGGTCGCGATCGAATCGCCGAGCAGCGCAGTCGCCAGCCGGGTTGCGTCGACGTAGTGCGAGCGGTTATCCACCGACTCGTCGATCAGCGCGCGGATCTGCTCGCTCGGGAACCGCCAGTCGGGGTTGCGCGCGAACGTGCCCGGCGGCTGCTCGTGCAGGTTGATGACCGCCACGGTGACGCCCGGACGCGTCTTCGAGATTGCGTCCTGCGCCCCTGCGGTCAGCATGTCGCAGCCGAGGATCAGGTTGGCTTCGCCGGTGGCGATGCGCTGCGCGTGGATGCCGCCAGGCTGCACGGCGATGCGCACGTGCGAGGTGACGGCGCCGTTCTTCTGCGACATGCCGGTCATGTCCAGCACCGACACGCCCTTGCCCTCCAGGTGGGCGGCCATGCCGAGCAAGGCGCCGATGGTGATGACGCCGGTGCCGCCGATGCCGGTGATGAGGATGTTGTACGGCGTGCCATTCACGGCCGGCACCTGCGGATCAGGCATGGGGGCGAAGTCGTCGGGCTTCGCACTCTTTGCCGCCTTCGATTTCTTCGGCTTCGCGCCCTCGAGCGTGACGAAGCTCGGGCAGAAACCCTGCACGCACGAGTAGTCCTGGTTGCAGGAGGACTGGTCGATCACGCGTTTGCGCCCGAACTCGGTCTCCAGCGGCAGGATCGAGACGCAGTTGGACTGGACGCTGCAGTCGCCGCAGCCTTCGCACACCGCTTCGTTGATGAAGACCCGGGCCGTGGCCTGCGGATACTCACCCTTCTTGCGGCGGCGCCGCTTCTCGGCCGCGCAGGTCTGATCGTAGATCAGCACCGACACGCCCTGGTACTCGCGCAGCTCGCGCTGCACCGCCTCGATGTCCTTGCGGTCGTGCAGGGTGACCAGCTCAGGCAATCCGGCGCGATCGACATAGCGCGTGACGTCCTCGGTGACGAGCGCGATGCGCTTTACTCCCTCGGCGGCCATCTGCTGCGCGACGACAGGGGGGCTCAGCGTGCCGTCGACCGGCTGCCCGCCGGTCATCGCCACCGCGTCGTTGTAGAGAATCTTGTAGGTGATGTTGACGTTGGCCGCCACGGCCGCGCGCACCGCGAGATGGCCGGAATGGAAGTAAGTGCCGTCGCCGAGATTGGCGAAGACGTGATTGAGCTTGGAGAACGGCGCCTGGCCGATCCAGGTCGCGCCTTCGCCGCCCATCTGCACAATGGTCTTGGTCTGCTCGGGGTAGATGAAGGTGGCCATGATGTGGCAGCCCACCCCGCCCAGCGCAACGCTCCCCTGCGGCGTCTTGGTCGAGGTGTTGTGCGGGCAGCCCGAGCAGTAATAGGCGGGGCGCAGCGGCGTGCTCACCGCCTTGCTCAGCACCGCTTCCTTGGCTTCCAGGAAGGTGAGCCGCGCCTTGATCAAGTCGCTCGGGTGAAAGCGCGCTACGCGGTTGGCGATCACGCGCGCGATCTGCGCCACCGAGAAGTCGCCCTTGGGCGGCAGCAGCCACTGCCCGCGCGGGTGCACCCATTCGCCTTTCTCGTCGAACTTGCCGATCACGCGCGGGCGCACGTTCGGGTCCCAGTTGTACAGGTGCTCCTTGAGCTGGTACTCGACGACCTGGCGCTTCTCCTCGACCACCAGGATTTCCTCGAGGCCGCGCGCGAACTCGCGCACGCCGTCCGGCTCCAGCGGCCAGGGCATGCCCACCTTGAACAGGCGGATGCCAATGTCGCCCGCGTTGTCCTCGTGGATGCCCAGCTCGTCGAGCGCTTCGAGCACGTCCATGTACGACTTGCCGGATGCGACGATGCCCAGGCGCGCACGCGGCGAGTCGATGGTGATGCGGTTGAGCTGGTTGACGCGGGCGTAGGCGATGGCCGCGTAGATCTTGTAGTCCTGCATCAGCGCTTCCTGCCCGCGCGCCTGCGCGCCGAGGAGGTCGCCGATCAGCCGGACGTTGAGCCCGCCGGGCGGCAGGACGAGATCCTGCGGCAGGCGGGTCTGCAGCGCGAACGGGTCCGCTTCGATCGAGGCGGACGACTCCACGGTGTCGGCGAGCGCCTTGAACGCCACGGCACAGCCGGAATAGCGCGACATGGCGAAGCCGTGCAGGCCCAGCTCGAGGTACTCCTGCACGTTGCAGGGATACAGCACCGGGATCATCGAGGCCGCGAATAGGTGATCGCTCTGGTGCGGCAGGCTGGACGAGTACGCGTTGTGGTCGTCGCCGGCTACCAGTAGCACGCCGCCGTACTTCGCCGTGCCGGCGAAGTTCATGTGCTTGAATACGTCGCCACAGCGGTCCACGCCGGGCCCCTTGCCGTACCACATGGCGAACACGCCGTCGTAGTCGGACGGTCCGACCAGGGCGAGCTGCTGCGTGCCCCACACTGCCGTGGCGGCCAGCTCTTCATTGACGCCGGGAACGAACTTGATGTGATGTGCGGCGAGGTGCTTCTCGGCTTTCCAGAGCGCCTCATCGAGGCCGCCGAGCGGCGAGCCGCGATAGCCGGAGATGAAGCCTCCGGTCTTGAGGCCGGCGGCCTGGTCGCGCAGGCGCTGCATGATGGCCAGGCGCACCAGCGCCTGGACGCCGCTCAGGTAGATGCGGCCGCTGGTCGCGACGTACTTGTCGTCCAACGTGACTGCTTGCATGTCCGACTCCTCGTAGGAATTCGACGTCCGGACCGGTCACCCTGGGTGAGGTGGCGGCCGAGTGTGCGCGGACAAGCGGGTAGCCGCCGCGTCACTGCTTAGAGTGCTTTAACGGTCATTCGTGCGGCGGTACATGCGTTTCTCGTCCAGCATGACCTCCTGATGGCCGGCGCCGGCAGCGAACATCGGGAAGCAGTTCTCCTGACCGGCGACCGCCACGTCCAGGAAGTACGGATTGCCGCTGGCGAGGCATTCGGCCAGCGCCCCGTCCAGCTCGGCCGGGTCGGACACCCGGCGCGCCTGCCAACCGAACCCCTGGGCCACCGTGACGAAATCCGGCAGCGCTTCGGTGTAGCTGTGGCTGTAGCGGCCGCCATGGTTCAGCTCCTGCCACTGGCGCACCATGCCCATGTAGCCGTTGTTGCACAGCACAACCTTCACTGGGGCGCCGTGCTGCACGGCCGTCGACAGCTCCTGGATGTTCATCAGCACCGACGCATCCCCGCTCACGCACACCGTGAGCTTGCCCGGGTGTGCAATCTGCGCGCCGACCGCCGCCGGCAACCCGTATCCCATCGTCCCGGCCCCGCCCGAGGTCAGCCAGCGATGCGGGCGCTCGAACTTCAGGTACTGGGCCGCCCACATCTGGTGCTGCCCGACATCCGTGGAGACGATCGCGTCGCGGCCGTTCAGATGCTGCTGGAGCGTATGGAGGAGCTGCTGCGGCAGGATCGTGTCGGCGCGCGGCTCGAACGCCAGGCAATTCTCCGCACGCCAGCCGTCGATCTTCGTCCACCAGGCGTCCAAGGGGTCGGCGTGTCGCGGGAGGTCGTTCAGCTCCTGCTCCAGCGCTTCGAGCAGCTGGCCGCAGTCGCCCACCACCGGCACGTCCACCCGCACGAGCTTGTTGATGGATGCCGGGTCGATGTCGAAGTGGACCTTCTTCGCATCCGGGCAGAAGTCGCCGAGCTTGCCGGTGACGCGGTCGTCGAAGCGCGCGCCGACGCACACGACCAGATCGGCGTGGTGCATGGCGAGGTTCGCTTCCAGCGTGCCGTGCATGCCCAGCATGCCGAGGAACCGCGGATCCGAACCCGGGAAAGCCCCGAGGCCCATCAGGGTAAGCGTGCAGGGCGCGTCCGTGTGGCGCACGATGCGGGCAAACGCCTCGCAGGCCGCCGGCCCCGAGTTGACCAGCCCGCCACCGCCGTAGAACACCGGGCGCTCAGCTTCGCGGATCAGCATGGCGGCGCGGCGTAGCGCGGCGCGGGGCAGGGCAAGCTTACGCGCCTCGCTCTGCTCCTGCGGGCGCTTCGCGCCACCGACATACGCGGCGGGCGCGAGCTGCAGATCCTTCGGAAAGTCCACCAGCACGGGTCCGGGCCGGCCCTGGGTGCAGACGGCGAAGGCGCGTCGCACCACGGCCTGAACGTCGTCGTCGCAGCGGATCTGCGTGTTCCACTTCGTCACCGGCCGCGAAATGCCCAGCGCATCGCACTCCTGGAAGGCATCGGTGCCGATGAGCCCGGACGAAACCTGCCCGCTGATGCACACCACCGGGACGGAGTCGGACAGTGCGTCGAGCAAGCCGGTGGTGGTGTTGCTCATGCCGGGCCCGGAGGTCACCAGCACCACGCCGGGCTTGCCAGTGGTGCGCGCATAGCCCTGTGCGGCGTGCACCGCCGCCTGCTCGTGCCGGACCAGCACGTGCCGCACGCGCCGGTCGGCGTAGAGCGCATCGTAGATCGGGAGAACGGCACCGCCGGGGTAGCCGAAGATCACGTCGACGTCGCACTCGACGAGGACATCGATCAACACCTGGGCGCCATTGCGCTGGCGCACGGCGGCATCGGCGGCCTGGAGGGTGGAGGCGAGTACGCGGTCGTTCATGGATTGCATGATACGGACGCGGACGGAGAAAAGGCTTCTGATTTTCTGGTTTTGCCGGATCGTATTAGAATAATTTTCCTTTAACCGGCCGATTCGAAGAATGGAACTCGACAAGTTCGACCTCGCCATCCTGGCGGTCCTGCAGCGGGACGCGCGTGCCAGCCTGCAGGACATCAGCGCCCAGGTAGGGCTGTCCACCACCCCGTGCTGGACCCGCATCAAGAAGATGGAGACCGAAGGGGTGATCCAGGGCTATACGGTGCAGCTCGACTCGGCTGCAATCGGTTTCCGGGAGACCGTGATCGTGCAGGTCACGCTGGAGAGCCACACCGATGAAATGCTGGAGGCGTTCGGCAAGGCGCTCGCCGAGATCCCCGAGGTGCTCGAGGCCTACCTGATATCGGGCGACTACGACTACCACATCCGCATCGCCGTGCGCGACACGCGCGACTACGAGCGGCTGCTACGCGAGCGCCTGTACCGCATCCCCGGCATCCGGCACAGCAAGTCGAGCTTCGTGCTGCGGCGGCTGAAGGAAAGCCCGCTGCCGTTGTACGGAAGTCCTCCGGCGGCCACATCGCGCAGACGCACCGGGCGGTCCAGGTAGCTGACGCCCCAGCACCCGTGCCCGAGTACGTCTTCGACCAGCGCGTGGGCTGGTAGCCGCTCGCATCTTCCACGCTGCTTGGCGAGCCCTTCTCAGAGGTTCGCAGGCCAGGCCTTGTCCGCCCACCCCAGCACCGTGCCGCTGATCCCTCCATGACTGCGCTCCACCACCGTTGGCTGCCCTGGCTCGCAATCGTCGCGAAGCTGTTCGGGTCACTGGCCGGCAGCACGTACATCGCGGCCAGTGCTTCTCGAAGGTCGTGCAGCTCGTTCGTGGTCAGGCAGTTGATATTCTTCCGGTAGCGCATGATATGTCCTCGGTGGTCTTCGTCCTGCCGTCGAAGTCCTTCAGCGGATAGACGACAACCTGGTTGATCACGGGCTGGGTCGCCTTCCGGTCCACGGCGGTGTCGTCCATGAGCACACCGTGGAATCGCGTTGGCCAGCTCCGTGGAGCTGTGGATGACGGCCCCAATGTCGGTCCGCGTCGCTGGACTGAAATCCCGGTTGATCCACGTTCAATCGAGCCCCAGTGGCTCTGGTGACCCGTCAGGTCTGCAGTAGACCAGGATGCGATAGCTGGTGACTTCAGCCATGATCGCTCCCCCAAGAATCATTGGATGCCGGCCGCCGTAATTCGCCAAACCCACTGCAGTCGATCGTCGTGCGGCGCGCGCGTGAGGTCCATCCAACGAATGGCATACGCTGAGCGATTAATGTCGGGCGGCGTGGCCGGTTCAGGCCGCCCGCTCCGACTTGCATTTCGCGCACTTCATCGGTCTTCTCCAGCGGCTTGACTTGGGTCAAGCCTACGTTCCAGCCAATTGGCTAGCATTTCGTTGCGGAGTTGACCTGTCGGTGCTCGGTCTGGTGTCGATGCCGGGCCATGCGGACGACCGCCCGCTGCTGGTGGTGAGCGAGGCGATCGAGATCGATGCGCCGCCCGCCAAGGTCTGGGCCTTCCTCAAGCGCTTCGACGGTCTCAAGGACTGGCACCCGGCTTTCGCCAAGAGCGAGATCATCAAAGGCCGGGACGGGCAGCTCGGCGCGGTGCGGGCCCTGACGGTCAAAGACGGGCCGACTTTCACCGAATCGCTGCTCGCGCTGGACGAGTCCGGGATGGCGTTCACCTACAACATCATCGAGTCGCCCCTCCCGCTCACCGACTACCTGTCGAGCATGAGCGTCAAGCCGAGCGACGACGGGTCCGTGGTCACCTGGACCGGAACCTTCCGCCGCAAGAACCCGCGCGACAACCTGCCCGAAGGGGAAAGCGATGCGGGGTGTGTCAACTTCATCACGGGTGCATACCAGGGCGGGCTGCAGAACCTCAAGAAGGTGCTGGAGAGCAACTGAGCTGCGCGCCGACAGCGGACGCGCCGGCCGCTAACCCCGGCGTGGTCCGCTCTCGCTGACTAGCCTGCAGCAGACTGGTCGGGTAGCTTCGCTCGAAGCAAGTGCGTCCTCTCAGGCTGCTCGGATGCGCGCCCGCTCGCGGCGCCAGGCGGCCGGAGGAAGGCCGGTCGCGCGCCGGAATGCGCGGCTGAAGGCCGCTTCCGATTCGTAGCCGACTTCGAGGGCGATGGAGGCGATGTTCGCGCTGGTCCCAGTGAGCAGGCCGGACGCTAACTGCATCCTCCAGTTGGTGAGGTACTGCATGGGTGGCTGACCGACGAATTGGACGAAGCGCTCATGCAGGGCCGAGCGCGACAGTCCGACCTTGTCCGCCAGCGACTCGATGGTCCACGGATCCGCGGGACGGTCGTGCATCACGGCCAGCGCGCGACCGACGAACCGGTCACGCAATCCAGCCAGCCAGCCGGTCTGCCCCTCGGGGAGCGCGCCCAGATATCGGCGCACGACCTCGACGAACATCATCTCGCTCAGACGTTCGAGCAACGCCTCTCCGCCTGGCCGCTTCTGGTTCGACTCGGCGACTGCCAGGCGGACGAACTCGGACATTCCATTGCTGCCTGCAGCTCCCCGCGCGCTCACATGCAGCAGCCGCGGCAGAGTGGCAACGAGCGGATTGAACGGGCGGGCGTCGCAGCCGAGGAACCCGCAGGCCACGGTCGTGCACTCGGCCCCGCCCCCATCCAGCCGGGCCGTCGGCCCCGTTCCCGCGTTGGCGCTCAGGATGAAGGGGAGTTGCTCGGGCCGCGGCTGAAAAAAAATGCCGGTGTCCGCTGGTGCGCGCATGCCGGGCGCGCTCGAGATCACATGCGCGTCGCCGTGCGGGAAGACGATAACGTCACCTTCCTCCAGTCGCACCGGCGGCTGTCCGACCACCGCACCCCAGCACGAGCCCTGAGTCACGACGTGATACTCCATGACGTGCTCGGCTTCCGGCATGATCGCGGCGGCGATGTCGCGCGCTGGCGGCGCTTCAGCTGCCCACGGCGCGGCGCCTTCCACGTAGTAGAAGACCGCGCCGCGCAGACGAACGCTACGCAGAACTTCGGATAGCGTGTCCTGGCTCATCGATTTCTCCTACGGTCGCAGCGCGTAGCGCATTGTGGCGGCTAACCGGCCGCTCGTCGAGCACGCGACACAGCCGCCGGACGGCTGGGCAAATCGAGCGGACGATCGGTGAACTCGGGGATGCGAACCGGACTTCCGGGCAAACCGGGCGGAGTGCGGGTAGATCGGACGAGAGCCGGGACGCTGGACAATGCGCAGCGTCCCGCCACGGTAAGGGCGGGAACCACAACCGGACGCGCTGCCAAGCCAGTGGCGCTCGCACCGATTCAACTCACTCAGCAAGGAGACAACCATGAACGCTCCCGCAACACTGACCAAGCCGACCCAACCCGGGTCGCAGGCACCACAACCGGATCTCGATGCGGTCAAGTCGCGCCAGCAAGCTGCCTGGACCTCCGGCGACTTCGCCGTCATCGGCATTACCCTCCAGATCGCCGGCGAATCGCTGTGCGAGGCCGTGGACCTGCGCGCCGGCGAGCGCGTGCTCGACGTGGCCGCCGGGAATGGCAACGCGACGCTGGCGGCCGCACGCCGCTTCGCCGACGTCGTGTCCACCGACTATGTCGCGCACCTGCTCGACAAAGGCCGGGAGCGCGCGGCAACCGAGCGGTTACCCGTGGAGTTCCGCGTGGCCGACGCCGAGAACCTGCCTTTTGATGACGGCAGCTTCGACGTGGTGCTGTCGACCTACGGTGTGATGTTCGCGCCGAACCAGAGGCGTGCCGCGAGCGAGCTGCTGCGCGTGACACGGCCCGGCGGGCGAATCGGGCTGGCCAACTGGACTCCGGAGGGCTTCATCGGCCAACTCTTCAAGACCATCGGCCAGCACGTCCCGCCGGCTCCCGGCCTGAAGTCACCGGCCCTATGGGGGACGGAAACCTACTTGGTCGAGTTGTTCGGACCGCAGGCAGCCGACATCCAGGTCGAGCGCAAGGACTTCAACTTCCGCTACCGATCCGCCCAGCACTGGATCGATCTGTTCCGTTCCTACTACGGTCCCGTGCTGAAAGCCTTCGAAGCGCTGGACGCAGCCAGGCAGGTCGCCTTGACGGCTGACCTGACGGCGCTGCTGACCCGATTCAACCGCGCCGGCGCCGATTCGCTGGTGGTGCCGGGCGAGTACCTGGAGGCCGTTATCACGCGGACATAGCCGTTCGGCAGCAAATGCAGCCGGCAGGCGCCGTCCTGCCGGCGAGTTCGCCGC